>Ga0209208_10002588_pt1 | contig 25985 bp, 27 predicted proteins | sample S1TSphfallax_3_FD_187694 | JGI IMG/M metagenome (GOLD analysis project Ga0209208, IMG submission 187694) | Host-associated microbial communities from peat moss isolated from Minnesota, USA - S1T2_Fd - Sphagnum fallax MG (SPAdes) (version 2) | ecosystem: Host-associated > Plants > Peat moss >...
GGGGTGAAAGGGAGGGAGAGGAAATACCTATAGAAGTTACAACCAATAATTGCAAACTAATAACCTATGGCATTTATTTATTTCTAAGTTTTGACCAATGATTTTTTTTCTACGCATGTTGTCCATTTTTGGACCCAAAGAATGCGAAAATTTTGGAATTTTTTAAATTGAAAAATTCAAATAATTCTTCTATAAAAAGATTTGATTTATATCACAAAATTGAAAAAAAAGGAAAAAAAAACCCTTGCTTCTAACTACCATTAGGTATTTCTGCCCATTCTCACCTAGGCCAGAATAGGTGATGAACACAGTTAGGGAATAGAAAATCTGGCCAGCCAATGAGGAATTGCAGCATGCACCCAATTAGGCTCAGTTTTTCTCTCTCTTTTGGGGGTGGGGAGGTTGGGGGGGGGTTGGTGGTGTTAGATTTTTTGGGTTTTGTCGTTCTCAATATGTTCACATCAAGTTCTCAATTAGTTCCCAATGAGTTCCTCACATTCTGAATGTGTTCCCCAATATGTTCCCAATATTCACATCCAATTTTGTCAAGTAAGTGGATTGGTTATCTATCATCCCCAAGAGTAATAATGAGCCCAAATGTGGCCAAAGGTCAGCTGGCAAAGTAGAATAGTTTTTTAGAATACCACTTTATTTTGGCGAGACATTAAAGAAACTCATGGTCTAAATATGGCGACTTGTGATATGACCCTTTTTCCCCCTAAAAATAAACTGACTTTTGCCACCCCCCCCCCCCAAAAAAAAACCCTTTGTAAATTTTGCACCGGATTTTTATTTTATTTATTTTTGGTCGCCGCTTTGTTTCGAAAATTAGAGACGGAAATACACACGGGTCAGGACCCCCAAAATGCCCATCAAAGGAAAAACGACCCCGCTCCCAAATTTTTTTTTAATAGAAAGGCCTCAAAGTTTTGCATTTTGTTGGGTCCTTTCTGCCCACACAGTTGTGCACACACGTCGCTAGCGACAAACAAAGATGGAGCCAGCCAGCAGCGACAGAGAGAGAGAGAGAGAGAGAGAGTCCGAGGAGAGAAGAGCGAGGGAGAGAGAGAGAGAGAGAGAGCGCGCTCGTGAGCACGAGAGGACCGGCACGGGCGCGCCTGAGCGGTACTCTGTTTCTTTTTTTTTTGGCTGAACGAAGGCATGTCGGAGGAGAGAAGAAGAGCCAACAATGCAGGCGACTTTCGTTGAGTAAGTAAAGGACTTGTAGAGTGGATTTGGTGAATAGCAACGCTTTGTGTGAAAATCGTCGTCGTCGAATCTCTCTGGTTGGAGCTTTCAACTCAGGAGCAGGAAATCTCTTCGGTTGCAAGCCTTCCTTCTTCCACTTTTAGAGAAGATCCGTGGGTTTTGGATACGGAGAATAACTCCAGCAATTCGGAAGAGAAAAAACTAGGTTGTGAGCTTTTTTTTCCTCGTGCAAATGGGAAAGGCCTCTTTCCGTGGTTGTTGTTGTTGTTGACATGTATCGAGGTTGACTCACGTCTTTGACGTGCCCGGAACGCAAAGTTATAGGAGGAGGAGGAGAATCAGGGCGGCTGCTGATACCGGGTTATAGGAAAAGTTCCGTGGTTCTTTCTCTCCCGCAGCTCTGCGTCTGTGCCAGTAGGGTTTTTTCCAATTGAGAAGAAAAGGACTTGAGGTGTGGAATTTTTTTTCTGTGTGGTGCCTGGACATGGGATTGACATTTGCAAGTGCTTCCACTGAACAAATAAATGCAGTTCCTTTGGTTTCAGAGGTTGACATGGCAAGTGCTGCTGCAGCAGCAGACCGGTGCTAGGCCTCTGTTGATGCTGCTGAGGAGGAGGTCCATGAGTGCAAGCAAGTGGCTGTTGGCATTGATTTCTTCCTTGGAAGGGGGGGACTCTGACGATGACGGCGGATTGAGACTGTGGCACTGGATTGGTGGAGTAGCCAGCAAGTATGGTTGATTCTTGTTAGCTAGCGTCTGGAGTGAGTTGTTGGAGTAAAGTTTAGTCATGGAAGAAGATGGCTGACGGAAGAAGAAGAAGAAGAAGAAGCACCATGGGGGAGTGAGTGAGGAGATCTTAGTGGTTCTAAATTTGTTGGATGGTCACTCGTGACTGTCAGAGAAAGGAAAACTAGATGCTTTGAATTACACAGGTAGCTTGGAGGAGGCAGCTTGTTCCAGGTTTCTGTGCAGAATCCTAATTTTGTGGAAGCAACCAGGAGGGAGTTCTGTTACTTGTTTCTATCACAAAGTTAGGGTTTCATATTGCCCTTCCTCAAGTCTTGAAAGACTTGTCATATCTCTTAAGTGCTCAAGTAGCTGCTGCTGCTATTTTCCATTACTGAAACAGAAACAGATTTTGTGTGAAAGTGACCATGGAAGCTGTAAGCTTTCCTGCTCCAGGTTTAGCTGCCCACAAGCAAGGGATAGCAAGGCGAACTTCAGGAGCTCCAGGAGACTCTCGGGACTTGTGGTCAGCTGCACAGACTGGCTCAATATATGATGTTGATGTGGCCCTACTATTGCTGAAGAAAAGCAATGGCAACATCGATGCCAGAAATGTGTTTGGGTCAACAGCTCTTCATAATGCAGTTTGGCGAAATCACATTCCCATCATTCGGCGTTTGCTTGCAGCAGGAGCCAACCCAGATGTTCGGGTATTCTGTTCTACCTGGGAAGGAGGATGGACATTCTGTTCTTGTGGGGTCTGGGAAAGTTAGGAGTGGTAGAATTACTTGTGTTTCACAGATCATGATACAAGAATATTGTGCTATGAGGAGCTTGGTCTTCTGCAGTAGCTGTGATAGACTTTGTATATTTTTGTGTATAATACAGTATGGACAACTAAAAGGGTTTCTGGGTGTGGTTCTCACAGGATGGTGAATCTGGATGGAGCAGTCTTCACAGGGCACTTCATTTTGGACATTTAGCGGTGGCAGCTGTGCTTGTTGAAGCTGGGGCATCACTGGTTTTAGAGGATACCAAAGGCCGGACTCCAATTGACCTTTTGTCAGGCCCTGTTCAACAGGCAGTTGCCAACCCTGAGAATGCAGGTGGGAATGGGAAATCTCTTCTGAGCATTCAGAGGTCATCATTCTTATTGAGGTCATGTAGTACCCAGAGCCTGGTCTCACCCATGTGTGCACCTGTCTTTTGCACTTGTCAATGATATGCTCCCTGGTTCCTGGCACAAACACTTGTCTTCCTGAAATTGAGATAACACTTGCAGGTGCCATGGAGGTGTACAGCTGGGGCAATGGGGCAAACTACCAGTTAGGCACAGGGACAGCTGGGATCCATAGGATACCATGTCGCATTGATGCCTTGCAAAGCCTGGATGTTACTAGTGTTGCAGCTGCCAAGTTCCACAGTGCTGCAATTACTGCCAGCGGTGCAGTTTACACTTGGGGTTTTGGGCGTGGTGGTCGCCTTGGCCATCCTGATTTTGATATCCACAGGTTGGTGCTCTGGTTGCCTAATCTCATGAAGCTGGGTGTCATACTTTAGTGAGATAAAATCTTTTCAAATTGGGTCACGTCTCATCCCAGTTTTACTTTGCACTGGCATTTGCAGTGGTCAAGTAGCTGTAATCACACCACGACAGGTCATCTGTGGGATTGGGTCTAAAAGAGTGAAGGTCATTGCTGTGGCCAAGCACCATACTATTGTAGCCACTGATGGTGGTGAGGTGTTCACATGGGGTTCCAATCGAGGTTAGTTTACCTCTTCTCTCTTCACAAGTGTGGGAAAGGACGATCTGATATGTTTTTATAGAGTTATTCATTAGTGTAGCACAACAGAGACCATCCTGGTTGAATTCACTGGTGAGTGGGAGGGTGTTTTAAAAGGTGGTGCCTAGATGCTTCAAGCCCTTGAGATAGACATTGCTGCACTAGAGACATGCCTAGTTTGCATTGATGATATTACTACAGCTGGTCATTAAGAGTCTATCTTCACTTCTTTTCTACTTGTTATTTCTCTTTTTGTGCAGTTTGTGCCAATTGTTGTTCAATCAAGAAAGAATTTGTTGGTTCCAGATAAAGAGTGAACTGGTGGTGGCATATAGCCAGAATCATCCTCTTTGCATAATACTAGTCTTAGGAGCTTTTTATTCTCCTTGTTGGATTTCGGGCTAAAACTCACAAGTTGACAAACATTTCTTTAAATTGTTTTTGCTCAGATTAGAGGATATCGACATGGTTCACATGTCTGTGAGTTGCGTTGGACTACTGATATTTCAAATAGTGTTGATTTGGAGTTCACTTTAGTTAGTTTTCTAGCTTCTAAACCCTTTGCAATGTCAAGTCTTTGTGGGAGCTCAATGGGGAGTTGAATCATTCTTCTTGGAGGTCTTGTAAACTGAAACAGGATATTTCTTAATCAAGAAATGTTTGTGTTTAGAGTTGCATTTTTTGAATCTCCAAAATGAATCTCCAGGGGATCTTGGTTCTAATTGCCAGATTTTCGAAGGCCTCTTTGGTCTCGAAGTCATTAGATCTTTTGGATTTTCAGTTCGTTCACTTTCCTCTTCCACTTCTTCTCCTTTCTCTTTTCTTTTTTCCAGTTTCTGTTTGTGCTCCCTGCTCTCCTTGTGTTTTTTCTTTTCAGCTTTTCATTGCCTTTTTGTTTGTGTTCAGGATCCTGGCTGGGTCTATAACTATCACTTCTGGATTTTTGACAGAAACTCAGTACATGGATTTATGTTTGAGATTGGCCTATAACCAAATTGGAAGTTGTGACAGTCCTACTGTACATATTGCTGTTCAAGGTGAATGAACATTCAAGTGGCAGTTGATATTGTTCATAGCTACATGTTTGTTCTATTTTGTTCTGCTATATTCTGTTCTTTCTTTCTAACATGCCTCTCCTCTTTTGGTTTTTTTTCCCTCTGTGTTTTCTCTTGCTATTCCCATCTATGGTATAGGGTGGTAGATGAGTATCATGGTTTCCTCTTCCTGTTGCTTCTGGATGTACAACAGAAACTCAGTATGCCAGATAGTGTTTACACTGGCCTATACCCACTGTCCGCAGCTGATGAAGTCAGTGGATAAGTTCTGATAAGAAGTTGCTACTGTTGATGGTCCCTGAACAAGTGAGATAGTCCTTGTCTGGGAGTTGTTACAAGTTGATGGTCCTTATCTGGTTGTTTTGCTGTTTCTTAAAGCAAATTTTTTTCACCTGATCCTGGTTTCCTTAATCGTGAATATGGAGATTTGTCAATACTAGAGAATAATTTTGTTCTATTGTCCTCTTCCTCCTGCACTTTCCTGTGATGGTCTCTCTTGTTTGGTCTGAAATTTCATTCACCTTTTTATCAGGTTCTCAGATTTTCTATTTCAGGTGGACTCAAATTGTAGGTCTAGAGAGTTCTCAATGCTTACAAGTACAATTTATGCACAGAATGCTGTCTAGTTTGTCTCAATTTTTTTTTTGAAATGATGGTTTGACATAGAACTTATATTGAATTCAAATACTAATGTGTGCCTCACTGTCAATCTCACAGAAGTGAATGTTATGTTGAACTTTTCTTGTGAATGTACCCTCATCCAAAAATTCATGCATGTACTGTCTACTGTCCTTCAAGCTGGTGTCATATGCCATCTTGATGTAACCACATCAATTACTTTGCAGAGGGCCGATTGGGTTACCCATCAGTGGACACACAAGCAACACCACGCCGAGTGAGTACACTTAGGGGACGTGTGGTAGCTGTGGCTGCTGCCAATAAGCATAGTGCAGTATTGACAGAAGGTGGTGAAGTATTTACATGGGGTTGCAACCGGGAAGGACAACTAGGATATGGTACATCCAATTCAGCATCCAACTATGTCCCTCATGCTATTGAGCACTTGAAGGGTAGAAATTTTGTTGCTATTGCTGCTGCAAAGTACCACACTCTGGTCCTTGGAGCAGAAGGGGAGGTATATCTATTACCCTGTCTGTCACCCACTCTTGATTTTGCCTTATATATTACTGTTCTTTGAGAATTTTTTTAGTCACCTGTCGAACCTTGACTTTTACTCTTTGTGGTTTTAGTGGGTTTGTCTGGTCTGAAATTGAGCAAACTTATGCAAGTTGCCTATCTCAGCAAACAGGTCTTTGACATTTTGCTGAGAAAAATCTTATGTTCAGGTGCTGACATGGGGTTACAAGATGGTAAATCCAAGACGTGTTGTGGTTAGTCGAAGCACAAAGAAAGCTGGCAATCAGCCTTTGAAATTTCATAAAGCAGAACGCCTGCATGTCAGTGCAATAGCAGCTGGCATGGTTCACAGCACTGCAATTACTGAGGATGGCCTCATCTTCTACTGGATGTCAGGAGATCCTAATTTACATACCCATCAGGTATGCACATTGCCCTTTACACTTTACTTAGTCTTGGATGGACTGAACCTTGTAATCTCATTACTGCATTGAGACAGGTGTATGTCCAGCAACCTTGCATCCAATGTTTTTTTCTGATCTTTTCAAATGACAAAAGCATTATTGTCTTTTGTTCATATGAAAGGGAAAGGGAGGCCAAACTGAAGTGTGTTGTGAAAGCAGCTTATTTCAATGACAGGGCATCAAGCTGTAGCAGTTGCCGCTGGCAAGTTCCGGACTGCAGTTGCCACCTCAGCAGGAAGCATATATGCATGGGATGGAGAGGGCATCAAGGGGGATTCCCCTCCAGTTCCTGTTCGTGTCCATGGGATAAAGCATGCAACCAGTGTGTCAGTTGGGGAGAGCCATTCTCTGTGTATAGCTGCCCTGTATGTTCCTATCTACTCATCAAAAGAAGTAGTTGAACCACTTGTAAAGCCCAAGGGTCTTCTAGATGGTGAGGAGTCATTGGACGAGGATTTCGACATGGATGACAATCTCGGTTGCCCTGAACCCATAGGTATAATCACAGGACCTGCAGCTACTGAAGGAGTCCCTAGTTTAAAGGATCTGTGCCAGAAGGTGATTGCAGAAGCTGTATTGGAACCTAAGAATGCTTTACAGCTGCTTGAAGTTGCAGATGGCCTAGGTGCTGACCACCTTAGGCGGCACTGTGAGGTGAATCCCATCACTTCAATCTATGATCAAGTAGTTGATGTATGGTCAGGTGCCATGATGTGCTGTTGTTGGAGGTTTTTGATTTTGCAAGCACTGGCTGAAGTCTTATGTTTGCTAGTACTGAAGAGTAAAAGTTGTGTGGAGATTTGTCTTGCAATCTCCTTTTGTATTGCTCTAGTGCTTTACCATAGCTATTTGTGAACAGTTACTTGAACTTGATGAAGTTAGCAGGAGTTCAAACAATCTCCAATATAGAAATATAACTCTGACTGTGTACTGTTTATTCTGAAGTGCATTGGGGTTTTCTGGGTGGTTTGGGGTTATAATAAATAATCTTCTAACTTGAGGAATCTAGGTATATGGTTATAGCGGATTTTCCTCTGATACAATAGGGTGAACAATATCCTTTTAAGCATTTCTCAACTGTGCAGGATCTTGTTCTGCGCAACCTGGACTACATTCTCACCATTTCACCCACAACCTTTGCTCAAATACAACCTACACTGTTGGCAGAACTGGAGAAATCCCTGGATTCGCACTCCACCCAGGCATGGAGCCACCGGTTGCTTCCAACACCAAGTGCAACACTCCCAGCTATTGTTGACAGTGAGGAGGATGAGAGTGATGCCTCTGGAACTGCACGTCGAGTACTGGTCCACATGGATAGTGGGGGATACCTGACTGGGAGGGAGAATGCAGCAAGTCAGGGATTTTTACTTCCTTTGGATGGAGGAAATGATGCAGTTGTTAAGCAGTTGAGAGCAGTGCGGAAAAAGCTGCAGCAGATTGAAGCACTTGAATTGAAGCAGAGCAGGGGACACACTCTGGATACCCAGCAATTGGCAAAGCTTCAAACCAAGTTTGACTTGGAGGAGGCTCTCTTATCTCTGGAATCAGGGATTCTACCTACATCAGTGACAAAATCTCTTAAGATGCAAAGTAGTGAACTTCAAAAATCTGGCAGCAAGGCTCATGCAAAGGATGAGGACTTGGATACTGAGGATAGCTCTAGAGTTGGTCGCCATTCAAGTAGGAGGAACAAAAGCTCAGGTGGACGGGGCAAGAGTGTTGATGCAATAGCAGTCCCAAAGACAGTTCATCCAAGGAGTCTTGATGAGTCTGAACCTAAGGTAACTTCTCACTTGATCTTATGGGTGTTCACTTATGGGAGTGCATTCATGCTTTAATGACCTAGAGTGAATCTAAAAGAGAAACTCTTATATGATTCTGTGTTCTCTATCTCTCTCTCTCTCTCCAAAACTCTTGCTCTCATTTACCATTGCTAATGTTTCCAGAATCAGAGCTTTAATAGAAGCTGAACCAAGCCGCCTACTTGTCATTTCAGAGATTTCAGAGACTGAAATCCGTTGAATGCAGTGCTATCCCTTTGTCCAAGAAATCTGCATGTTGTGTAGTTTGTATCAGCTAATTCCTCTTGGTTTATTGATTTCAGGAACCGGTTCAAGGTGAGAGCTTCTCTGATGCTACTTCTGTTATCAACCAATTGGAGTCTGTTGGTCCTGCTCTTTTCACTCCTGAAATTCTGAGTCCTCCGATGGTTGCTGTATCACCAGTATCCTCTGGTTTCAAGGAGATTGCAGGGTTTACTCCTAGCTCCTCAGATGTTTCCACCAATCCTTTATCAGCTGTATTTGGAGCAACAAAAGTATCCAAGAAAAAGACAAAGAAAGGAGGCCTCTCAATGTTCCTGAGCGGAGCACTGGAGGCACCACCAAAGCTGCTGAATCCATCCCCACCACCTCTTGTGAAAGTTGAGGGACCAGCATGGGGAGGTGCACCGGTTCCCAAAACATCAGCATCTTTGAAGGAAATCCAGACACAGCAAACTGTTGAAGTGAGTGGCCAGAGAGGGGAACTAGCTAGTGTAGTGGAGACTAGTATTACAGCAGGTGGTAAGCCTTTTGTCATTCAGAGATCCAGTGGGGGAAGCAGATCAAAGGATGTGGTTCTTGGTGATGTGAATGGTGCAGGGAAGCCTTTCATAACTTCAAACTTCAAGGGAAAGCTAGGACCCACTGGCAAGATGACTAATTTTGGAGAAACCAGTATCCATGAATTAGGCCCTGACATAGGATGCGATGAAGGTGATGGAGGGGGCCTCCGTTTGCCTCTCAGTAGTTTTGTTCGGAGTTCAGCACCCATAGCTGTGACACCCCCAAAGGTTGCCTCAGGTTTGCATCCAGAGAACAGCCCCCCGCCCTGGGCAGGCGCCTCTCCTGGGACTTCAGCACCTTCTTTGCGAGACATTCAATTGCAACAGGCATGTCCCTTAAGATTGCAATATTTCCTAGATTGAATCAATGGTGGACAATCAAAAGTGTTCTGGTCCCTTATTTCTGATATCAAGTGTTGGTTTTATTGAATTTCCATTCTTTGTTGGGGAATGTAAATTAGATTGAATGTGTTTTGGTTTGTGGGTATCAACAATTGGTATCTGTTGATCTGCAGGTGAAGCACAAAGCACAGCAGCGACCATTGAATGCTCGGGGAAGCCCGCAACTGAGTTGCCCTGTTGGTCTAATGGCCATTTCACCTGCGGTTACTGTGCAGAACCCTGACCATGGATCTCTCTCCATTGACCTACCAAACCGCTGGTACAGACCAGAGACAGCAAGTCCATCTTCTCTTCGCTGCATCCAGATCGAAGAGGAAGCAATGAAGGAGCTGCGACGCATGTACAAAAATGTGAAGTTGGTTAGACAGGTAGACATCCAGTGATCCACTGGCTTTTCTTTTGGAGAAACTTTTCTTTGAATTTGAAGACAGAGAGACAGAGAGAGAGAGGTCTTTAGTTTTAAGCGGAAAATTGACTTAAGCTAAAACACTCATTTGGCTGATCTCAGTTGCAATCTCTTTTTCCACATTTGCAGTCTCTTGGAATTTTCCAATCATGCTGATCACTATGTCACTCCACAAGAAAGTGTGAGCAAAGGATAGAGAGGTGTACTATAATTGATAATGTTGCAACAGTTTTGGAATGGTGAGATAGCCATGCCATAGCCTGTTTTTTTGTGCTCTCATCTCCTTGCACTGTGGCTGGAAACGGCACCCATGGATTTGGAGTTCATGTATGATGACAGCAGTGTCTCAAAGATCTGTTCTTGTGCATGTCAATCAGGGTGGCAGCATGCTTGTGTTCACTTGAAGGCAAAAATCCCATTTCTGTCTCTCTTGCCTGTTATCTTTCCCCTTTTTTAATAGTTAGATCCTTTTCTCCCCAATTTATTTTCAAATCCATTTATGAAATCTTTCTCATGCTAGTTGTAATGGCAATATGTCTGTGTGTGTTGGACATGAAACTGTAGCTTCTATTTTGTTGTCTTCAGCCATTTCAGGATGGAAGAAGGCCCAACAATTTGTCACTTGCTTTTGGACGTGGGCTTGGTTCTGTAGACACTCATGGGAGTGCAAATTTGAGATTTTCTTTTCTTTTCTGTGGTGATGGTAGACAATTCCAATTCAAACATGATTTAAACCGTTAATCCTTATTTTGAAAATTCAAGATTTCTTAGGAACCTTAACTTTTCAAAGCAAAACATGCTTGTTAAGTAGGGTAGTAACACTGGAGGCCACAAGCTCTACCAGAATTTGGCCAGCACCGAGGTGGAGCTAATAGCAAGCCTGATATAAATTATTAATTTTTGGACATAATTATTTTGTTATAATCAATTTTGTCTTTTCAAAAGATAAAATTATAAAAATTTCACTATATATGTCATTTTGTTCTATTAATATGTTTTTTTTTACGTTCTTGATTTGGTGGGAAGCAAAAATGCCAATGAAAGTTCAATTCATTAAATAAGTTCACAAAAAAATACAAATAAACAATGATAATAGATATTTAAAAAGTGTTAAAAAAAAAAAACAATAAAATAGTTCCAATAATGCAAACTAGCTTTTCTAGGACCTGCCCAGAAATGAAAAGTATTTTTTGTTATTTTTTTCCCCTGACCGTTAAGGACTCTCGTTAACGGTAGCACTTGCAGAAACGCCGCTTGTTTGTTTTCTTTGCTTCTCGCACTTTGCGTTAGAACCAAAACGGAGACGAGTTGCACAAAATTCTGGGGGATTTATTTCTGTCTTCTCTCTCGAGAATTGAAGGTGACACGCAGTTGCTCTGCCCCGAAGATAGTTAGTTCTCCTATGCCTTCTTGATCAGTATTTTGTGATGTGGAATTTGTGCGTGGGTATGAATTTTTTTGTGCGGGGCTGATTTTGGCTGGTTCGGAGATGGTCTTTTCTTTCTTTGTGTACAGAAGAGTAAAGGTTTTTGTTTGTTAGGGTTTGAGTTTTGGTGGTCCAGAAATCTGGGTTTTGGTAACGGTGTACCTGAGTTGAAGAATCGTATGTTCTCTGCCTTCCAAGAAGACCTTCGGTCCTCCAATTAGGGTTTGGTTCAGAGAATTGGCATTCCTTAACAAGAAGAAGAATACAGCAGATTACTTTTCAGGATATTTCTTTGGTTGCAGATAATCTATTAAGATTACTGGGATTCTGATGTCTGATGCACACACATGGTTTAGGGTTATGTTCTGATGCTTCGGTTTTGCCTGCTAATAGCTTGTTTCCTGTGCAAAGAATGGGAAAAGAATGGATCCTAATGCAAGTAGATGGTTCTTATTATTATTATTATTGTCTTCTCTGCATTAGATTTTGATGATTGCAGAAAAGGAATGCTTTTCTTTTTTCTGGCTTGCTTGTAGATTTCAGGTTTGTACACTTGCTGTCAAAGTAGGCTATTCGTGTGCCTGATATTCACAGGGATATATGTGACATTATCTGGATATTGCAACAGAATTTGGAATGGATTTTTCACATACTTCTCAATTTTGATGGAGCTATCTGAACTTTTCTTCATGGGTGGCAATTTTTTGCATCAGGGCAATTAAGGAGCTGTACTCGCGTTGAGGAATAGTGAGACGAAGTATGTGGGCAGCATCATGCCTGGCATCGTGCTGTGCATCATGTGCATGCGCTGCATGCACAGGGGTGGTTGGTAGTATTTCACGTCGCTCTGCTCGAATTGCATACTGTGGACTCTTTGCCTTGTCTCTCATAGTCTCATGGATTTTACGTGATTTTGCTGGGCCACTTCTTGCCAAAATTCCATGTAAGTTTTTCTTGTTATGTCTTTCCTATCCTCATCTCCTTTGTGTATGTTTTTTTTCTGTTTGTGAAATCAAATTGACAACAAATATTATCATATTATCCTCTCCCCTTGCTTTTTCTCTTGGTCCTGCAATTGATGTGAGGGTTAGGTCCTGCAGTAGTCTTATGCCTGAAGAGACACTCAGCATGCTTAGTCACAAGCTGTGTGTCACTCTCCTATTTGGTTGATGGAGTAATGATTGCCAGTTATTGCTATCCATGATGGAGGTGATGGTCTTATACTTTGTGAGTAACACTCTCAATGTTATGACTACACTCATTCTTGATCTGGTGTGGTCAGAATTCACACAATGTTCACCTTCAAGTTGTATTTGTGGAGTTTTCTTCACAATCTCATGGATAATCTTCTGGATAGTCTAGGGCTTCCAGTTGCATCACACATTTGTAATTGTTGTATCAAAATGTCTAGGGTACCTCAAGGTGCTGATACAAAAAAGGAGTGCTTCTCACTGAGATCCACGCTTCCTCTGCAAATTCTTCGGAATTATCCTTTATCTGCAGTTTTCTTGCTGATGCCATAGGCTGCTGTCTTCATTTACAGTTAAATCTTGTGAGTGATGAGGGTTCCGGTTGTTGGAGATGCCAGGGATCAACACATTCACAGAGACACCTAGCATGGAATGGTTTGCAACACAAGCAGTACTGCGTGTAAGCCTTGGGAACTTTTTGTTCTTTGTGATGTTTGCTCTCATCATGATTGGTGTCAAGGATCAACGGGACTATCGTGATTCATGGCATCATGGCGGCTGGATGGCAAAGCTCATCATATGGTGCATCACCATCATCCTCATGTTCTTCATACCCAATGGGGTAGCGAATGCTTATGGTTTGAAACAAATCCATCCTGTACACTTCATGTCTGTATTGTTCCAGGTTCCCAACAGGGGTGGAAAAAGTCAAATTGGTCTTCACCATGACTGCATACAGTTTCACATGGTTTTCATATACTATGAGGGGATAGAAAAGCACTATTCAATGCAAATGTTGAACTATTGAATTTGTGTGCAGGTGCGGTGTCAAGGTTTGGATCAGGGTTGTTTCTATTAGTGCAAGTTATCATCCTTCTTGATTTCACACACAACTGGAATGCTGCATGGGTTGCCAAAGATGAACAATTCTGGTTTGTCCTCAGACATTTTACTTATCAGCCATGTTTCAGAGGGAAGTTGAAGCCTTAGTGTGGAGTCATAGCTCATGCTGACAAGTTGCAATGAGATCTTTGGACGTCATTAGTAGTATTACTGTACACCTTAGCAGTATCACATGTACAAGATATCATCTTCAACCAGGGTCCTGTGGTTAGATCATGGATAATGTCTGATGACATGCTGACTTGTGTACAAAGTTCCTTCAGGTAACCAATGAAAGTGGTGTTTTGCAGGTATATGGCACTGCTTGTGGTGTCCGTTGTGTGCTATCTTGCAAGCTTCACATTCTCAGGGCTGCTTTTCCATTGGTTTACTCCCTCAAGTGCAGATTGCCAGCTTAACACATTCTTCATCATATTTACCCTCATCATTGCAGTATCTTTTGCAGTCATCTCCCTTCATCCCCAGGTGAATAGGCATATCTTCCAAATCTGATGCTCAGTGCCTGGGTGCTTGCTACAGATGTGACATACTTATCATGTGCAATTTAGATCATGCCCCAGTGTGTTTATGAATTATCTTACACTGTTTAGTGGTATCCACTTGGAACCCTTCTTCGTAAAGCAATTGATTCAAACATGGTTTAGGTTTCAACTTCTGTGACAGTGCAGTTTCACATGTACGTCAGTAGTTCCTTCAGGATTGTTGAGCCCTTTCAGACAACTAATGGGATGGGGAAATGTGGAACAGGTGAATGGGAGCCTTTTGCCTGCAGCAGTTATAGCACTCTACTGTACCTACTTGTGTTACAGTGCTCTGTCAAGTGAGCCTCGTGGATATCAGTGCAATGGCCTCCACAAACACATCGGGGCTGTGTCAACAGGCACACTAGTGTTGGGCATGGGCACAACCCTCCTTTCTGTTGTCTACTCTGCTGTCCGTGCAGGATCTTCTGCTACTTTCCTCTCCCCACCGTCCTCCCCTAGAGAAGGTGCCATCTTTCATCACAAACTATTACTGTTTGTAAGATACCACATTCTCTCTTGGTATGTTGCCATGTAAAAGCTGCAGAGTTTGCCCAGGAGTAACTAACTCTGGATTGTTCTAGGGTCTGATTACATCTGTGTTCTCTGTGTTCAGGACCATCTCATAAGCCTCTATTGACAAAGGATGATATGGAGGAGGGTAATGATCTGGAAGATGATGATGAGCCAATAACACGAGGAGGCAAACAAAGCAGCAAGCCCCGCCCTGTTACCTACGTATACAGCTTTTTCCACTTGATATTTGCCCTAGCCAGCATGTACTCTGCAATGCTCCTTACAGGCTGGGGAAATGCAAATGTGGAAGAGAAGGATATTATTGATGTGGGCTGGCCATCTGTGTGGGTTCGCATGTGCACACAGTGGATCACTGCTGCACTTTACATTTGGTCTCTTGTTGCTCCACAGATCTTTCCTGACCGTGATTTCTCTTAGACAGCTGATAGTTGCATGCAGGCTGTGTGGTGAAGATCACAAGTTATGTGTTCTGTGAATATCGGTAAATTACATATCATTCTATACATCTTTATTCCCACTGTCACCTGATGAAGTCAGGATGGTAGCTAGTCACTGCCATTCATGGTCAAGGTGATGGGTCTGGTATTTGTGACATAAGGTTGTGACCATGCTCATTCTTGCTGTGTTTGCTTTGGTTTGGCCAAAACTCATGCAACATTTTCTCTTACATTGAAAGTTTTTGTGGAGTTTCTTGCTGCAATCACATTGATATGTAGTTAATTTCTGATGTTTGCCGTTGGAAATTTCTGCAACATGGGAACAAATGTGAATATACCATATGTCTGGTCATGTGCAGAAAGTACTTGTATGATCCACAAGTTGATCTGGCAAGATTGTTGTTGCTGCAGCTGGTGTGTCTACTACACAAGGACATCTAATAGAACAGCAAATTGTAATAAAGTGTCCTTGAACAGATGTGAATAGTATGATCCCACTTGTGTATGATTTTGTTTTGGTGTTCGCAGGAGAACTAGTGCAGTTTGATCCAGCCAAGAGTATTAATAGGACTGCTTTGCCACAATTGGGAAACAGATCTCTGTGTTGAGATAACAGCTTCATCATTTGCACTACTATCTAGTGCATCTGTGTACTCAGAAATATAGGTCTGTTTTGGTTCTGATTCTGATCTGGGTAGAGCCACAGGTACTGCTAGTAGTCATTTGGATTAGCTGATTGACATTTGACAAACATGTGAGAACCTGATATTCATTGCTCATTCTGCACAGGAATTCATTAAGAATCTTCTAATGCATGAGAGCATTCTGAGCGAAATGGTCCTTAATATGTGAGAGTTCAGGAAGAGCAAAACAAGCAATTGTTGCAGAGTACCAACAGAGCTCCTCATTCAAACATGGAGGTATGTCTTTACACATGGCTGAAAGCATTTATAGCTTATAGGTTTTGCAGAGGCAGATTCACAAGAGGTGAAAAACTTTGATAAAGATTGGAAATTGCATACAAGTTTGGAGGTGAAACTGAAATTTGACCAAAGAGGAAGGCTGTGAACTTATTGAAAACACTACAATGCAATCAAGCAGGTTTAGCACGTTCTGATATGCTGTAGCACTGGTGCTCTCAATTTTTGCAACAGAAGCTCAAATCATTGTAGTTACACAAATCACTCATTATAACTCTTAAGGCAATACCTCAAATTTGGATAATGTGGGATACTGAACTGCTGCAGGCCACATGTATCCTCAGATTGGTTGTTGCATTTTAGTACTCCACTCTCGTGTATGCAGAGACACGGAAGCATGTAAATCCCTGTTTTTACTTGTTTAGGATCCAACTTTCTCCAAGGGTGAACCAACTTTTCTGGTTTCCATCAGAGTGATTCATGCTTCTTTTACTTTAGAGATCAAGAATAGCAGAAATACAGCAGTGGAAGCAAGGCCAATGAGTTTTTTCCCTTTGACCAGTTCTGGTTCTCACAAGAAGCCTTGTGGAGCTCTTCTTCCATGCTCTCTTTCAACAAATTCTTCCCATTTAGGTTTAACTGGTTGTGCAGTGGAGGTCAGTGACCCTTAGCTTGTTGACACATGAGAGTATCATCACTGAGACCTTGATCCAACACAAGGGCCTGGTCTGAATGAAAAGACTCCCTTTGTTTTAGCTCTACCCCTGGGTGGCTTTCCCTGTCCAATTCCCAAGGTCCACCCAAATGTACACCCATATGAGTTCTCTGCAAAAAGCGGCTACCCTGAATTGGATTAAGAGTTTGGAGTGACTTGCATAATCAATGATCACAGTCAGCTTAAGTAGCTCAATAGATGACATGAGACTTGCCTTGAACTGCTTGCCAAGCTTAGATGATTTCCAGCAGAGAGGACCTTGGATGTGTTTTAGGTGTGATTCCAACCTCCTGTCAAAAAGCAGCAAGCAAAATGATGTTATCAGTGACATTTCGAGCCTCCTGATGTTAGAAGAAGAAAAAATCACTGCATTCAGAATCCCTAGACTTACAGCTGATCATCTTGTTCAACGCTTGAAGCTCCTTTCAGATTCAAGGGTTTTTTGTTGACTTTTAAGGTCTGAGATTGTGTCTTGTCGGGTTCAATCAAGCCCGTAGAGTGTTGCCACATCTGGCATCCGACCTTCAGAATGTGAGGATTCATAGGAGATTGACCTGTTGATCCTTCTAATTGTAATGGACAATTTGAGGAGTGGTGATCTAAATGTAGTGGAGAATCTGGTGCTTCAGATGATTTTGATACACCATTATTTTGCACAGAAGCCTTACTGATTTGAGCCTTGAGCTTGGATTGTTCTGAGGAGCTACTTAATGATGAGTTGGGATGAGAGTCAACTATGGCATCCTGCCTAAGAGGCAGCTCCTCGGAGTCCTCTAAGACAGTCTTTTGCAAGCTTGCCAGACTGAACTTCAACTCCACAGGGCAACCAAGTGCCATTTGAAAAGCATGGCATGTGCTGCTCTGTAACCTTTCTGCCCTTGCTTTGTGCTCTGGATGCTCGAACTCCACATGAGCAATTGCATTCCTAGTGTCTGAAAGCATACAAGGAAAAAACCAGACAAAAAATAAGGATATGCCTAGTCCCCTCAACCAATCCATACTGAGTACCTGAATGACAAAAGAAGTTAGCTGACAAGTTTCAAGAAAACATGAAGGGATCACAACTTCTCTTCACAATCTGGGGACCCCAAGGAAGACAAGAAACATACAGAACAAGAGATTTGCACCTTTTGACACAGCAAGAGAAACCAATGTGCCTTGTGCCTGCATGAGCTGTCTTAAGACATTGGAGCGATAGCTATGCAGCACCTTTGTCCACACATCTTCCAAGTCTCCACGAGCAAGCAGTTGAAAGTCACTGGATGTTGTGAGCAGTCCATGGCTGCAATCGTAGAGCAAACTGGAGCTTGATTGTGCAATCTCATCTGAGGAACTGTTATTATCCCCACCCTTTCGTAAGGGTGACTGGGCAGGGTGCACTTTGGCATCTGATTGAACCATGACTGATGGAACATGCAGCATTCTACCTTCTGAATGTGTGAAAGACTGTGGTCTCTCTTCTTCCACTTGAGCCATATGTGACATTTGGGGTGGCAATTGATCATGTAGAGCCTGATGGTGTTGCTTCTCCTCTGTGTCTCTGAAGTTTGGGAGCCTCGGAGTATAAGGATCTCTGCAGCTCAATGTTTCTGAGGTGTCAAATGCAACAGGACTGGGTACCATACTGGTATCGACAGAGGAAGGAATGTAAGACCGATCTGGCGCAAACTGCAACAATGCAGCGGTTACCCATGTAGTTTGGTCATGGGATACACGTAACTGCTTCTCGGATTCTAAAAGGACCTTCAATGCTCGCCGCAGTTGACGTTGCTCTTCCCTGCTTGCTGAAAATGAGTTTTAGCAACAGACCGCAGTGTTAGCTAGAGAATCACAGGTGACAATATCAAAGCACATGAAAGTGTTCAAAGAGTTTCGTTATTTTATCGTTTGTTGCTGTGAACAAAACTGATAATGAGTGAGAAACAAAAAGATATGCATTTGGACAGAGATATTTGCACATGAAATGCATCACGCACAGAGATCACGTCTGAAGAAACCATTGGTGCATGTCTCACGGTGCACATCAAAGCTTCCACCCAGAATTTTGGTGATGAGAGAGGCTAGCTGCGCAATCAATGATAAGGCATCCACTCCAAGGTCCAAAAGCTTTCGGGTGCATCTCACTATGTTTATAGTGTCTGCTGACAGTGCTAAATCCAGCAGATCCAGTAACATATCATCAGGAATGAGTCCAACCTGAAAATGCACACACACAGACAAAAGGTTCTTGACATCAACAGAAAACACCAAAACATGCCTTCATGACTTCATTCACACCTGACAGTGTTCTCAAACCCAAGAGGAAAGAAAGAGCACAAACTTACAAGCTCCTGAACAATCGCCAAGGAAACCTTCTTGTCCAAAATGCTGAGTTGATCTAGAATACTCTCTGCATCTCGCAAGGATCCATCAGCTCTTGAAGCAATCAATGACAAAGCTGCCACATCCACCTCAAGATTCTCCTTTGTGGCAAGCATCTGTAACCGGCTCACTATCTCCGTATCTTTCAATTTTGCAAATAGAAACCTCTGACATCTGCATTTATCAGGAGCATTTTCATAAAAACCACAACTAGAATTATGTGAACTATGCATCATCGCAATCTTCTGTTGAGTAGTAATATCACAGGAAGAAGAAGAAGACATGATTATACCTGGAAATCGCAGTAAGAGGGAGACTGTCAGGATCCGTGGCAATGAGAATGAGAACAACATCAGGCGGTGGCTCCTCCAAGAACTTGAGAAATGTACTCCATATCTCTGTAATGAGAAAATTGCAGTGCTCAATGATGAAGACTTGATAGCGGGAATGGGAGGAGAGAGAGGAGCAAGAGAGGCTCATGCTACCCAGTAATGCTCTCAAGTGCTCCATTTCTAGCTCATTTGCTGCGTCAACTTCCCTCACATGTAAACTTGTGTGCAGTGATGTGAAACTGGTTGCACATTCCTTGCATAGTCCACAGGGGCGACGGTGCGGTTCTGCTGCTAAACACACCAGAGCTGCTGCAAAAACCCTTGCAGCACTCGTCTTCCCTGTTCCATGAGGTCCACTGAAGAGATACACAGGTACAACTTTGCCCTTTGTGATTGCATTCACAAGGGATCTCACCACAAGCGTTTGTCCCACCAGATCCTTGAAGCTTTTGGGTCTGTACTTTTGACTCAATCTGTGATGCATCTTCTCCTCCTCCTCCTTCACAGCAAACCAATCTTGTACCTCTGGAGAAGGAGCTCTGTCATTTGTCAGCTCCCTTTCTGAAGCAAGGGCAGTAGCAGCAGCAGAAACCCTAATCCTGCTTTCTTCTTCCCCAAGGTCTCTTCCTCCTCGAGATCTCGTTAGATTGCATCCGAATTCTGGCAGGAGCTCACAAGTAGGTATGCTCCTCTCAGACAAGGACGTCCCCATTGCGGTTTCAGGGTTCCTCCTCCTCCTCCTGGAGACGGAAATCTCGCCAGATTCGCTGCTGTCGCCGACTATTCGTTGGACTCCATCCAAGAAGGATTGCAACGTTTTCCGAGTCGATTGCTCCGGTGGTTTGTTGGTGGGAGCAGCAGCAGCAGGGACGTCACAACAATCTGGAATGGACGAGGACGACGTTGTTGTCAAGCGCGAGAAGGAATTTCTTCTTGCTACTCGCAGTTTCTTCTCCCTCTTGATTCTCATTGCCACTGCAAACACACATCCCAAACCTCTGCGTAGAAACGCCAAGAGTCTCTTCTTCTTCTTACTCTTGTATTTGCGAAGGCGCGACCACCAGCAGTAGTACCAAGGCAATGCGAATCCTTCTTCTTCTCCTTGATGACTCTTCTTCTTCGTCTCTTGTGAACCTCCAACATCATCTACCGAGGCCTCTCGGGGCGGCGACAGCTCCTCCGTTTTGTTGCACATTCGAGAAGAAGATTTTGCAGCTTCAAATTCCGATTCTTGCTCCTCAACTGAAGAATCCCACTTTTTCTTCTTCTTCTTCTTCTTCTGCTGTTTGGCCTCCAGCTTGTTACTCTCTCCTTCCAGCAGCCCTGGGCAAGGCATCGAGGAGGTCCCAGATATAAGCTTGATCCTCACATCAGTATCCTCTTCCTGCCTTCCATCTGTTGTGAGTTCTCTTCTGTAAGCTCCCACCTCCTCCTTCGTCGCTGCTCTTTGATCACCACCACCACATTGCGGAGAATGATGACGAGCATTCCGATTGTGTATATTCCTTCCTCCTCTTCTCACGTCTTTCTCATTTCTTCCCATCACCTCTTGCGCAGCTGCTTTCTCCCCCTGAGTTTGCAGCAGCTGTTCCTCATTCCAGATATGAGCTGAACCCGGCTCATGATTAGGCACAGTTCCTCCATCTCCTCCATCCACTCCTATACACTCCTTGATGTTTGCTGCATCCTCTTGTTTCCGATGATCCAGCTCCAGGATGCCTCTGCTGTTACCCGCTGAAGAAGCAGCAGATGGCCGCCATCTGGGTGGTTCGTGACTACTACGAGCTGGAGTTCCTAATCTCCACTGCCCATTGCCAAGTTGTACAGCCCCAGCAGCTGCGGCTCCAAGTCTCCTAGTAGTACTCTTGTTGTTTCTTCTTGTCTTTTTCTTCACTACAAGGGGCTGGGAAAGCAGCAGCAGCTCGTCCGGCCCCCCGGAAGACACCCACGCAGCAGCAGCAGTATTCTCTCTACTCCAGCTCAATCTGGTCACACTACTGCAAGTGTGATGATCCAACGTCGACAACAGCTGCTGGTGGGTGTCGAACGAGAAAACCGTGGTAGCTGATGGGTCTTGTAGCGACCGCACTTTCTTCTTCACTGCCATCAGCTCGCGACGTATCAGCTCCACTTGCGGCGACCTGCAGCTGATTCTTGACGTCGTCTCCTTCTCCTCCTCCTTCGCCAGTATCTTCTGCATCGCCCTGGTAGTAATACAATCCTCCTCCGACACCATACTAGAAGTTCTACACAAGATTGTCGTTATTACATTGCACACAAATTCTCTTCCAAATCCCGCGCTGAGCTTCCTCCTTCCGAAAACAGCTTCTTCTTCTTCTTCTTCTTCTGCACTTCTTCTACGACTCACCCACCATCATCACATGCAAACAAACTGCGTAACACCACTTCCTGCAGAGATTCTCAACCAACAACAGTGACCAAAAAAATTCTTCTCAGCAGCAGCAGCACATGATCTGAGAACTCAGTCTGAGAATGTCCTGGGGTCGTACCTCACCGCTCCTCAGCGCATTCCCTGCTTGACTTCCTTCACGCCATCGCCGCTTGCTCTTCCCTCTTAGCTCTCACGAACAACCACAGTTCCACCTCTCCAAACACGTCTAACCGGGCCTGTTGGTTTTGGGTTTGGTATTCCCGGAAGTGGGCCAATGGAGATTCAAGCTTTTTCCAAACATGTTGACAGTTATGGGACTGGTTAGGTAGCTAACAACATCCCGGACCGGAAAGCGTGCCTGGCATATCCCAAGACGGGGTGGGCAACTTCGCGGAACCGACGGATGGACTATGGATGGATTATGCGTGGATGTCCCATAACTGGATAGCCGACATCCCGGACCAGAAGGATGGATGCGCTTAGGACAAGACATACATACCCTGCCAATATCCGGGACTGGAAGGAAGGATGATGTTCCAGGACAAGAGGGTTTTTGCCCCCAGGATCTGGACCCTTTCTAAAGTGGGACATCAGCGTATTAACTGGTGGTTCGGGACAACAGTGGATGGATGGTAAGTGGACAGGAAACAGTTTTCTGTTGGGTTCCAGCTCCCCAGCTAAACCATGGTGGTTACCTCAGTTCCTATTTTTAATTACCTACCTACCTAAATAACATCCCACAAGCAGCTTGTTAAGTAAGTAGGTAGTAAAAACAGCCCTTACTTATATTATGTATAAACCATCTACTTACCTAACTTACTAGTTACCTATTCTTCTACCTATGTGCCTATGTATATAGGAGACCTAATTCTTACGGAATTAGTTACTTTAGGTGTGAGGTCTGTCCCAAGAAGGAAGGGGGGTAGGTAGGGCCCATGAGGCCTTAGGTGAACTAGCAGCTTCTTCACTAGTACCAAGATGAAAACCGGTGTTGGTAAAGTACTACGTTCAGAGTTTTGGGCAGGAGAAGAAGGTCTGAGTTTCAAGGCTTAAGAATTTTGGGATATTGGGTAGTTGAAAAAAATTGAGGTTCAGATTTCAGTATAGAATATATATAGTGGCTTAGCATTTCCCAAGTTAAATATGGCCACTATGAGAACATATAGAGGTACCCACTATATATTCTACAAGAAAAACTTTCTTTTCTTTTTTGTTGGACTTGTGTCTACCGAGTCATCAAAAAGATATTGAAGTTTAGATTCATTATAGAGTGTAGTAGCTTAAGGGATTTTACCTTCCACATCGTTTCATAACAAGATAGCTTTCTAAATATTTGTCCATTATAATGGTGCATTCACACTTGATGTTAAAATCAATGTTAAATGAAAATCTAGGTGGCATCCTAGGTGGCACCCAATGTTAAGTAAATCACATTGGGTGGTGCCACCTAGATTAATGTTAAGTAAATGTTAATTTAACATAAAATCTTCACAATAAGTGAGTTTAAGTCTTAAATGACTAGTATGGTGTTAATGGACTCAACACTAGTGTAACATATGAGACATATGAGACCCTTTTTCCTTCATAATTGGTCACCAAGGTGAAACCAAATATTAACTCGGTTTAAGGTTCATCCACAACTGAATGATAACGGGCATCCAGTGGATGGTGCGCTGGTGGGTGCTGGTTCATTGTGCTCGGCTTGGGTTGGCTTGAGTTGGGTTGGTGTTAGATTTAACAATCGAGCTTCTTGGGACGCGAAGTAGATGGATCCTCCCTCTATCAAATCACACTTGAATCCGATAACAAACATAACTTAACCAAAACTGGAAGCGTGCTACAATGTCCTTTAGCTCCCAGTTCAAGTTGGATGGTACTTGTTTGATCAAGTGGTCACGCTTTTTAAGTAGTTGTACAAACTTGTTACCTACCCAACCAGAACTGGAAACTATGAGAACTGTGTGTCCTTTTAGACCAGTTCAAGTTTGGTTCAAACTTTTGCTAAGTAAGTAAGTTAGGCAGGAAGGAATGTGTTGTGTACATTTTCATCAAATTTGGTCATGCCCAACTTGGTTTGTTGTACCAAGGTTTGTTTGTTGATGTTTCCCTATGCCATCTCCAATTCCAAGCAACGATGTGTGTACTATAGTTATCAATGGAACCGCCGGATTTTGGGGGCGGTTCTTTGAATTTTGAAAGAACCATCGGTTCCCGTTCTGTCAATGATTCCCGAATCAAAGAACCGTCAATTACAGTTCTTTCAATGACCTTGAAGAACTGGCGGTTTTCATCAAAGAACCGGCGGTTCTCTAGTTGCTACCTAAACTTTTTCCCCAAAAAAAATTTAAAACATGATTATATACCAAAATCGGTTCTTTCAATTTTTTGAGAATTGAAATGTAAGTGGGTATATAATACATGGGTTGATAATTGACAAGTATATATCCCTCATTCTAAGAATTGCTCAACATTGGTTTTGACCGTCAGTGTTCTATGTGTATATGGTTTAAGACTTACACTCTATGCAAGTGCAAATGGTACATTGGAATATATTGGCTCTATCTCAAGGCCCAAACTTGGGATAGATGGGATAGAGGTATTGTGAGAACTCCTTTTGAACAAGTATAAGGTTCCAATAGGAGGATGAATGCATAAGGTTTAAGAGGGGGGAAAGGCAAAGTCAAGTGAAAAATATACTAATTAAGTTGAAATTAAATATAGTTATAAATGGTGCATTAATCAATATAGACATGTCGTGCATGTATATGAGTCCGTAGGAAATCATATATAATGCAACAATAAATGTTTGATTTATGGTAAAATAATCACCATAATGTTTTTTTTTTAAATCTCAATACACAACATGCAAATGTATTGTATGCATGATTGAAATTTATAAATGTGAAAAAAACAATAATAACAAAAAAGAAGGTGCAACCAAAACCTTCATCTAAAAATATATAAATAAATACATTATGTAACAAGAAAATCAAATAACTTAAAACATTCATACAAGTGATTAGAATGAAAAAAAAATGTGACCAAGAAAAGGATGAAAAAATGAAAATAATAATTGTAACTTTCATTCAAGTAATTAGGAACAAAAGTAAATATATGAAAGTTCAACCAAAGTAAAAGATTGGAAATAGGGTTTTTAGGGTTTGGCTAAAAACATGCATTCAAACCTTAAATCTTTTAGGTGCATGCTTAAAACTCATGCAAGAACAATGGTATTGATATTTGGTTCATTATCAAACTGTTATTTAATTGTTGAGTCATGAATAAAAAATTTTAGAGTTAAATTTGATTCAAATATATTCAAAGTTAATTAAAGTAAAAAATAAATTAAATAAGGTTAAAGGTTTGAGTCTTTTGTCCCATACTTAGGATAGCAATGTGTGTTTTTTTATCTTTCCTTTTTCATTTCAATGCATATTGTGTTTGGTTTGAGCTTTCATTTTGCATTATTGTTTTTTCGGTACCTTTGCAAAAGTGCATTTTTAAACTTGTGGATTTTTTTGCAACGCTTTATTTTTTTGTTGTCAAACTTGTTGTAATGAGTTTTACTTTCTTTGTTTTGCATAATGTCAACTACAATAAGTTAGGTTAGTTATTTCAATAGATGATTTGAATTTTAGAATTAAAGATTTTGCATTTGAAACAAATGTGTTCAATATGTATGTTGCACTTTTGATCAAATTGCAAATTGGAGCATGGAAAATTCAAGCTAGACATGTTTGCAATGTGATTTGCTAGATAAGATAGTTTTGACCATAGTCATTTTGAAACTGAAATTGCCTCATATAAAATTGCATGAACAACATTTACAAAAGGGTATATACGTGAGGATGGAAAACTTTGGCATAAAATCAAAATCCAAAAAGAGTTTAAAAAAAGGTAACATACATGTTGTCATCACAATTGAGTCAATGACCATTGATTGAAGACCACTAATTTTCTCCTTCACACAACTTGGCACCATTCCTTGATCAAGTTTCATTGAAAAAGCAACTAGTGCATGGGAATACTAATGTTACTCAAGGATGTGCCTTCCTTGTGTAACATATGGAAGATGTTAAATTGGCCTAAGATTGTAAATGCAATCAGTACAAAAATTATTATTGCAATTTTTTTCCTCAATCTACCCTTTGCCCTCATTTGTTTTTATCTTATGATACCTAAACATATTTTGGGTCCATGTTATGCATGTTTTGAACACGTTATGGGTATTAAAGGTATGTAACATCTCACTCAGCATGTGATGTACCCTTTGAAGCATTTGTAATGTGGAAGGTTATGAGTGTTAAATGTGCCCAAATATCACCCACTTGTTTTTAGAAAATATGAATGAGGCAAAAGGCAGACTGGGGGAAAAAATCATAGTAATACTTTGGTACTAATTGAATTTACAATTTTAGGCCAATTTAACATTTTTTTTAACATTATCATTTTCTTTGAA
>Ga0209208_10002589_pt1 | contig 25983 bp, 18 predicted proteins | sample S1TSphfallax_3_FD_187694 | JGI IMG/M metagenome (GOLD analysis project Ga0209208, IMG submission 187694) | Host-associated microbial communities from peat moss isolated from Minnesota, USA - S1T2_Fd - Sphagnum fallax MG (SPAdes) (version 2) | ecosystem: Host-associated > Plants > Peat moss >...
TGCAATAATGCCGAATCCATCTGCTAAAATTAATAAGTGTGATGTCTGAAGCTGACAGTCCACATATGATTTTGCCAAGAAAACTGATTTGCTCCCTGAGCTCCGGCTTCAGACAATGACACTGAATAGAGATTTGACCGATGCACAAAGCCTGGCATGAGTTCTTGCACCACATGAGGAGGAAAAGGGAAACCCTAATCTTTCCTTTCAAAATCACTGGACTTGGCCTCAAGGTTGTTCTTACGTAGGGCTAGCCCGTTCACATCTTCCATTTTTGCGGGACTTGAAAGCTTGCATGCATTCAATAACAGAGTAAACAGCAAATAGATTGATGAAGATAATACAACTCCATCTACTTCTTGGTAGTGACCGGCTGGCCAATCGGTCGATTAGTTTCAGGATTGATGATGAAGGCAAAAGAAGTTCATGACTTAAGACCAAGTGGCTGTAACATTGCATTGGCTTGATTTCTTCTGCAAATTGTACTCCTAATTTTTGTGTTCAGGAATGGAAGCATCAGAGAATGTTAGAGCCAAGAAGAGAGGGGATGAGCAAGAAAACAACATACAGGTAGTCCAACGGCCGAAAAGCTGCTGCATTCAATGCATCCACAACATCAACGGTTCTTTGATCTTCACCATCGAGAGTACTGCCATATTCACTCTTCACAGACCACGAATCCGCCGCCACCGATCTCTCGTCGTCAGAGTAGTGTGTAGTGGCATCGACAACGTCACTACTTTGTCTATTGCCTTCTCCTCCTCCTCCTCCGGCGACTCGTCCCGAAGAAAGAACTTGAGATTGTTGTTGCTCTCCTTCAAACGGCGGCCATCGAGTGTCCGTCATCCCTCCACCTCCTCCTGCGTTCACTGCACCTACCTCTACACCTATTTCGCCACACACGCAAACACAAATACAAACTCTCTCACAATCTCCAGACCTCTTCCTCTTCTTCTTCTTCTTTTTCTTCTTCTTCTAAAGCTTCCGTTTAGCTCAGCTTCGTTCCTAATAAGAGAACCCGGATTACTCGAGAGATTTGTATTTTTCTTTATATTCCACCCCGCACTGTTCTCCGCACTACACTCCCGGCCGTCGCATACATACCGTGGATGCTTTTCTGCAAGCCTCTCCTTCCTTGATATTACAATTGCGTCAAACACAATGTCTGTCAAAGCAATCCCTCAATAAAAAAAAAATTTAAACTGCTTCACGAGATCATCATTCTGTTTGCTTGCTTGCTTACTGGTCTCGAACAAAATCGAGAGACTAATGTGCACCTCTTCGCTAGCGAGTGCGTGGGCGCGAGCGCGCGCATTTGGCGATGGCAGAAACGCAGAGGCCATATCCGGGGCTTCCTCTTCACCTTCGTAACTACCAATATATACCCTGCGGGTATCGTTCCTTCGCCCTAAACGGGAACCTTCACGGCAGCTTCTTTTTTGCACAAATGCGAAGACGTACAGGGCAGGGTTTTTCTTTTTTTAATTTAAAATTTAATTAATTATCATCAATTTTGAGATTAGCTGAAGTGGCGATCATTCATAAGATGATTTAGCCAGATTTGGCTACATACTAAAATACCATTAAATGCTTGGACATTATTGCTTTGTTATATCATTTTGAAAACATTCCAAGGGCATTTTTACAATTAAAAAAAGAAGAAAAAAAGATAATGATTACTATGATCATACAAATTCAAGGACTTAAAACAATAAAAAAAAAATGTTGGTTGATTCATTCCAAATGTAATTCTGGCCAATGTACTTGAAAAGCACATTCCAAGTGCACATCTGTGAGTTTATTATGCAAAATACTAACACCAAATCTGAATATCAATATGTTTTACCACATGCAATTACATTGTATGAAACGACATCAACAATAGATGCATCTGTCCATTTCTCACAAAACGCATCGGGTTTTTAGGGCTTAACCCACCACCGATTTTCACCGTGGCAATTTGACAATAAATTTATGATGGTCAATGACTTATGCAGCTCCTGATCATGCAGCAGTGTTATAAAACTCTCATCACCGTAGGCATGGGATTCTTGGCTGAACTCCAACTACCATCACAAGACTCTTTCAGAAGACAGAAATGGCCTCCGTTGATCTCTACTCATCTCACCTTGTCCGATGGAGTTGCCTATTGGAATGTAGCAGAACCATGACACTGGTTAAGTATTCATAGCAGAACAGAAATACTACCATGCTGCATGCAAATAACTAGTGACAGCAAAATGCACCAGGTTTAGTGGTAAATGAGTAAACAAACAACCCCTCTAAACGTCTACCATAATCACAGTCAATGTGTTTCTAAGATCAAATAGGCAACAGAGAGCTCAATCTAAAGCCCTGGAATACTATTATTATCTTGTGTTATTGTCTTCCCTGCCATCACGTCTGTGATGCAGAACAAATCCATAACTTCCTCAATTGTTGCAGTCATTCCTTTGAACTAGTGTGAAGGCCCTCCAACAGCAGATCTCACTTCAGAAATCGCAACTCCCCTATCTGCACACCTCACAAAGCAAAATACTACTCATAAGGGTTTTGGGTCCTCAATTCTAGGCAAAACCAATATTTTACTTGTTAGGTCAGGAGCATGGACATGTGCTCCAGCATTCTACCCAGGCTTCAGTCAAACAAATACCTTTCATAAGAAGCAGGGATCATCCAGAGTGCACATACACCACAACAAATGTCAAGGCATGGAGGGAAATTACACCACCATGAATTGTATGCTCAGACTGTTGAAAGAGTCATATTTCTAACAAGACTGATTGATAAATGAAAACAGAAGTCATTATAGACAAATCTACTTAGACCTTTTCTCTGATTGGGCTGAAACAGGTAATCATGAGCAAACTCTCACTGCACCAAGCACTCTTTTGCATCCATTGTGCAGCATGGACAAGCGTACATTTGGTGAACAAAGCAGATCAAATAATTGAAGATGAGAATCAGGTTCATCACTTTTCCTCAAGAATATGCATGCCAACATACTTCTACATGAAATTGCAGAGAAATCTCAACCAGAAGTTTAAGATAACACATTGATGAGTGCAGTCATAACTTATGAGAGTTGCTCACAAAGTGTCAGACCATCACCTTTGTCATGAATAGCAGTGACTAGCTGCCATGGCTAACTACTAACTTCATCAACTCCAAATGGTGGGATGTAGATAAGTATAGAAGAATCTGCCCAAAGTTTCAGGCAAACCATTACACAAAATCTGCATCCTGAGTTTCCATCAAAATTCCAGAAACAATGGGAAGACCCGGTCATCAAGTTGGCTAGGCACTCAAGAGACATAGCTAATAGAAAATGTCAATAGTGTCCCTCATTTCAGCTGCAACATCTATGCCCACGTACTGAACATCATCATCCTACTGTGATCTTTCAGTTCACAAGAAGGTAGAAGTGCATTACTCTGGTTGTTTCACTTCTCCATTGCAGACTTACAAGCTTGCAGCACACTGAGACAGCAACATCATGCAAAGTGTTTATATCTAACAATACCTGCATAGACAGCTTGCTCATGATGTCACTTGCTGTCAGGTCAAGGGCAGAACCTTTCATCCCTCCCTCTTCCCGGTCAAAATAGTCCGCACTTGAAATGGATGAGGAGTTCTACCAACATTATCAACATAAGCCATCAGTGATAAGTAGCAAGGTCCACCTACATTCTAGAAATTACATGAAGAGTTGACCCCTTTGGTCCCTACAGATAGCTCTTGCTGTTTTCTGGGTTGGGTGATAATGCCAGCCACCTCATTAAAACATATCTGACAACTCACTCTACCATATTAGCTCTGGAGACCACTGGATAGAATGACCAATAAGTTCATAGAAACAATGAAAATGACCACACAAGTTGGAACAGAATCTTAACTGCAAACTTCTCTAAACGTGTCGTATTCTCAGTATCACCACTCATATTTTGATCACCAAAATATTGATCAGAAGAGATAGATTTTGCATTGGCAAACTTCCGTTGAGCCTCAGAGCTTTCTTTGGTCTGCAATCAGAAAGCAATTTTCATCTCCATGCAGACAGGGCAGCACATGATCACATCAAGTACCTTCAGATCATAAGTATTGAACAGGCTTCACAAACATCCAAAGAGGATCATACTTGTATTTTTGGGCCAGCAGTACTGCGGGATGATGCTCTGCCTGGAGAGACTGCAAATTCAGAAAAGAATTCCCCAGCACTTGTGGGTGCAGCCACATGGCCAGTTGAGCCGTTTTCATTGCTAATATTTGTCGTCATCGAATCATCATTGTACACAAACCGGGATGTCTGTGGTGCTGAGAGCAAAACACCTCCTGTGACAGATGGTGCTGCTGCTGCTGGCTCCAGCACAGGGTCTGCTGGTTTCTGATCAAACACACCTTCGCTTTGCTGCATATGCCAGGTAACACCATAAGATCTCAACTGGACTACTTACATACTGCAAACACTTGCATTGAACTCCCCACACATTTGTGCCTGGGATCATCAAACTGGCACTCTTACAGGATTTACCTGACACTGCACAGATGTTACATAATATATCTTCATAAGGAGAACATAAGCAGAGAAGAAAGGACAATGTTGGGAGAAATACACTAGAGGACATAATAACACAGCTTGGAGAATGGTGGACATCAGAAGAACAGATGTGCAGACAGCAAAGAACAGCTTCAAGAGACATCTCATGTGCATGTCTGGCTCAGAGAAGACACCAATGAATGATATGAGTCAGCCCACAATGAAACAAATCAAGATTCCAGAGCCAATTCTCCTCAACAACAGTCATCTGATCTCCACAACCTTTCTGTACTCCAGAGCTTACCTTACTAGTGAGCTTCCTTACACCCAGGCCACCCCCAATTTTGCTTCCAACAAGCCTCTTAGCTCCAAGAGAAGGAGGCTTTCTTGCAACACTGCCCAATCCTAGACGAGTGGGAGAAGCAGGAAGATGTGTAGGTTTAACTGGCTGCTCCACAAAGGAGGAGACATGTTCCTCTCGCACAGACGTGACACTATTGACAGTTGGTTCTGGAACAGAGGAAACTGCTGGGGTACTGGGAGCAGCAGCAACACTCTTGGCCACTTCTTTTGCCAAAAGCTGTCGATATAACTCAGCTGCTCTGGAAGTGTACTTTGACTCAGTTCTACCTCCATTGGTCCATCCATGCTGCTTGAAGAACACATGCCCTCGACCATTTCCACCAAAGCTCATTAGCTTCAACTGTTCCTGGTTCCAGCTATCCAGGGTTGTTGACCTAATCCACCAATTGCAAACATACACATCAATGTGAGATGGTGTACAACTTCATCACAGATGTGAAGAATGCAGCCAAGAAAATAACTGGATTTCTGACTGTCACACCACCATGTGGCAAACCAGCAAACTCTTGACCAGAGGTGTGTGAACCTTGACATACACATACATTCAAGACAGGACCATGATGGACTTCCTTTCCAAAAACATGTGTTCTGCTTCTCAGAAACAAGGGTACCAATACAAACAGACTTCATTGCCTTCTGTCTGCTTGTCTGTCTTCATTGACCACAAAGTGACTTCATAATCAGTATCTGGGACAAGACTAATGCAAGCAAGATGGTTGAGATGAGACTTAGTGTTGGTGCAACCTAAACAATAGCAGCATCCACTTTTCTCAAGCCCATCTGAATACTAGAGTCAAGCATGAATGACACAAAGCCTCAACACGAAATTTGGAGATCAGGAGGTTGCAGACAAAAATCAATCCTGGTTCTGCAAAAGCAAGGGTGAAACAGAATGTGGTAGAAACAGTAACTCTATAGACAGAGCAGACAATGTATTTGACAGTGAAAACCTTGTGGAAGGAAGTATGAATCAAGGCCACAGTTGTGCACATTCAGGCCATAACAACACAATGACCCTATGTTCCTGATAATCATGCCAGTCACCTGTTTCTACCTCCACAACTATGTGTGGCAGTGTTTCAACAGTTTTGTACAAGGACTGTCAATGTTAGCATCATTGAATCATGGATTCTAATGTTATACATGTCACTGTAAAAGTCTACAGCTCAAGAAAATGGAGAACATCCAACCCTAAAAAACATAAATAAAATAAAATACATGTGAGTCCAATGATGCCAAAAGAATCTCATTTCTAACTTGCAGAATTGTCCAGACTGTGTGCACTCCCCTCCATGGACTAGTGACAGAAAATCTCACTGTTTTTCCTACCTGACAAAGCTGATATGCACACCAAGACTGCGATGAAGGGCAGAGCAATCAAGGCAGATGAACACTCCATAAGTTACAGATGCCCAGGTTGGATTCTTTGCATTGCAGTCAAAGCACATCTGCAAAATGTGCAAGTCTCATTTGTTAACAAATTGCCACCCTAAATAACAGAGACTCTCCATGTTTGATGACTGACTCAGCTCCTTGCTGAAAAAGGAAAAGAAGACCTACTCATCAGTACTGCATACAAATCTGAAGGCTGTAGCTGTTCAATCTTCATGGAAACGAACCACTGGCAGAAACCAGATGTCCCCTTTCAACTTTCTAGAGTCATGGATTCTTCTTCCTTCCTATAGATCGATCCAACAATTCCACAACATGATCCAAAAGACATGGAATTCTCTAAGCCCCGTCATCATCATCACCAGGGCACACTAGTGCTTTACAACCAAGTCACTTCTACTTGCAGCAGAGCATGATTTGCCGATCTCCGATCTAGGGTTTCTAGAAACTCACACTCACATTCCATAAAAACTCCAACTCCAATAAATCATGTAAAAGAGAGCAATCTTACTATGAAGTTTGGGGATGTACAAACACATGTCAGTGGAGCAGTTACAGCAACAGCTAACCTGATGTTGATGATGATGCTGGCCAGGGGCAAAAAAGAAAAGAAAAAATCACAAACCATAATCCCAAGTTAAGTACCTTATTTTCCGACTTTGCCCGCAACTTTCTGAACAGCGTGTCTCGGTCCAGCGGCTCCTCGGACGCCATACTTGTCTACTGCAACTTTTCCCTTGGATCTGGAAAAGCAGCGAGCGACTGCAGTTGATGCGGAGGAGGACTGCTTCGCCTTCTTCTTCGACAAAGTGCAAAGGGGTGCATGAGCGAGGAGGAGGACAATGACCACGAAGAGGGGGGGCTGTGGATGAACAGAGGAAGACGGTCGTTCGGTTCCGAGATGAGAAAAACGGATGAAACTAGAAGATAATGTATTACACTGTGCACTAGTTTGTGGATGAACGTAGGAAGACGGTCGGTGGGCGAGATGAGAAAAGAGGATGAACTTAGGGTTTGGAGCTCAAGTGAAATCTGAAACGCGAGCTAGGGTTTGTTTCTTTTTGGCGGAGGCAAGGCGAGGCAAGGCGAGACGAGGCTCCGTTGCAAGGGCTTCGGTTGCAGGCAAGCTCAGGCAGGGATCAGGAGCGGCGCACAAGATGGTGCTTAAGACGGAGGTGTGCCGGTTCAGCGGCTCCAAGATCTATCCAGGAAGGGGGATAAGGTTCATCAGGAGCGATTCACAAGTGTTTTTGTTCCTGAATAGTAAGTGCAAACGCTACTTTCACAACAGGTTGAAGCCCTCCAAGCTCACATGGACGGCTTTGTTCCGAAAGCAGCACAAGAAGGACGCGCATGCGGAAACTATCAAGAAGAAACGGAGGACTAGCAACAAGCCTTATTCCCGCTCCATTGTGGGAGCTTCTTTGGAGGTGATCCAGAAGAAGAGGACCGAGAAGACGGAGGTGCGAGCGGCGGCCAGGGAAGCCGCCTTACGTGAGATTAAGGAGAGGATTAAGAAGACTAAAGATGAAAAGAAGGCGAAGAAGGTAGAGGTTGCTTCCAAGCCCAAGCCAGGCAAAGCAGCAACTCGTGCCCCCCAGGCTAAGCCCGCCAAGACAGGAGCTGGCGGCAAGCGATGAAGAATTTTCCTCCGGAGGTTTTTTGGTCTTTTTGCAGGTTCTTTTACGCTTGGTTAGTAATGGACCTTGGATTTTGTATTTGAAGAGCAAAAAAATGTCAGTACATGGTTTATGCCTCCTCTTGCTTGCTTGATTGCTTGCTCCTGATAAAAAGCCCGTGAAACCAAATTGGCTTTGAGATTCTTGGAGAATACTTACCCTTTTCTTTCCTTGTTTGTTTGCTTAGTTTGTGTGGAGATTTAGAGTATTTAGTATTTACCTTTGCAAGTAGACTAAGGGCAGATTTGATTTTCCATGGCTTCTGTCAAAGCAATTTATGTGCAAGGTTTATACAGAATTCAAGTCTCTTTCTCAAGATGAGTATTCTGTGATTTCTGTGGTCATTTTTTAAAACTGCATGTTTGTTGTATGGACCTAAGAGCATCCCCAGTAGTGCTCAGTATGTGACCCAGCAAAAATATTTCTCAGGTCCAAGTTTAGTTCTTTATTTTTTTCCAATGGCACCTTACTAGAACTGGGACTGCAAATGGGTGGGAGACTACTAATAGCAAACCACCTTGACCAATCATTATGATTGGCCAGTGAGAAACAGGGAGCAGCAGTGGTCCAATTCTGATGTGTAAGGTCACATACTGAGCACTGTTGGAGATGCTCTAAGGTCTTACTCATGACTAGGTTTTGGAAAAAAAGAACAAAATATTTTAGACTCAAAAAGGGAGCCTCCATTCCTTGAGACCCCATTGAGTTTCAGTAGTGGTCTAGGGTTGTAAATAATTGTTTGCCATTGGGTGTACTGCCTGCTTTCCATAGCCTATTTGTTTAGTACATTTCCTGCATGCAGTATCTGCATGGTCAAATAGACCTCCTGGGGGTACAAGAAAGGAACATAGAAATAGAGAGAGAGATGCTAGGCCTTAAAGCACCACATAATAAGCAGTAAAGAGCAATCTGCTGCAAAACATTTGTAAACTTGGCAGTAAGTTGTAAATGCTTGCAAGAGAGCCCTAGCTTTAGAATTTTTAAACCTTTTGGGCAGATTTTTCTTTGTCAAATTGTTTGTGGAACTGATGAATCGTAAGAGTGTCTTGCTACCTTTTGGAGGGTTGGTTTTGCTCTCACTTTTTGGTCAGAGGCTCAATTGCAATTGATAGAATGGGTTGGTTGACGATTGTAAAGGCTTCATCATTTGAGCAGCTTCAGCCTGATTCTTGAAGAGGGTAGGTGTCTCAAGGCCATAAGTGTCAACAAAAAGGTCCCTGTCCCCGAGCCATGTGCTTGTTGAACACTCCAGGGGTTTGGATCATGTGTTTCTGTTGTAGGTGAAGCCTTCTTGGCAGTGTCCTTCACCTACAACAGATGCGTTTCAGTTGAATTCCCATTTTTTCTGTGCGAGAACCACACCTTGCTATGCCAAGGATCCAACATTATTATTTTTGTTTCTGTTTTGGGAGGTGAGATTGCATATTTCATTGTGTGTCACATGTTTCCAGGATAGTACCCAAAATTCTACTGCTGTGAAGGTCAGGATGTGGTGAAGAAGTTCAGGATGTGATGAGTGGCCTACTTCAATGAGAAGGTGGGTAGTAACTAAGCCTATAGTGTCTGGAAGCAGCTTGCAATTTGCTGATGAATTCAAATTCAAGATAACAAACAACATCTTGTCAATGAATATTTGTTGTTATGTTGGAATTCAATTGTATGGTCAAATTTTGTTTCATTGTTTTATGGGTGTTATTGCAAAGTCTCAGGTTTAATTTCATGCAAATTTTCTTTCAAGTTTGTAATTCTGAGCAACCGAACATCCATTGTAGGTCTATGTAAATTTTTAAATCTGTTGAAAAAAAGTTTGTTTATCTACCTTGGTCATCGGAACTTACATCTTCCAAGCCTAACTATCTCACTCCTTTCCCCTACCCACCTATGTGGATATGAAAATGCAAAACAACATTCGACTTTAGAGTTCCAAGCTTCTATCATGATCTAAGATTTTCAAAAAAAAATTTGGGAGTTTTTGAAATCTAGCTATTGACAACATTGGCATGGTTTTTCACATCTATGAAGTAAATTCTACAAGTTTTGTTGGGGTGTTTTTATTGAATGAATATCAAAGTAAAACATACGGAATACATTTGTATGATGATGTCATTGAATTTATTTTATTTCAACCCAAGTTCAAATATTTAACTTTCCAAGAGTTTAAATATTTAGCTTCCCCCCTAAAAGGTTGCAAATCCTAGAAAGGTAAAATAAAAAGTTTAAAATGTTAACTTTCCTAAGCTGTTGTCATTAAGGGAAAGAAGAGGTCAAAAAGGAGTGTTGGGTAGTTATTAGAATACCTTTGTTGTGTATTAGGGTGATTTTTAGGGTTTACAACTTTAGTTTAATTTTTTTATAAAAAAATCAAGTTCTGATATATAACCATGGTTATATATATAAAAGAAATACCCAATTTTGATATATACCCACAATTCTTAACTTCTCAAATTTTGAAAAATATCCACCCAAGGATCAATTCTTTGAGGTTTTCTAAATAACTGGAATCAACAAATTCTTTGATTCTGATTTCTTTCCAAATTACCTGAAATCAATGGTTCTTTGATTTTGAATTTTTTCAAATAGCTAGAACTGGTGGTGGTTATTAATGAAATCCAACATTGCTCAAAACCATAGTTCAAATGTGAATTGGTTTTTTTGTTTTGGCAACATAACAACCATAGCTTTGCATAGTAAAGTTATATACATTGCATTTGGTGCTTTATGGTTGGGTGGTGAATCCGTGCTTTGTTCTTGTTCTTTGAGAGTACATGTATGCAAGTTGTAAATGCATCTAACTCTCAAAGTGAGTAGTGAGAAGGTGGTTGTTCTTGCATGCAAACTGGCTTAGATTTCAGTTTGATTGCTCGAATGCTTGGAAAGGAGTTGGAAAACAAGTTGGTAATCGCTTGGTTCCTCTTCCTCTTTTCCAAAAGGAAATTTGTACAATCCAAGGGTAGAAAAGTTTCAAGTGGAAAGGAGTGGATCAATGCTTTTGTGTGATGTAGCCAAACTGGCCATCATCCATAGGAAGATTTAACCAAATTTGGCTAAAGCTTAAAAACAAAGACATGGAAGCAAAGACATTTGAGCATCATTTTATATTAATGGCTACCTACTCAAGCCCAATATAAAAATCTGGTGATTTTCTTTTTCTATTTTATTGACTTCACAAAATAAAAATCCCCAAAAAAACATTTAATTTTCACCTTTTCATTTGTTCATTTCTCTTTTCAATAAAATTTCTTCAATTTTAAATTTTTAAAAAAAAAGGGCTACGATGGATTCAAAACCAAACAAAGTACAAGCCCATTAATCAAATATCATCAAGAAGACTTGATAAAGTGGGATCTTGATCATCAATTGAATGGCCAACAATTAGAAAGCTCAACTTAGTAGCCCATTGTAGATTTGAATCACATATGCTTAACTAAGAGCAATTTCACCATGCCCTCTATTTGATCCTCTAGCGGCAATGTTTATCACATCTAACATGGTTTATATGCACAAGTTTAGGGTTTAGGGTTTAAACCCTAAACCCCACCCATAAACATAAAAAAATGAGGCACATTGAATACAAGGCGAGAGACTATTCAATTCAAATTCAAAATTCAATCACATGGACCAATTATTATATCCCTCCAAATCACGAGCAATCATTTCAATGGGACAATCAAAGAGGAGAGATCATTTGAGTTCAATCATCACTTGGAGCAATCATTTTACTTTTACATTGTGCCTTTTACAAGCACTAGATCTAGTTGAATGTCAAATTGGCCCCGTCATGGACAACAGAACACATGAATGTTGTACTTCATGCAAAAACTTATGTTGTGTAAGGGCACCAGTGGAAGGAACTTCTTCTAAGGGTTTCTCTTCATGTGTGTAGTAGGCAAGTGACCTTTCTTTTTAACACGTAAACTCATACTCATACCGCTGGTTTTGGGTATAAAAATTGGGTAGAGGATTGGAACACTACTAGTACACTTGTTTTTTGCTTAACAATCAACCAACTTGAACCCCCGCTACCTACCTCAAAAGGTTCTCACCCACACAAGGAGTTTGTCTAATGAGGATGGACAGATTGAGAGAATTAAGCCCACATCAGAGATAATATCCATCAAGTGTTGTCTCAAATTCGGTGCAAGAACAGCCTATTTTGGCCATCCATGGCATGAATTGATGAGTGAACACAGGGTATTATCACAACATGACTCTTTTAAGCCTCTCTCAAAGACTTTGAAGAGGACTAAATGGGGGGATTAAGTAAGTAGGTCACGCATTAGTTGTTGTACTGCAATCGAGCACTGAATCAAGGAGAACTAATGACCTTAGATATCCGGTCATTGAGAAGATTATCCAATGATTATTATAATCAAAGGATATCATTGTGGGTGCTAATTCAATAGTGCAAAATAGAGAGGGAAAAGACATTGCATAACTGAAGCGTACAGGTTCAATCCAGTGAGATTCTTTTCACGACATAACACACTTGGAGTTTTGTCAATCAATTCCAGGAGTAGAGAGACTGGTAGGATCAAGTGTGTCTGATTCCTATAGGGAGGATAAGAACAGACCTAGAAAGAAAAACAGACCCCAGGTGCAGGATGGAGGCTCAGCCGCTATATATAATGCCCCCTCTCCCCACTCCTTTCATCTCTATCACTCTCAGATTCAATTAGTCTTTGTTTGTTTAATCCTCTGACAAAGCTACAGCTTTCAATCCTTACTTGCTCTCTCCACCCAAAAAAAAAACAGGCCTCAAATTTTCATGGTGCGGACAGGAGTTTTTGCTGGTCTTCTTGGAATGCTGGTACACCTGATCCCTAAGCCAGTTCAGAGCAATCAATTGACAAGTCTAGACTCCAGGAAGGGATACATCTAGAGAATGAATTTAAAGATGGGGTCATTTGGATTTACACACCATACCTCACATATTCTTCATGTCCTGACTTGTATGGCAGGTGATGAGCATCAGCCTTGATATGGTGGTGGTGGCAATGCACACATCTGCATTCGAATTTCAGGAGATGGTTGCTTTTGTTGCCACTGAGTTGGGCAACAAAGTGGAAGTTATGTCTGCTAGCAGAGCACCCACTTCAGCTCCCATAAGAAAGGGGCCAGTGAAGATCCTCAGCTTCAGAAAGAGAAGCTTGGTGGAGGGAAAGAACATAGTCATCTGTCATAACCTTATGTTCCCCTCCCAGCTCTACTACTGTCATCATGTGACAAGAACCAAGGTTGTACAAGCCTCCTTGATTGGTACAGATAGTTCTGTCATCCATGGAGTGGCAATCTGTCACATCAACACAACACTGTGGCTTCAGAGCACCCTGCATTTGCAGCTTTGGATATCCCTCATGGAGCCGAGGCCTGCCACTGGAACACCCAGCACAACCTCATCTGGATCGAACAGACAAATGAGGTTCCAAATGTCAAGCAACTCTAAATTCTGCTGTACCTAGAAGTTGAAGAATTTTTGGCCAGCAACACAGTCATGGAGACCCGCTTGCCTGACCTCTAAACAATTAAGAATTTAAGTTATTACATATGAATGTTTACAATAGGAAATTGTTGCTATGACAGTCTCCAGCCTGAACATAGAATTCAAATTACAAAGATCTATGATATCACTGAGCTTTTGATGTGCCAGAGACTGTGAAGTAATTTGAATGGCTGATAATTACCAACATTCCAAGATCTCAGATACCCTTATTGAAAGAAACCTGGTTAATTGGCTGCCCAAACCTATCAACTCGGTTGTGAAATGAAGATTCCAACTTCACTACATCTACAGATGCCTGCTGCTTAAAAATACCAAAACAGAGGGGCACACTGATCTGGATGGATGCACCCAGCATGGCAATAAGAGTCGGCAGTCTCAAATATGGTCTTTTGATGTAAAATTGGGCTCGTTCCAATCTGTCAAGCATTGTAATGCCACAGCACAAATTTAGATGATATCCAAACAACATTCCATTTGTGAGCACTTCAGTTCTCAAAAGAATGCCCAAAGCAGCTTCTCTTCTCATGTTATATACATTGTGCTCTCTTAAGTGGTCACCATGTGATTATTCCTTCCATCGAGTTTTTGCCAACAGGAAAATGACAAATTTACTCTTCACTTGGAGAGGACAGACAGTGATAACACTTGGATATACTCATGGAGGACAAGCAGTTGTAGCAATCACAAGATGTACCTGTGCATGACAAGAGGTGGTATAACCAAAATAGGAGCAGCTGCTGCAATCCGTCCGGCAATGCAAGCACTTACTCCCCTAGCACCTGCAAGCCGACTCTGACCGACCTCATCGCCATGGCTATCAAACACTTTGATACCCTCCAAGAACTCATCTCTGCGAGTAATGCCCAAGTTTAGCACATCGGCTGCTGCAACTGCACCAAATGGGACTAATCTCCTGGCTAGGGGGGCCCTGCAATTTTTTATAATAGTGCAGAGGTGATGTGTGAGTGTAAATTGCAGCATTCCACTCATTTGCTCTCCGTGCTGCTTAATATGGGTTCTCACAAAACAAAACCTGAGAATAAGTTTGTTCAACATGTGAAATTCTTAATTGTCCTCACAGACATGCAAGGTCTTCATGGATCTGGCCTGTAAAACATACAGTCACATCAGCAACAAGTGTGCATCACATAGATCAAGTTGAGATTAAAAAAGCACATACCAACGATTGCCAGAGGGGACTCTATCCAAGAGAGCATGGAGACCAACAACAGCACCTACAGAACTAGCAGTTGCACCCACATAAGCTTCAAGTATTCTACGACCAGCTTCCTGATTTGAAGCGTTTCGATTTGCATAGTAATGCAAGCAGTTGTATGTCTGATTGAGCCACTGGGCACCCACATTTTGTGCATAACCCCTGGCTGATATCATTAGGGTATCCAAAACCAGATTGCAAGGGATAATAAATGAAAGACGCAGAGGGAGGAAAATTTTCTCTCCAGTGTCAGGATGCACAACAGCATCTTTGATTATGCGGGCTTTCTCTAACTCTTCCAAAGAGACTGAGATGCTTGTATCCTCATGTGACTTCAAGAGCTCCACCGCAGCATCCACTTGGGAATCGGTCACAAATGCTGTTCGAATGTCCATCATGTTGAAAACCCTTTGGACTCTTGCCCAATATGTGGCTTCATCCATGCTTCCTTCTTCTTTTAGTGTGGCCAGGAAATCTCTGTGATGCTACAGTTCTTGCTGACCTAATTCTCACAGAATTCCAGATCTATTACTCCAAGCACACCCCCCTTCCTAAAGTGGCAACATGTCATGGAGATTGGTGCCCACTGACATCAATCTACAAATATGTAGACATTACTCTTCCTGCAATTAAATTCATGTGCATCAACATCTGTGGGTACCCCTGTAGAGATTGGTAGAGTATTATACCATCTGCCTCAAAATTTGTCTGTGAGCAAAAAAGAACTCTTCACAGCCAAGACTTGCACATGTGAAAACCAAATGGAAGTTAGCAGAGAAAGAAATGTGAGGAGTTTCACATCAGGCTGACTAAAAAAAACCCAGCAAGCTCCAATTCTCATATAAATTGCAATCAAGCAAGCAAGCTCCTAGAGAGACAGATAATACTCTCTTCTTACACATTTAGAGGCAAGAACAACATCAAGGTATAGATAAAAGATGTACCCATCAAGTCGCACTGTTCACAAATTCAATCCACAACCAGAAGCCAATTGAACAGCAGCTGTTTTGTGCATCCATGGTAAAGAAACTCTGTGTCAGGAAAATGCAGACAGAAAGCAAGAGAAATTTCCAGCAGCTAAATCTGGTCCAACATCAAAACACAAAATCAGAGAGGAAAAAAAACTATTTTCCTGCAACCAGAAACTCGCAGAAGCAGATCATGTCAAATTGAAAATCAAAATCAAAACCAAACTGTTGAAACAGGCAAAAGGAAAACAAAAGAGGAACAGGAACCATGCAACACAGAAAGAAGAGAGAAAAAATGGGAAAAAACGAGTGTTTGCAGCAGACAGAGGAAGAAAGTCAATGGGAAAAAACGAAAGACAAAAAACAAAAGTAGGAAACAAACCTACAGATAATGTATATGCTTGAAGACGTTTTTTTGGTGCTTGCTTGCATCATTAGTTGCAACTCCCAGCTCGAGCTGTAGTTGCGGGGAAAAAAAATTGTAGAGAAAGATCGAAAGAGAGACAGTGAATCACGGCAGCAACAACGACAGCAACACGCCATGGAAAATTTATGTATATTATTTTTATTTTTATTTTTGAAAAGGAAAAAAGAACCTTTGCAGCAGACAGAGGAAGAACAAAGAACCTCGATAAACGAAGAGGAAGACAGAGGTAATTTTTTTATTAAATTATAAATATATTATTAGTATTATTATTGTTATTTTAAAAAAACTGAAGTAGGAAACCACATACAGGTAATGTATCTGAAGACACTTTTCCTGCTTGCTTGCTTCCTCAATTACGACTCCCGCTCGAGCTGTATTTGTGGAAACAAAACAAAACTAAAAAAAAAAGTGTAGAGAAAGATCAAAGGAGAGAGAAAATCGCAGTAGCAAAGACAACGGTAGCAAGTAGCAACGAGGTCATGGAAGAAAACGAAGAAACTTTGCAGCAGACAGAGAGGGAAAGAAACACGAAACTCAAGTGGACAAAAAAACTAAGAGAAACCAAAAAAAAAAGAACCAAAAAATTCTTACAGGCAATAATGTATCTAAAGACGTTTATTTATACTTGATTGCTTGATTGCTTGCTTCCTCAATTACAACTCCCGCTCAAGTTGTATTTGCGGAAACGAACAAAAGCGTGGAGAAAGATCAAAGGATAGAGAGAATCGCAACAACGACGACGATAGCAACGAGGTCATGGATGAAAACGAAGAGCCTTTACACCAGACAGAAGAGAAGAGAAGAGAGAAGAAGACCAAAAAAGACTTACAGGTAACAATAATGCATCTGAAGACGTTTTTTTTTGCTGCTTGTTTAGTTGCCGCCTCCTTCTCCTCCTCAATTGCAACTCCTGCAAACAAAAAAAAAAAGAGTAGAGAAAGATGAAAGGGAGAAGAAGAGCAGAAGAGCGAGAGAATCGCGGCAGCAACAGACGGGACCAGCACCAGCAGCAACAACAACAACAACAAAAAGAAAGGGCGTTCTGTCGTGTGCATGCGTGGGGTGAAGGGTATGAATGGACGAATGGAGGATGAAAACAATGGCAATAATGACAGAATCTTGTCTTTTGGCTTATTAGCTCTCTAGAGCACATTCATCTCTTGCTGCCCTCCTATCCACTGCTTTCAAACCAATGGCTTGTTTTGGATGTAAATAGCCTTTTCTAGGGCCTCTGTTCACACTCACAAAGGTGATTAAGATGCCAGAGTGAATCAACAGCCACCAAGTGGCATCATGAGGAATTAATTGGATGGATGGATGGATGGATGGATAGATGGATTAGTTAGTGGACAACAAACCAACACTTTTTCATTGGCTTCTAGTTCCCTACCTAACCATTTGGGTTAGTTAGTTAGTTAACTAGGTTGGTGTTTTTCTTTTGGCTACCTTCCAATTAACAATCCACTAGCCCTTATCTCTCTCCTACACTACTTACTCAATTAGCAATAGGCAACCAACCTATTATGATACCTACATCAACTAATTCCTATACTATTATCACCTATTGTAATAGGTGTCTACGTATCAAACCTAACCATTACCATGATAGGTTACCATGGTGAAACCCGATGTCAACCTTAGTTGTGAGTTTCATCCACAACTAGGTTATAATAAGCTTCCAATGGATGATGGTGCATGTGTTTCTAGCTATTGGTTCACATTGGCCTCACATATGGATCTTTTGCTTCTTCTTCTTCTTCTTTTCTTAAAGTAGCAAAGTTGTTCACTTTTGTAAAATCTCGAATGAATGAATGGGCATGGCCTTCAAGTATGTGTGAGAAAATGGGTCCCTTGTAATGTCTTCATTCTTATTTGGTAAACCCTTAACAAGGGCCTTCATATGAGCACTTGAGCTTGGCTAATTGGGGATTGATTTTCATTGTCCTAGTCCTAGTTGTGACCCTTAACAAGGGCCTTCATGTGGGCACTTGGGCTTGGTTAATCGGGGATTGATTTTCATTGTCCTAGTTGTGACTCTCATCTCACGCATAAGACACATGGAGACCACTCAACATTGCTAGATGGACTTTCTCAAAGCCTTGTTTGTTTGTGTGGACAATGTTCCAAAAGGTGTGGAGCAAATGGGTAGTTCGAACACCTCCCTTCCAACTTTCATCATGGTTGTTTTTCATTTGAAAAGTAGTCTCTTGATATTCTTAGATCTTTCATTCTATCCTACCTTTGAAGTGAGAGATGTCATCTTAGATTTCTGAGGTTACTTACTCTAGTAACAAGGTTCTTTGGTTAGATTGGACTTTTACTATGGAGGTTGGCATGGTTTCTTGGTGTGTTTTGAATAAGGATATATTGTTTAAAGAGGCTAGTAAACAAGTTAAGCTTGAAGAAAACTTTTAAATCTATTTAGTGTCATTCTAACATCTTTGCCTCCAATGAAAGCTTCATTACTTGGTGTTTTCTATTATCAATGTATATCTTGAGTTTTGTTCATTTGTGAAGGGACTGTTTTGCTTCCATGGCCCTCCATGGGCTTTATGTTAAAAAGTGGGCTAGCTAAAACCCATTTTGGCTCCTAGCAAGTCCGTAGGTGATTCTTGCCCATAGGTGGGCCTATGGACTTGCTAGGAGCTAAAATCAACTCTCACCAACTCACTCTATCACCTATGGACTTGCTAGTAACCAAAATCAACCTTAGTTGGCTTGCTCTTTAACATTAAAATTGGGGAATCTTGAAAAGAAAGTCTACATTTATCTGAAATTTGCCTAGGTGTCAAAAGCATTGAGCTCAAATTTAAAATCCTCCATCCATGGAAAGGAAGGAATCTAAATTGGCCTTTGCAATGTTCAATTCACAATGACAATGTTTTATTCCACTTTTGTTTTGTTTTGTGCATTTTGAAGAATTTTTTTCATCTTGGCAATATTTTTCATTTTCTTGTCAAAATCAAAATCATGTTGTGAAAAAGTAGTCTTGCAAACTTATGTTTGAATTTTATGTTTTATACAAAATACAAGTGTGCATGCAACAACCAATGTGTACCATGTTGATATGGTGTGCTACAATAAGAATAACCGTGATGAAATGGTGTGAATTTTACAAGCAAAGAATAATCTTATTGATTTTTCACATGACCTTATTAGTTTGATTGATGGTGTTTGTTTCTTTTGGCACACAACAACAAACCTGACATTGATGGTGCTTGTTTGCCAACATCTTCATTGCTTTGAAAAATTGTGACCTTTGAAAAAACCTTCAATGGTTCATTGAAAAAACCTAATTGCTTGCTAGCAATATTTGAAGTCAATTTTAAACTTGCTATTGCAAGTGGTGTATTTTTGGAGATGAACCATGTTTGTTTACTTTCAAATAGGTCTATGGGGAGACAACATGTATGTGTGTGACAAACCCAAAATGTATAAAAGATTGTGTAGGGCCTTGCACAATTACGTTGGTGGGAATGGATCCAACCATGTAGCTAATGCCACTTCTACCCCTCCAAATTGAATTGAATAGTTTCTATATAGTATATATATAATACTTAATCATAAAATTATATAGGTGGTGATGCTCTTACCCAATTATACCCACGAATTGAATCTAGTGTAAAATTTAAATTTGTTACATAACCTTATCCTATGAAGACCCTAAACATTTGTCATTCCCTTTCATACATGTATATGGATTGATATTTTTTCAGATTTTATATACATTTATTTCCTCTTCCCAAGATTGGAAATTTTTGTAACTTATGCACCTTTTATTTTATTCATTTTTTTCAAAGATTTGTATTTATTATTATCCACCTTATGTGAGTAAATAAAAGTATGAGCACCCAACATTATCATATATATCATCGTTATGTTTCATTTTCCTTCGAATTTGTGTAGCTATCTTTTATGAATTTCAATGTTGTGTTCAACAATTTTTTTCATGTTTTAAACTAGGAAAAATAGGATTTTTTTTCTAATGCAAATTGGACTTGGGGGGGGGGGGGGGGCGCAGAAATTTCCAAAAAATATTTTATCACAAAATTGAAGAAAAAAAAGAAAAGAAAATTGATTTTGATACATTCTACATGATAACACATTGTGTTAACAAGACCATTAATAAATCAATGAACAAATAATTGTGAGGAGAATATGTGCACATATGTAAAATGTAAAATCTTATGTTTGATTGAGTTTGATATATTGTTGGGTGATTTTTTAAAATTATGGAATTATGTCCCATAAATTGTCAATTTCATTATGTAGGAAATTATTTTAATCCAAAATAGTTGTGATGTCATTTACCATATGGGGAGGGGGTGGAATAAAAAATAATTGTCCATTCTTATCTATGTATATTTGTGGCCACATTTTTGTCCCTTAAACAAATTGTTTTGAAATGTATAAATGTTAATTCATTTATTAAAAATGAATAATGAATAAAAAATGAATAAGAATCATACATGTTAATTTCACACATAGGTTCAACAAATGATGATGGATCAAAAAATAAGCCATATTAGTCATCCAACATATGCTTGTTTTTTACGCATGGATTTGCCATGCTTTTTGTCAAAAAGTCATATTTTAGTGAATTCAAGATTTTCCCCATTATGTCAATGGATTAAAGGGGTATTGTTGCATGAATGAAAAATGAGAATAATTATTAATAGTTGTGAACACTTTTCTTTTATAAAATTGTAATTTTTCTTTATAATTAATTCACAAATAAGTTTTAAGTTTAAACCACATGGACAAATACTTAACCAAATGTGAACCCTTTCCTAATTATTTCTTGTGCATGTCATCTAATTTTCAATCTAACAATATTTCTTTCATATAGGTCACTACCACTATTATTTCCACCAAATTTACCCATGTTTTTTTAATTCTCAAACACTTAATCACCCCTCCCCCTCCACCACATTTAACATTACTATTTTCTAACTTTGATTACCTATTTAGTAAAAAAATTACATAGATATCACCTAAAATCAAACCCTTGAGAAACATTTAGAACTACTTCAATATTCAAATGCTTGATTCAAGCCTTATTTTTACTAATGACTTAAACATGATTTATTTTTGTTGTTAAAAAATAATTTGAATTGATAAGTATAAGATTTCACCAATGTTTCATGAGCAAACTATATTGTATTTGAAGAAATCCTATAATTATCATTATCAGACTACAACACATGGTGCTTCACAAGAATGCTTATGTTTTTCATGCATTGGTGATACCTTGTTTTTTCCTTTTATGTTTGGTTTTGGTTTGGCATTGCACACAAGTTTCATTGCTAACTCTTTTTTAATGCAATGTTGTCTTTCTTCTATTGAATGTCACATTCAAATCTTAACCTCTTCAACAACGTGAATTGAAACTTCATTACTGTACATTATCAATTGGTTAAATTTTATTTGATGTATTGTGATGTTTTAACATTATTAAAAGTTGTTATTCCCGACACCCATTGCTTCAATTTGTAAGGAATTGCATGTAGCACTAGTTGTTGGAACCATGTGTTGAGGAATGTTTTGCTCTTCGTCAAACTATTGCAAGTTGATAGTTGTTCACATAACTTGTTGGAAACTCTTGACGACCATGTGATCTAGTAATGACACAAAAACTAGAGATAAAAAAGGAGGAACAAGAAAATGAATGTGACATCTCTAAACATTGGGATATTTATTTTGATTTTGAGACTTCAGGTAACATTTGAAAATAAATTCAATTTTTACTTCTTTTAGATTTAATGTTTATTAACATTGGTTTTTTGACACTAGGTTAACATTAGTGCCATGTCACATGCCACATATATTCAATGTTAAGTAGTAGCACATGTTTGGAGTATTGTAATTATTTGTTGCACCAAACATTGAAATACCATTGGCACTAGACCACCAAATTAAAGGATTAAACTTTCTAAAAAATACCAGCAAAGTTTTGGAAAAGACACAACTTAAAACAAAAAACTCAATCGGGAAAAAAAAAATCTTTTCTATCCAATTATGAATTAAAGTGTCATTGGCCACAAATGTTAAGGTTTGAAATGTCAAAGGGTGTTAGTGTTTGCAATGTCAAAGGGAAAACAAAAGAGCATATGTTGAAAAAACATTGACTAGTTGATTTTTTATAATTTTAATTAATTTCCAATGAAAGGACATTTGAAATTCAATAAATTTTGTTCCATTGGTCAAAAATTTGTGAAATGACCATTGTTTAACTTTTTAAAATTGTGAATAAAAGGTGTCCACTAAAATAGTTTTAAAATTTTAGTTGAAATTTATTAAAATATATTATTTAATATTTTAAATTAAATTAATTATTGTAATATATTTGTACTGATTTTTAAATTTTGATTACCAACTAGTGTTAAATTGAAAATACCAAAAAAATATTAAGATTATATATTTTTTTGTTTTAAAATTTTGAATTATTATTACTATTATTTGAATTTGAATTTTCAACATGACATTCATTAGGTTTCATACTAATCTATATAAATTTAATTATAATTTTTCTTTTGATCCATCATGTTTTAGTCATGGAAAACATGGGTCCCCTATTAGTGCCCACACCTTTGGTGAGTATTCACAAAAATGATAACAATGTGAAAGATGTTATTGTTGTGCTTTTGATATACATATGTCCTTTCCATGATGTGCATTGCATGCCACCATTGACTATCTTTTGGAACAAAATTACTAATTTGTAGGTATTATAATTTACAATTCCATGGTTATAAATTAAATGTTTCATGTTTACCCTTTTTTCTTGTTCATCATCATGCAAAATGTTTGTTTTGTTAAAAATTATCATGAAGATTCACCATTTAATGATAAATTATTTTTTCCAAATAACATACTTCAAAACTCCAATGTAGCATGTTTGTTCCTTCAATTGCATATAACATTAGGAACGTAGTAGCACAAGTGACCATGTGATTGATTGAAAGAAGTAAAATTACATTAAAAACTACCTAACTAGTATTGTTGCAATTAGGAGCTTATGGTTAAATAAATGAAACAATAGTTAACAAGATTGGATGGAAACTTACAAAATTGATAGATTAAAAGTTACAATGTGATTGGTTGAATGAAAAAATGCATGACAAGATTGGATGGAAGATTACAAAATTAGCAAGTCAAGTGACAATGTGATTGATTGTATGAGAAACAATACATATGACGATGTGTTTAATTGAATGAACGAATTTATAACAAAATGGACATGTGATTGTTTGAATGAAATAATATATGATTGGAGTAAATGAAAGCTTACATAGTTTATAACTCAATTGACAATGTGATCAATTGAATGAAACAACATATGACAAAGTGAGGAAGTCATTGCTTGAATAAAAGAACACATGATATGATTTGCATTATGAATATATTTAAATGAGACAATATATATCAAGAATGTGCATTGACACATAAACACAATACTGTTTTTATTTTTGGTATTTGCACCAAATATGCACGAACTAATAAATATTTTTTCCACATTATGCTAACCTTAATCCCGATAAATTTCAAATATCCAACTTTTTACATGATATGTCAAAATAAAATATTTCCAACTTTGGGCAATCATAGTGTCATTTGATTAACATGGAAACATTTTGGGCAATGTTCAAAAACATTAAATCATTTTTTCTCTTGCCAAACCAAGTTATTTGTTTCAAAGATGAATTTGATTTAAACATCCTTGCTAGAATTCACCTCAAACAACATCAACAAACCTACACATTATGAAATGGCCACACCAAAATGATTTCAAATTCCAATGTTGAACACCAACCTCAAAATGTTTAATGCACAAAATTTCAAATTACAAAGTCCACTAAACTTATAAAAGAAAATTGAAATAGAAAATGTTCCAATTTTTTTGGGTGTAATTGTAACTTCTAATTAATAATTAAAATATATATTATAGATTTTTCTTAAATTCAATTTTGGGTTTTTAAACATTCATTTCCAACTTGAAAGGGACATTGGGCAACAAACATGAACATATATGAACAAATGGGTTTTTTGTGGTGATTGTTTTTGAAGAAAATGTTTAGTTTAAAATGTGTTTTATCAAAAAATATTGTTCTTCTAAAAGGTTGAAAGCATGGTAAATTACATTAACAAATTATCCCATGTAAAAAGCAATTTTTAAATATGGAAAAATTCAACATAAGCACAAGAAAGTATACTCAAATCATTTAAAAGTGTCATTGTGAAAACATCTATGCCTCCATCAAGTTTATTGATACTTGAATACAAAATTAAAAAAACTTTACTGTAAAAAAAGTAAATAACAAGTATGCTTGAAATTGATAAGGGAATATTGTGTTCTTTTATATTTTACATTAGAAGTTTGATGCATTTTGATAATAATAGGAAGATGGAAGTTTACAAATACATTTTAGTGCATCATTATCTTGAAAATAGGAAAAATCTAATATATATATATATTTTGCAACCTATTTTGTAATTTGTGTCATTTGCTGAATTTTGATGAATTTTACTTATACATATTTTAAACACGTGGTCATTAAATAGAATTGTAACAAAAAAATTAAAACATGTTCATACGAAACATTGTCCCAAATAATAAATTTAAGTTCAACATATCAAAACCTACTTAATGGCCACTTTCCATTTATGTTACAAGTAACAAAAGCGGTTTAATTTATCATTCTTGGACCCAAAAAATGAAAAAATGACCAAAAGAAAAGATTAGCATGAACCATTAAGGAAAAAAAAATTTGAATTTTTTTTGAACTTTTGAGAAAAATTTGTCAAAAAACTTAAATGTGATGGTGCTTGTTGGGAAGACAATGAAATTCAATTTGACATGAAACAAAAAGGCAAACACAAAAAGGTTTCGTGAATTGTCAAGTTGGATATGATATTAATTATGCAAGAACCCTTTATATCAACTCCAATATCTCATCACCATAATTTAACTATTACACAACAATTAAGTTGTTATTTAACAATAATGTTATTCATAATTTATTTTAACTTTATAATTTTAAGTGTTGATTTCCTTGTCAATGCTTTTGCTTCACAAATATTTGTTTAATTTGTAAAAAAACAATTTAAAAATGTAAACATGTTAAAAATCATTAACTTCATTTTCGCATAATGTGTATCAAAATTGAGGCCAAATTCATGCACTTTTGGTGCAAGTAACATTTGTTCCATATCAGTTTAATTTCATTGAGAATGATTTATTGAAATTGGTTTAGGTAAAGCAACTTTAAGTTCCAAAAGTTGTCTTGTGGGATGATAATTGCAAACTAAGTAAAGAGGATTGGGAAGGTGTTTTTATCAAATTTGTGATTTTTCAAAGTTTTTCTTTTCAACAACATCATCTCAAGCAAATTTTCAATCCATTTTATACCATTTTTCATCCCATTTCCCTTCAATTGAATTTGAATTTGAATTTAATTGAATCTACATCCAATTTAATTTAATTTCAATTCAATGAAATTTCAATTCAAAGAATTTCAATTAAATTTAGGAATTTGAATTCATTTAAATTTAATACAATTCAAGTTACATGCTATGTCATTCAATATTTTCATTTGAATGGAAGTTGGAACTTAATTTCCACAAAATCAATTCATTTTTTCCAAATGTTGTTTACCATTGGTAGTGCACAATAGCATGAAGCCCAAGTTTGATTATGAGATTTGGATACTAAATTTGGTAAACATTGGAGTTCATTATGTTAGGGACAAAAAATGTTGAAATCAAGAGATATGAAATGACCTTCTCTTGACAACAAGAATATATGAATCCTCTTTTGGTATTAAAAAATTATATATATATATATATATATATATTAGTCCCCTTCTTTAGGACTATAATTTGGGAACCATTTCTTGTGATG
>Ga0209208_10002591_pt1 | contig 25973 bp, 13 predicted proteins | sample S1TSphfallax_3_FD_187694 | JGI IMG/M metagenome (GOLD analysis project Ga0209208, IMG submission 187694) | Host-associated microbial communities from peat moss isolated from Minnesota, USA - S1T2_Fd - Sphagnum fallax MG (SPAdes) (version 2) | ecosystem: Host-associated > Plants > Peat moss >...
AAAAAAAAAAAAAAAAAAACAAACCAAAAAAAAAAAAAAAAATAAAAAAAAAATTAAAAAAAAAAAAAAAAAAAAAACCAACATTGATGAAGACTAAAGACCTTGTTGAATTTTCCCTGTGTGGCATTAGGAAGGCAGGTTACCAAGCATAACAAAAGACACCAACCTTGAGTTTATGTTTTATTTAGTCTCTTTCTTTCATTGGTGGGCTCTACTTGTAAAAGGAGAGATTAGGGAAGAAAATGATGTAATTTTCAATTTGATCCCACATTTTTGTATATAAGAGAAGGTCCCACTATGGGGCCTTTTGTTTGTGGAATGTTCACCAGCAGTTTTTTTTATAAAAAACTTTGTTTTGTTGTCGTGGCCAAAGGAAGACAAGTTAACAAACAAACCCATGCAAGTAGAATTTTCAATTTGGCCCCCACTTTTTGAGAAATGATGTGATAAAGGATGTTTTAGTGTAGAGGATTTAAACCAAAGGTGGAATGTATGAGGTTTAGGGCATTGATAGTGAGAAAAAACAAGAACAATAAACAAGACCCATGTTGAACATTACAAGTTGACATTGCTATGAGTTGTTCCCAAAATAAGGACCCCCTTGATGAGCCCTTGGCTCTAACCTTGGGGTGTTTCCTGAAATAATTGCTTGCATAAGGTGCTCGAACCAGAGCTAAGGGGCGTTTATTTTGGAGAACACACCCCACTCCTAGGGTGTTACCTTAAGTAGCGCATTGGCATAAAATTATATTGAAATTATTTTTTCCCATGATACTCAGCAAAGAAAAGAGTTTTTTTCAAAATGCCCTGCCTTTTGCTGAGGTGAAAATTCTACTCGATATGGTTATAAGAGGAAATGTTGTACCTGTGGTTTAGGAGATGTAGGAATCTTTCTAAAACCCTAACTTAGTCGGAGGTGCGAATTGAAAATTATGAAAGTTAGCTACCATGGTCAGTGTTTCTGTTTTGGGCCGATAATTTTGGCATCCTGAAGACAAAAAGGAAACCCAGTGGGACATATAAAAAGGCTTTTTCTGGGAAAAAAAAGGCCCAAAAAGTCACCACATCATGGAAAAAAAATTCATTGAATTTATCATATTTAAACAATAGGTTCTAGCATGTCGGCAGGACACAGGTAGCATGAAATTCCTGACTTTTCTAGGTTTTCTTTGACCTATAGCCAAATTTGGCTAAATCAATATTGGTCTTGAAAAAAAAAGTTCAAGTTCCAAATTCAGTTTTGGACTCAATTTCAGTTGATTAATTAACCCTCAGTCTTACTCCCATTTCAACTTCAGGGAACATATTGGGAACCTGATGGGAACCCATTTGGGACTTGAAGGGAACATGTTGGGAACAAAAGAAAAAATAAAATAAAATCAAGGCACTTAATAAACCTGATTCAGATTCCGTTTCCAAAAATCAAACCCAATTCCAATTCAGTTCTGGGTAACCGGAATCAGAACCAACAATTGCTAACTGCCCAATCCGGGTAACCACCATGGTTAGTAGTTACCTCTAATAACTAGGTGTTAGGATAGTTACCACTAACGAGACTAAAATAACAGTAGGAGTGTTTGGAGTATGTATTAAGAATTAGTGAACCGACGGGAGGCCAAAGTCGGCCTAAGTTACGTTACGCTCTTTTGATGTTCGCTAGGCGTAAGGGTAGGTACTAGTTACCACTAACTGGAGTTAGGGTAGTTAGTTAACGTTAAGGACACTAAAATAACAGTACGTGGTATGTTTAGGAGCTTTACTAATTAGTGTTAACGGTCGTTAACCTAATTTCGACGAGAAATCGCTGCCGAGAACTAGACTGACTGCGCAAGAGAGAGAGAGGGAGAGACGCAACTCGCATGGCGCCGTCAACTTCTCGTTTTCCGACACATACGGACTTCTTCGTCAAGAAGCCTTCTTCTATATTCTCCTTCTTCGTCTCTGGCTCAAGAACTTTTTTTATTTATTTGAATTCTTTTTTTTTCTTGTTTTTCGTATAGTGACGGGTGCTTGGTCTTGTTGTTGAATTCGTCGCGGAACTACGATTCTTGGAATTTTGGAAGCACGGGGAATTTGAAGAAAAGAAGAGGTTCGAGCATTCAATCTATGTTTGTAATTGCCGTTTTGCGGGGTCTTTCCACATCCGAAGAAGGTGCGGGGTTTTTGTTTGCCCGGCTCATTTCGCAATATTTTTTTGGTTTGGAGTTTTTCGAAGGAGTCTGGTGGATTGCAATGAACAATAAATCTGTACTCGTGTTTTTTCCCTTCTTGCTTCTGTTGTATAAGATTTGGAATTCTTCGACGTATCAAACGCGGTCTCTCTATGATTGCAGTGTAGGTTGTGATCTCGATATTCTGTTACGACGGTCATTTGCTTATGGAATTCTTGTCGCTTTTGCGGAATTCAATTCGAGAGTCAATTATTGCTTTCTCTTTTGCCGGTAGTCGAAGACGATGAGATTTGCGGTTTCCATGGTGCGGAGTTTAGAAGTAAAAACTATGCAAAATTCCGTTGTCTTGGCGTCCAACGGCGATTTTGTTAAAAGTTTTAGAAATATCGGTTGCAAAGATGTCTTCATTTGTTATATTGAAGATCTTGCAAAGTGTGAGAAGTAGAACAAACTATTCTTGACAGAAGCCGGTTTTTGCGTTTCTCTATGTTTGAATCGTTTTAGAGGAGTAATTTTGGATTTACGTAGGACAAGTTTCTACTTGTTGCCTCGTCGCAGTCATGATGTCTCTTTTACGGAGAGGCTTCCTTCCACTGTTGTCCTAATGTATGGTTCTTTAATCAACCGAACACATGACAATGTTGTAAACTAGAATATCGGAATGTGAATACACTTGCTGGTAGCGCAATGAATCTTTATAGGATAATATGAAGCAAAGCAGCTCCTCTATTGTGATCTTTTATAAGGAATGTTTGGATATATGAAGGCTGCGTGGAGCTCCATCTGAGAGCCCTTTCTGCAATTGTATCATACCTTTGTTGTGCAGATGTTGATCTGCGGCTGATCAGCTTCTTTGTAGTATATTTTCGTCCTGATCGCGTCCTGTAACGAATCAACTTTCGTTGCCGGGAGCGATTCGCACGTCTGGCTGCATCATGGAAACGCCGTCGATTACTGTAGAGCCGTTGCGCTACGAGCGGGCGATTCCAGGAGCATTTCAATCACCTGCGGCTGTGGACGCATCTGGCGCATCGAGATTCTTCATGTATACGATCGAATTCTCGGATTTTCATGCGGAAGGAACGGATGCAGCTCTACAGCATTTGGCGTCAGATTTTCTCTTGCTGGCTCCTCAAATGCTGGACGGGGAGATTTCAGGCATGTCAGTGAACCTCCATCTCCCGAACTGTGCCTCCGTGCAAGCTCACGTAACCTACTGCGGCGGTCCCGTTTTATTTGACAGTGAAAAGGTACGCGCAAGTACTCTCTCCTATTTTCCTTTGCTGTTTCTCGATCCGAACTAGTCCTGTGCTACAAACATGATGCAATGTTTGGGAAATTGTTTGTCGAACTGCCGATTTGCTTCTTGCATCGCTTACGGAGACATACATAGTTCTGTTTGTTCATGAGCGTTTGACGACAGGTGCAAACCATGAAGCTTTTCACTGCTTGGATGTTTCACTTCCTTACTGGAAAATCCGTCCAACAACAATCAGAATCCAGCGACAACCATGGACCAAAGTATTACTACATTCTGCCATTGCTTTGCAGCAGCAATGGACAACAGAGCCCTGAAACAATTTCAGCAAAGCTCATTGACTGGACTGTAGTACGGGCGAGTCTCGGCTCTAGTCTTGTCTACAAGCGGAAGTCGGAGTATGCCGATCTTCTAGCTGAGCTCGAAGATGCATATGCTGGTGGTAGCGAAGCTGTACGCGTGCCGGTCGAAGAGGGGAAACTCAGAATGCGCAACGGAACATTCAACGTGCATGAGATGGAAGATGCGGTTGTCTATTGTACCAACAACGGGTCGTCTTATTTCATTCATGGTTCCTTGCAACGCTTCCCTGACAACACGCTAGTTCAACAATCTTCAAGCCGATCGCCACTCACCTATACTGAGTACTATGCAAAAAAGTACGGCTTCTTGTCCCGATGATACCACCCAACTGCGTCGAATAACAGTCTGGTCGGGCGCCCTCTGTACTACTCTGGCTCAACATGTTTGAAGAAAAAACTGCAGTGCATATATCTCATCTTCATTGGATTACAGATGAATCCTGCCACAATCTTAATATTGGAGGTTTTGTGATTGTTCAAGGATGCCAAATGCCTAGCTCAGTTGCTTGGATTTCAATACCCAAACATTGAGGAATCATGGACTACATTCCTCTTACTTAATGAAGTTTTGGGGGTGTATGATTTAGGTGGAAGTACAAGTTGCTGTTTCCCAACCAGCCTCTTCTGAAGGGATATCGACTCTTGCAAGCTGCAAACTACCTGCGCAAGACATCTTCAAGCTCCTTCAATGGTATGTCTGTATTATCAAGAGTTGTGGCTTATGGTATTGCAGCTGTGGTTATTGAATCTTGTAGCTATGAGAATTCATGCTTTTTATTAATTTGAGACAACATAATTCAGTGCCAAGGGATGCTTTGATCAAGCAGATTTAGTTGAGGAACTTATAGCTTCTGTTCTTTATCGAGTCAATGATTCAGGACAAGGTGTGGTGAAGGGTTGGGAAAACATGGAGCTTCCTGCTGAAGTATGCACACTCCATGTGGGTATGTATGGAAAGCTGTTTCGGGGAGCTATGCGGTTGCCATCTGTGCTTCATAGTCTGGAAATGACACTTGTGGCTGCTGATCTGCGCAACACCATTGGTCTCCCTCTATCTTGCTATAAGGTTGAGTGAGTGTTCTTGTTTGTGATGGCATGCACTTGGAAGAAATACATTAAGTTCACACTATTTTATATCAAAAGAATTGGCTGCAGGTGATTGCACAATCCCTACTGAAAATTCTTGTAAAATTCCTGCCAGCAAGATCTTATAAGCAAAAGGGTGCATGCAGATGCAGGAAGCTTTGACATCTGGAGCTTGTGAAAGCAACATATCTTATGAGACACTGGAGCTTCTAGGAGATAGTATACTCAATTTTGCTGGAGGGACTTATGTGTTTATGGAACATCCATGTTTCAATAGGGAGCAACTCCACCTCACCCGTCACAAGTTAGTCTGTAATAAGGCACTTCATCAGTTTGCTCTCTTGCGCGGCCTCACACCTTATGTTTTTGCTGAACTTTGGAACCCAAGGTTATGGGTTCCTCCGGGTCCTGGTATGGGAAATCATGGGTCCCAAGAAGGCTTGGTAAGAGTTAGCAAAACCTACTGCTGCTGAGATGATGTGCTCAATTCCACATGTGGTCACATGGCTACACAGAAACACTTGATTGAATTTTCTGTTGCTTGGTTCGACTGAGCAAACATCTGTATGAAAATATCATGCAGGAAGGTCAAATTCTAGGAAGGAAGACATTAGCTGATGTGGTGGAGGCTATTGTAGGAGTGTACCTCATGAATGGAAGCCTGGAGGCATCACTGAAGGCAATGACCTGGCTTGGATTGCCCATGTACTTGCCTTCGAAATTTCCTGAAGCTCCTGTTTTGGAAAGGTTGAGTGATATGAACTTGCTTGGCACAGCTGACATTGCCTCACTTCAAAACAAGCTTGGCTATCAATTCAATGATACTAAGCTGTTGGTCTCAGCTTTTGACAATGGGCATGATGAGGATAGGACCAAGCAGGAAGAGGGCTGTGAATTTCAAAGGCTTTCCTTCTTAGGTAACTAGGTTACACAGCATCACTAGCTGAGCTGACTGTAAAGGGGCAATGCAGTTAGAAGTTCATGTTTTATGTTTGTATTGTATGTTCCTGATTGCATATCTTCAGTCTTACATTGGACTGTGCAGGTTTGGATTCTTGTGTGATTATTGCTGGTTTTGACTCTCAGACCTTGTGGGGAAGGTGTTTTTAGCAAGGCTCTTTGCTCTCTTGTACGTTTAAGAAAACTCTCTCAATCATTGTTTTTTTGTATTTGGGCTGAGGAATGTTTGCCTTTGTGAACAGGGAATTCGATATTGGACTTTTTGATTAGTCGACACTTGGTGCAGTTGTACCCACAACTTGATCCTGCTAGCCTCACACATCTCAAACATGCAACAGTGAATATAGAGAATTTTGCTTCGATTGCACTGCACCATGGGCTGCATGTGTACCTGCAGAAAGTGTCACCTAAGCTAACATGTCAGATCAGGCAGTTCGCAATTTTATTCTGGCAAGAAGGTGGTAGTGCATTTGGTATTGGAGGTCAGAGCTCTCCAAGGGTTTGTCTCTCTCTATATCACACAATGCTTTCTCTGCAGATTTTTAAACCATAATTCTACTTTGCTACAGAGATCTGATGAATGCAACCTCACCTGTACTTCCTGAGTTCCAACCAATCTGTGTGGTGCTGGTTGCAGGCCCTCGGAGCACTGATACAAACAATAACTGGTGCCATATTTCTGGATTCCTACCTTGACATTGAGCTTGTTTGGAAGGTTCCTTACTCCACTTGACATTCAAAAGAAACTCTGCATATGTTTTTGCATAGCCTTCACCAGTTTTCCCTTGATGCTGTCTTTCTTCTTATATTTCTGGCAAGTTTGCTGAGTATTCGCATCATGTATGGTTTAGGGCACATACATGCATCATTTTTTGAAGCCATTTGATCTGTTTCCAGATACTTGAACCTCTACTGCAACCTCTAGCAACACCTGAGACTGTGATGCTGCACCCACTACGTCAGTTGGAGATTTTATGTCAAAAACAAGGTCGAAAGTTGGATGTTCAATCTGAGCAGTCAAATGGAGTGGTGCAGGCCCATGTGTTCATTGACTGTATCCTGCTGGGCACCTCTCAAAACAAGGAGAGGAATGTTGCTAGAAGGCTTGCTGCTTGCAAGGTAGATTGAAGTGTAAACACACCTCTTGCATTTTTCAGACTTTTTTCCCCCAATGCTTTGTGTTTGTGGTTGTGCCAATCTTTTCTGTGCATCTGTATTTCACTTTGCTAGGAAAAGAAGCATACTTTCCACTTATATATAAACTATTCCTCTCTTGTTGGGTCCCATCACAAATCAAGGATGTCTCAGTAGGTTCAATGGTTTCTTGCAGGCACTTCATTCACTTTCTCATCAAGCCTGTGGATTCCTCCATCATGACATGAAGAAAGCTGGTATGCTGATGATGCTCTAAAGATTACACAACAAATGCTTTACCAGCTCCCTTGCAGCAGCAGCCACTTCTTTGTGGATTGAGTGTGCAGTTTCTTATTGCCTGCCTACAATTTCTGAGGGTTGCCTGCTTCTTATTGACTCTCCCTCTCTGCTTTGACATGTACTGTGGTCTGCCAACTATGATCAAAGATCCAAATGTGTGTGGCAAAGCTGACAGCATCTGCAGCAGCACAACAGTTGGAAAGTGCAACATGGGCATTGCTACATCTTACCCCTACAATCTTTCAGGTATCTTACTGCTGCCATTATACTAAAATCCTTAGATTTGTTCCACTTTACTTATGATGTTACTGCAACCTCACTTCCTCTGATACCCTCTCCTGGATGAATGGGTATAGATTAAATTAGGAATGGGAAACTGAAGGTTTTGAAAGTTTAGCTTGATGGGACTGAATATCCCAATTTTATATGAAATCTATGTTAGTGAAATTATATTTGTAATTTGCCTGTTATAAAGGTTGTCTTCATAATTTTTGGTTTGACTTTGAAATCTTGTTATGGTGATGGTTGGGCGTGTTTTTCCAGGCCAAGGAATGTGGCAGAGAATTTCCACATTGGGACATTTGTTCTTTTTGATCCTCAAATTGTTGTTTGCAAGACCTCAAATGACAGCTAGAATGCACCCATCCATTTCTGTTATGCCAGAACTTGAACTGGACTCCAAGGGGGGTGTAGTGTAACCAAAGAGTAGATTCCTATCAAGGGCTATGATCACACAAAATTGCCTTTTCACACGTGTGGGGGCATAAACATTCTACTCTTGTTTTAGAGAACTCTTGTTGCTTCTTCACCCCCTGGTGAAGAGGGTAATTTTGAAGCCTTTTTTAAAGAACTTAAAAGAAGCTTGAACCACGTAGAGTTTCTACTCAGCCCTGTGGGTGCAGGGTTTGGAGCGATTCTGCCAGATGGCAAAGGGTGCTGATGTAACCAACTGCGATACTGTCATTTGCCTCAAGTTGAAACTCGAAGTGATGGTCCTTTCTTTCTCTCTTCACTCTCTCAAATTGCTTGCTGGGAATTTGCCTGCTAAATATTCTGTTAACTCAATCCATTTTCTGCCACACGAAAGTTGAGAAGATATCAGTTGCTGAACACTTTTAAGTACAAAGTATGCTTCATATGACTATAAGGAAGAAACAAAAACAAACACCAAAAATCAAAAATTGAGCAAGAAAAAGTTCATGGAAGATTGGATTTCTCCTTTCTCACATCCCATTTGTACTTGGATTTGCAGAGAGCTCCAGGAGAAGCTTGTTTTGGGTGTTACACAAATGTTTTCCAGTTCTTCATCTTCTATGGCCATACTGACAGGGTTGGAGTTGAACTAGTGAAGTCCTATTATTGCTGAGAAAAGATAGTTTCCAAAGAAGAGTAGAAGAGAGGACAAAAGAAGAGGTGATGAGAGAGTGAGACATCTGTCTCCGCTTGAAGCACTTGTGGGAATGCTGTCACTTTCTAACAATACTTGGGACACACAAAAGTTACCGTTACATGGATCAAATCCAGGGAGTTGATAATGGTGGAGCTTCTTCCCTACTGTCCTCAACCGTAGACCGGTGTCCATATATATTGGGTTGTTGTAATGTGAACCCCCAGTATGAGTATACTGTTGCACAAGGATTTTGCAAAGACAAAATGATGCATAACATCTATCAGTGGTTCAATAGGAAGATAGATACTGAAGAAGCTTACTTATACTGAGAAGCTCAAGGAAGAAGTCAGGTTTATTTACATCATTACCTTGCCCTTTAGTATCAGTTAGCATACTTGACCTTCTTCAGACTAGAGAGGTCTATGTAATATTCACTGATACTAACCAAAGTTAGGCATGCATCATTTCATACACAAAAATCTATTCTTCATGTTTGTTACAGAAATTTTTAAGCTCAAATTACAATGGAAGCTGCAGAGTTTTTTGGAGCTCAGATTGTGTTATAAGCTGGAAAGATTCTGAGATCAGACCTTCTTGTAAGCTATAGAGGTTTTGCTACTGTATAGTATGCTGCAACTTCGAACAAATACTAGCAGAGCACATCAGGCACCCATATCTGGAATGACCCAGTCTCTTAAGATTCACCAAAAGAGATACCTGGAGCTTCTACTGTTGTTGGTCGTTTGTTAGGTTTGAACACGAGACTCTAAAATCTGAAGACTAATGCTGACTATTCAAAAAAGACTATGGTAAACAAACATCAGCAGGAGCATACCAAGATGGATCTGATACTATACAAGTGCATATGTCTAGTGCAGCTTTGCAACAATAACTTCTCTGTGAAGGTAGATGATGAATCAGAGTGTACAGAATTGTCAGATGAGCTTATCCAAAGGCCTTACACACAGGAAAGATATCCAAAGAAGAGCAACTATAGTAGTGCAATTGAATTGCACCCAAAACTCAAAATGCATTGAATAGAACAACTTCATGAAAATGTTTTAACTTTCATGAAATAATTCAAACAGTTATTCTACATATGGAGCTTTGTGATATGAATCATAACCTTTCTGTACCCTACATCCACCTATCTTGATGTATTCTTTGTGTTTGCCATAAACAACATTATTTCTTCCATGGACCACATGCTGAATTCCAACTCTTGGAAATAAAAAATATTTAAACACTTACATACAAAGGATTCTCACAAATATGGATGGAAGCCTTCCATCATGTACATCCCTATTATCACTGAAAAAAAAAACATATTTTCTGATAATGATTAACAATTCTTCAACAATTAAAAAGCGTCAATGGATCAAAATTAGTAAGTTGAAGAAATTAGTTGATCTCTATGTGGTTGGTTTTGAAGTAATAAAAGACGGGTGAATTTTACTTTTTTTTGATAAAAAAATTGTCAAATGTACACATCTACCATTGAACAAGAATGGGTTGTAGAACATTGTGATGGTGATAGTTGGTATATGGATACGCCTAAAGGCACTATCCCATATGAAGAGGTTTCTCTTCACAAAGAGTGTGGTGCTAATTGATAAGTGATGCTGAAGGTGTCTTGAGTAAACTTCCTCCCCAGATTTGGAACAAGCATAACAAATAGTTTCACAAGTAACCATTGCTATGGCCCAAGCGGTCCCTTTGTCCATGGGTGGGGCAAAAGGATGTAAAGGCAAAGGTTGGAAAAGGTACCAAATGTAAGTGGTTTCACTATTGGTCTTACTAGTGATTTTATTCAAGCAAAGTCCCCAATGCAAGTGGTGGTTTTTGCTGCTACCAATTCCAAGCCAGGGGGTCACCCATATAATGCAATAACATTTGCTTCATGCACATTTGGTCATTACCAAATGAAGATAATCCCAACTCATTTGTTTGAGGTTGTGGAAGCCCTTGAATCCCCACATCCAACCTCAAAAAACTAATGGAGTTCATTAAAAATGTATGCATTTTTCCTTGTTGGATTATTTGCATTAGATGTTCAATTTTTTGGTGTTTGGAATGTTTGTGCGTGTAGGTACCAGGAACATGGTGTGGTGTTGTGAATGGTGTTTGTGTTTAATTGTCTATGGACATGAATCTTGTTGATTGTTCAACAAGGATGCATGTCCAAGGTTCCCCAAATGGTATACAAGTCCCGCCTTGGAATGCATTCAACAAACATTATTGGGAAATGTTTCCATGGTCAATGATTTGTTGGACAACGATAGTTGTTTTGTTCTCTTGCAAGGTTTTGATGATGTTTCTGCCATGGTGTTATTTTTTTTTGCAAGGGGTAACAAGGTGTCCATCTTGGCCAAAAGGTACACTTGCATCAACATCCTTCTTCGCGCTAAATGAGAAATTTAATAATTTGAAGGTCCAAATCCTCCAAACTCATCATTCAATATTTTTCATTCATAAGCATGAATGGTATAAATGACAATTAATGCATGACAATAGGCTATGTTATCATGACAAACTTTTTTCTTTCATGCAAATGTTCTTACCCAAGCCTAGGGAATCATTCAATTTCATGAATATAGTGAATAATAGACCCACTTGCAAATCCTATTAAGTTGGATGTCATTTACAACTACATTTTAGATGGTGTTTTGTCCCATGAAAACTACACAACAAGTTAGGAGGGGTGCATAAAATCATAGTCCTACATTTATGCAAGTGTTGTTGGAAACATGTTCACCGTTTGGTTATCAAATATTGGTTCTCGCAATTGCCACAAGTTTGCACTTTCAATATTTCTTTTGAATTTTAAGATATTTGGTTCAATGCTTCCTGCTCATAGCTCACTACTCATGCACTAGCATTTCTCCCCCAAATTTTGTGAGCCACCAAAACCAAAACAAACCTCAATATGCATTTGTGACCTCCCAAGATCAAAATAGTCTTACATCATGTATACTCATGAGCTCCTGAGATCAACACAAACTTCCATTATGCATATTTGTGCTAAAGATTGTATATTCACAAACCCAATAATCCTAAGCTAAAACTAGGTGAGGTTGTTGGGTAAGAAAACTTACAAAAAAAGAAAAAAAATGTTTATTATGATCTACCTAGCTTTAGGTAGAACTGCCTTTCAAGGAGTAAAATAAAAATTATGAACAGAAAAGAGTAAACAACAAAGAAAACAAGCAATTTGGTACAAGAAAGTAATTACCTTCTTGGTTTACTGATGTTAACCATGTTGCAAACTATCAGAGAGGGGACATAATGCCTTATCTCCTTGAACAACCTTTTAGCAATGTTGCTAACTTCCATGGCTGAAATTATTGTGCAATAAATACAAATGCAACACATAATTCCAAAGAGTTACAATCTTCTATATCAAAAGAAAAAAAAGTACATACACTTGCAAAAGACACAAATGGACACTACGTTCCTTGAAACATCACATATGTTGTATTTCAAACTCCAAGTGCATCTCCCCAAAACTCCTCCAAACTAACATAGAGAGAGTGAAGAACCAAAGAATGCATAGCCTTGGAAGCCATTGTGCCATGTTGAAGGCATCTCTTTGCAATTCTACTTTCATTGTGAGTCCAATTTGTTTCAAAATTCAGTAAGACAACTGATTTGAAGAATGACAAATGCATGTCCCAGAAACATTTGTCTATGCTGCAACCTAAACTTATGAATTGTTCCTTGCTCTGCAGATGCTGAAAAGGATGAAGGAACCAGTGGAGAAAGCTATCTAAAAAAGATGCAGCTCTACAACAATCAAGGTGCACTTGACTTCAGGTTATTTGCTCACTAGACCCCATATTTTGTTAAAGATTGCTGAACTCATTACTGGATTGGAAGATTGGGTGGTCGTGCAAAATGCAAACAAAGACTGCAAATTTTGATAACCAAAAAATTGCTAGAATGTGAAGAGAAAAGGAGACACTGAATGAATTGGGCCCAAGAATATAGGCAGCCAGTACCCACCTTGTCATAGAAACATTGCATTCTCAAACTTGTTTTGTGTGAACATTGTTGTTGTAGTTGCCAATGAATCTGTCTGAGTGAACTACTGAAATTGTCTTCATGAATGATTTGTGTTCATCACATTTGCTGGACAGCAGCCATGGAAATCATGACCACCTCCTGAAGAAGAAAAATGATGTTGTCAACTGTCTGTCAACATCATCAAGAAATTGAGATGCAAGATGGGTTTGTCACACCACACAAATGACGAATTCCTCCAAAACCATGCATCTCTTTTAAGGATGTCCCTTTTGTGTTGACCTGGAGACCCAAAAAAAAAGGCTGAGTGAGCTCCTATAGTGGTATTAGGGTACCTTTGGCAGCCCTAAGACCAAAATAGAAAGATAAACAACAGCTGATCCACCTGATGATTCCAAACCATCATGAGACTATGAGAAGGCTGAAAACAAAACCAAGGCTCTAATTATGCATCAAACCCTACTCATGGACTTCAGTGAGCTTTGCTTCCTCACAGCATCATAGCCTGACAATGCAGTTCACAATCCATCCAAACCCTCATTAAACCCTAAATTTACAATGAAGCATGCATGTATGTCAGTTGGAGAAACCATTTGAAGTTCTGCAATGTTTACAAGATCAGCATTCAGCTTGAAGAAGGTTCATTGAATTGGTTGGAGTGCTGAGAGATTCAACAGTAGTTTGCTGTTTCCTGATAGGAAAACAGAATTTTCTCAAAAAAATCCAGACCTTCTTCTCCAGCAAACCTTCAGCAGTACACATTTCCTGGTGCATTCGATGGCAACTCCGAGCTTTTGTAAGGATCACAAACTTCATTATTGGCTGTGTTTTGCTTTGCTTGGACATCATTCTTATAAGCACATGAGACGCAAGGACCTTCAATCAAGATGCAGCAGGGATCTTCTAAGATCTAAGATCTTTACATCTTATGTGCTTACAAGAATGGTCAAGAGAAGGAAAGGCAGGTCAATATCGAGCCTCCCGATTCTACACGAGCAGCCTCCAAAGATCTCAGAAAGGCGAACTGTGAAGAGGAAGCCCTAACTGCTTAGTCGTCGTCGTCGTCGTATTCTTCTTCTTCTGGTTTAGGAAGGGTTTAAACCCTAAAGGAAGCCCTATCGGAGAAGCCCGTAAAACCCTAGAGGAAGAGCGGGTGGCCGATGGTGCAAATGCTTTGTGGATTCTTCCTCGTGCAGCAAAGGCGTGAGTGTTTTGGATCTTTGCGGTAGCACGATGATAGCAGCAGTGTGCTGGGTGCCCAAAGGTGCGGCCAAGGCTGTGCCTGTTGTGGCTCCGCCTCCGTCTGAGGCTGAGCTACGAGCCCTGCTAGAATCCCAAGCTTCTGTCCTCCATGGTGATCATTCTGATGAGGATGAGGAAGAGGAGGAGAATCAAGACCTGCAGATGGAGGAGGATGAGGAAACCGAGACCGCTGATGATCCTGTAGCAGTGGCTTTGGCAGCTGCGGTTGCCGTTGGAGCTTCCGTGCAAGGTAAGAAAGCCGCAAGCAATTCTGGCATAGATGGGGTTGTTGATGGTCTTGCAGAGCTGGATATGGAGCATTATGATGAAGAAGACGATGAAGGAGTGGAGCTGTTTGGTAATGGAGGACTAGGTTCTGCTTATTATCCGAGTAATGCGGATGATCCTTACCTGGTAAACAAGGACGACGAAGACGACGAAGAGATAGAGGACATGACTTTGAAATCCTCTGATCTCATCATCCTGACGGCCCGCAACGAAGACGACGTGAGCCATATAGAGGTATGGGTTTACGAAACTGAAGGTGGTGATGCTAGTGAAGAAACGGAGGAGGAGAAGAACATGTATGTGCATCACGACATTATGCTGCCTGCTTTTCCTCTCTGTCTAGCATGGCTGGATTGCAGCCCGAAAGGTGATACCATGGGGAACTTTGTGGCTGTTGGAACCATGCAACCAGATATAGAGATTTGGGACCTGGATGTGGTGGATGAGGTAGAGCCTGCAACTGTCCTTGGTGGAGCTCTGCAGCCAGGTCTGCAAGAGGAGGTCATTGATGAACTAAAATCGAAGACAACAACAAAGAAGAAAAAGAACAAGAAGAAGAAAAGCAAAGAAGTGAAGTACAAAGAAGGGAGTCATACAGATGCTGTGTTAGGGCTTTCTTGGAATGCGGAGTATAGGAATGTGATTGCAAGTGCAAGTGCTGATCGGACTGTGAAGATTTGGGACATTGTGAAGCAGAGCTGTGAGCACACTTTACAGGTTCATACTGATAAGGTCCAAGCTGTTGCTTGGAATCGGAAAGAAGCTCCAGTTCTCCTGAGTGGGTCGTTTGATCGAACTGTAGCCTTGATGGACATGAGAGCGCCAACTTCTGCAGCAATTCGGTGGCCTGTTTCAGCAGACGTAGAATCCCTTGCCTGGGATCCTTTTACTTCTCATAGCTTCCTTGTGAGCATGGAGGATGGGACTGTTCGAGGATATGATGTGCGTAGTGGGGGCTCTACAACGGTTTCTAGCAGCACAGCAGCTCCAAGAACAGGAAATTCCACTGATGGAAAACCCATCTTCACAATCCATGCTCATGAGAAAGCTGTTTGCAGCTTGACCTACAATCCTGCTGCACCAAATCTGATTGCAACTTCCTCTACAGATAAGACAGTGAAGTTATGGGACTTGACTGGAAATCAACCCACATGCATTGCATCCAACAACCCTAAAGTTGGTGCAATTTTCTCCTCGAGCTTCTGTAATGATGCTCCCTTCTTGCTTGCTCTTGGAGGCTCTAAAGGTAATTTGCATGTTTGGGACACCTTGACTAGTGCTGAAGTCTCACGCAGATTTGGAAAGTTTTCTTCTTCTAGGCCACGCACACAACCTAGTAAAACCAAGGTTTGAGCATATGTTTTTGTATTTTTGCTTTGCAACCTCCGAGTGCAGATGTTTTCATTATCTATTTCCACACGTGACATAGTGAACATACAGAGGCCCCGAGCTTTATACAAGTGATGTTGATGCATGCTTTGTTTGATAAGGTGAATCTGATGTTGAAGGGAATCCTTAGTTCAACTGAACTTCTCATCTGTCACTGTGGAGATTCATCTGAAATCTCATAGATATGAAATGCTCATCTGTTTTGCTGGGACGAACATTCTTCTTCTTCAAAGGACATATTGTCATGAAATTGATTTCTGGCTAATAGTAGTCACCTGCCTACAATAGGAAGGGCAATGGGAAGTAGGGATACTTGTATTTGTTGTAGCTTATAGGGGTTCAGCTGTTGCAAATTGTTTCAATCTTCTCAAAGCATGACAGTTGGGATGTGCTCTCTCTGGGAGTCTATATGGTCTTAGTCCTGACTGCCAAAGCTTGTCTGGGTCATCACAATGTTGCCCAAAGCATTGCTGATGGTCTGTGGGGCAGGTGAATGCAGCATCTTGGGCCAATTTGCTTTGGTTTCAATGGTGCTGTACAACTCTTTCCAGACATGAAGAAAGCTACATGTAAGTTCAGCTGCTCTGTTCTGCTTGTGGATTGCATTCTGCACATAGATTTAAGCCCTGTCCATTTCCCCCTTCACCCTTAAACCCTAAACCCTAATTCTTCCTCCACTTCAATTTTGCACTGTTCTCTTCATTCTTTCATCTCACCAATTTGCCTGACCAAGCTCTGCCTTTTTGCATACAGCAGTATCAGGTCAATGAATTTCACCTGGCTGAATTCCCCCATGGTTTTATCAAACCCAAACCCAACTCCAAAAAGCAATAGGAAGTCATTCCTGGAATATCTGAAAGACATGTCATGAATGAGCAAAAAATCCTGAGCTTTTTAAGCTGACACTTTTGGAAACTCTAATCTCTACAGACTATTAGGGATTAACAACCAATGCCATGAAAATCACACAAGAACTACACTCCTAGCTTTGAAGCTTCTTGTAAGATCTGAAGCTACACCTGGATCTACATCTTATTCCAAACAAAAGTAAAAACTCTTTAAAAAGCCATTGCAAACAGAAAAAGTGCATAATATATCATTGTGATCAATTGGGCATTGTGGTGCATTTAGTGGATGTGATGAATATGAAAAATTATGGAGTGAGACAGATGGACAAAATTTGAAGGGTGACGATTGTAGACTGCATCCAGAAAAGTGATCAAGTGGATGCAGACTAATCAGTGATCATGCCTGGTAGGGAAAAGTGGCAACAAATGTCTTACAAAGTGGAGATGGAAGAATGCATTGCAAAGAAGTTCTTGAAGTGGACCCTAGTCATGTTGACAGGCCATGTTGCTAACAAGGGGGATCTCAGTGGATATGTCAGCAACCAATGGTGGAAAAGGGGTGTGGAGAAACAGCCAGAGTGCACCTGGGTTGGGGTAAGTAATGAGATGGATAAAATGTCATTCTGAAATTGTTAGAATCCATGGAGAATTAGCATGATGGTTCAGGCACATGGACAATGGTAGGTACCAGACTTGTCCTACACAAGTGTTGTGGTGTGTCACAACAGTGAGAGGCTGACCATGGCATTTGAGCTTATCAGCACACCTTCTGGAACTCCACTTTGCATTGTCCAGGATTTACAGGTATGGGATGTCTGCCACAATGCCATCGAAATCATTCCCAGATAGTTGGGAGAGTGAACACAATAAGGAATGCCAGCCATTTTCATCAATTTGAACATGAGCTCTGTTCTTGCATCAATTACTGGTGATGGCAGCAGTCTGTGTCCTCCATCATCACTGAAGTAGGTTCACTGTCACAGTATGGAGAGGGTTCGTCTCTCATACTGCAAAATTTGAAATGCAAATCAGTTGTGCATGATCAAAATAACCCGGGTACATTGCTGATGGGTTGACTTTGAAGGATGGCCAATCATGAATGGGTCAATTGCTTCCCATGAATTTTGCAAATTTTCAAGGTAAGAGGTATTTTGGTTCAGTGATAGCATGATATATATAGCACACAAATGGACATGTTGCACCAAATGAATGGAAGATTAAAAGTGGCCTACTATAGAGAAGACATCAGTTTTAAATGAGCCTGTTGGAATCCCCATTACCTTTGTTGCCAGTGTAGTGAAGTCATAATGACCATATGGGCATGCTAACAGGCTAGGCTTTTGGCTCTTTAAAAGCATGTGAATTCTCATTAGATTCTCACGCAGATTGTAGAAATGCAATAGGAGCTGCGTTTGATGGCATCAAGTTGAAGTTGGGTATCAAGGAGTCTGGGAAAACATGAAGGAAGAGAAAATCACCATGTAATTCAAGCTTCTAGAGTGTTGCAGAATCTTTCTTTCTTGACATCATGAGTCAAAAGAACCAAGTACATGATCATTACCAGTAAGATTGCTATTGATCTCTAACACTGCCAGAAGTGTGCTGGGAGGTCAAGCCAGATCTCATGCTCATTTCATTCATGCTGCGTGTGACTTTGTGCTGCTCCAGTGCCCTCTCAAATGTTGCCCTCACATGCTCCCCAATGGCCATCAAGTCATGTAATGCATCTTTCAACACATCTCTTGCTGGTGCCCCTGTTATCAGATTGCCATTGTTGCTATCAGAATTCCAAGAAAACTACAGCTAGTATCAGAATAATTATAGTGTTTTGTAAACTGAAATAATTCTTGTCTCTTAGCCCCATTCATCAGAGCTACCACCTACATGCCCAGGGGCTCAACCTGTGAAGCCCCTCGAGTGGGTACCTCTTACCCCACACAACCACACATTAGCTCAAAGTGAAGTCATGATGCTCACCTGTAGTTTGAACCCGGATGTTGACACGAGCTTCAGATGGGTGAGGCACACTATACCCACAAAAGGAAACTCGAGGACTGCGAGTAGCAACAACACACCCACCTCTTGTTACATACACAGGAAGTACAACCTAGTCCATCCATCACCACAAAGCATTGAATTGAACTCAAGTTCCGGGGTGCGACCTTCAAACCCTAATCCACCAAATCTCGCGCACCTGTTGTTACTTGCTTTGTTTGTGCTGCAATAAATTTGCTTGGAAAATTCCCTTGACAGAATGGTTACATAGAAGACTCATCCTCAAGAAGAGAATGTGTAAGAGGCTGTACTCCGGAGAAAAAGCACACATGGATTGCATGCAGCCAAACAAAGGGAGAGGTGGAAAGTGAAGCAAGCTTACTCTTTGTTGAGAATATATCGAAGGGAATTGCCCAGGGTGTGATCTTCGTCAGTGAGGGAGAATGTGGCAGAGCTGGGATCCACTTCAGATCCAATCTCCATAGCTGCAGCCATAGCTTCGTCTCTCTCTCCCTCCTTACCTCTCTCCCTCCCTCCCTCTCTTTTGCCTTTCAGCCCTGAGAAAAACAGTGCAGAAACCCTAGGACGATTCCACTACGAGCTTGATGATTCTGACATAGAATTTACTTGTTATTCCTTGCCTCCACATATAGGTTGAGCCATTTGGTGATATAACATATATCCGGCGGGTATATCTGGGTAAAACTGCATCCGCGCTACCCACCCTAGTGGGCAACACCAATGTATTCCCTTGTTAAATTAATTATGAATTTTCAAAATAATTTAAGCTAATTTTCAAAGACAAAAATCATTCTAGATTCAATAACTTTTGTTTTGTTAATAATGAAACCCTGCCAACCATAAATTAACCAAAGCACCCAAACAATGAGACATTTTGATTGGCCCATCATTTTTTTTTTTAAAAATCTAAAACTTTGACACTTCATTAAAAATAAGTTTGCACTCCAAAAAGATAATTACACAGGATACGAGTAGTGTTGGGCGGGTAAATATTTTACCTTGATATATTGATGAATATATCACACGGCAAAAACATGCCCTACTCAACTTATAGAATTTGTTTGTTTATCCTTTCAATTACCATGCCCAATTGATAAGTATATCAAACTTTCCATGTCTTTACTCTCTCCAACTAATATATGTTTGAGGGTTACCCTTACCCAAGGAGCGTAATTGTTTGGAAGCTGGTAAAAAGTGGATAATTTTCTTAACATCATTATATAGCATGTATGTGTTTCCATATTTTGCATCACCTAGTCTCCTTTAGATTATACTACCATTTTTTATCCTAAAAATGCTTTTGAATGTATTCTTAAGGTTATTGACTCATTCCACTCTATTTTTATTAACTTTTTTAATAAGATGTTTCAAATTTCACGTGTTCATTGTCTTTCTTCACTTGGAAAATTTATCATATTAGTGTAAATATTTTATTTATATTTTTTGTTTGCTTGCTAATACTCACATGATATGTATAGGGTAGATGATGAAATATTTACCCATGCGCTTACCCTGTGAACAAAGTAAATGTTTGTCATTTACTTTTTACCGTTACCCAGATAGATAATTTTGCAAAGTCTAAAAACCCTTACCATTCCCTGGTTTGGAGAATTTTTGAAGCCTGTGTGCATTTGTGCAATGGGTCATTTTTTTCTGAAAGAAATTTTATTTATTCTTACATGGTTGGTATATTAAAACTTAATATTACCAGCCAAAATTGGTATATAGGTTACAAGAGTAAACCAAGGATATGTGATAAAGTGTGCTCATATTGGGAACAACTTAGGGAACATATTGGGTACTTGATGGAAACATGTTGCGACTCATATAGAACACATTGGGAACACCACAATCCAAAATATACCCCCAACACACACAGGCTCAAACATTGAGCCATTGAGATGCATACTACTTGATCATTGGGCCTCACTTCTTCCCCTCCTCACTTGAAAGAAAGCTGCATGAACACATATGTGCCAGTGAACTATAGTTTATATGCACATGTGAAGTCCATGAAGAACCTGAATCTATTGCAAATGGTAGACTATGCAGCCCAGGGCAGACGACCACTGCACCATGATGACAAACCTAAACCTGTTATGACAATGCTCTCAATGAACCACAACTGAGTTACAAAGGTTCCATCTTGATAACCCATCCTGCAAATATGTACATGTATATTTCCCCTTCACATTACCTATGTAAGAGCATCTCCAACAGTGCTCAGTATATATAACTCTGGATAGTAAAATTAAATGTTTAAGTTTAGCTGTATTTTTTAGGCAACCCTACCAATAAAACTGGAACTGCATATATACGGGGTAGTACTAATAGCAAACTGCCTCGACCAATCATTGTGTTCGACCAATCAGAAAGACTGAGCTGCAGTCAGGTGCAATTTACTACAATCTTTTTGGGAGGTGCACAACTATGTTGGGCCATTTACCAGCCACCGCAAGCTGCACGAATTTGGTGCAGAAAAACCAATTTCCTGAGCCAAACCGGCACTAATTTGACATTTTTGCAATAAATTTTACTGTCTGGAGTCACATGCTGAGCACCGTTGGAGATGCTCTAAATCAGTAAGTATCATAGATACTTTGGTAGAATGTAAGTGGTTATACCATAGAGGTAACAGTTACTCATGTGGGTGTGTGAGTAGGTAAGGCACTTTGTGGCTACTAGGTAGGTAGATGCATGTGGATAGTTAGTACCTACCTAACCATGGTGGTTAACTATGGGTCAAGAATACAACCAAAAAAATTGTGTTTCAGTCCACACACCAACCATCCTACATGGTGCCCTGGTGGTTGCTGGTTCACTCTGGCCACAACAACCCTGGCAAAGGTTGAAAATGAGAGTGTAATCTTGAGGAAACTCCCCAAGCATAATTTGTCATTCCAAGGCCAGCACAGGGAAATTTTGCATAACCTCTCCTCAAGTGGGGGCGATTTACTGGAATGGAACCTCAACTGTTAAATTGAATGCATTGCAAGTCATCTCAGCCGTAGACCTGACAACCTTCTCAGTTGTTAGGTCAGGGAAGGTTGTCACAGAATTGAAGGTCGGACCTTTGGTTCCACCCTCAATGTATGGGGATAAATGCCTTGGGAGTAATGCCTTCCTTCCCCTATACGTAAATCCCTGTTGGGCAGGTTTTACTGAAATTGGAGCTCCCCCTGGGAAGGGCCTTATTCCAGTAAAACCCTACTACTAGGGCTTTGCCCTACACAAAATTGGAGTATGTAAACAGGAAGACCCAATATTAGTCATTTGAACAAATGAATCACAAACCACAATTACAACAAATTGCTTCATATACGAAACTCATCAGCCCTGATTTTTCCTTATGAAGTGTAATAATTTACAGAACCTGCAATGGAGCTGAAGATTAGGTTTAGGATTCTTCTTCTTCCCTGCAAATCTGTTGTTGTTTTTGCATCTTGCATCGATATCCGCACATTAATCAAGCTAGCAGGATCTGTTTGCTTGCGTAATGGGTTCCAAAAATCAGACATTCATCTTCTAATATTAGACACAGCTGCTGCAGCTTCTGCCCCTCCCTCCATCCATCATCAACAAGTCGTGCATGGACTTTCTAACTTTGGCGGCAGCACAAGAATCGACTGAAGAAGAAGCTTTTTCCCTGCTTTGTAGCTTCTTCAAGTCAAAGCAAATATCTAGCTGCCAACAATCTCCCACTAGGCTACTACTTACTTTCTGGAACAAATCACCCTCACCCAGCTGAGAATTCAAACTTCCACTTAACAGGTTCCAAATTTGGGCTTCTATGACATCGCAGCAGCCACAAACGCATGGACAGCCACTGCTACTTACGTACCCCTCTGTGCACTCTTGGCAGCAAAAGCCTCAAAACCTGCATGGGAGCTTTTTAAAACTTTTCTTGCCGCCATATATAAATCTTCTAGTCATGCATGTACCCTCTCCCTCTGTAGTGACCCTATTAAACCCAAGACATGTTAGATTTTTTAATAATAAGAAGAAGAAAAACCCTGTTAGTAAAAACCAAGGATGGGAACCGATCCATCAAAAGTACAAAGCAAATGAGAACACAAGTAGACACAACCCAAAGAAAACTTGGACTTAGACTTAGAGGGTCAAGACCCTGCTTTAGTCTAAACATGATGGGATATTTGTAATATTTATAAGCAATTTAAATGAAATTTGGGGTTTTTTGTTTTTATCAGTGTTGTCTGGTTCTTGACTTCTACAAAAAAACCTTCAATTCTGGTTCCAAAAAATATATTAGAAAAAGTTATGGTTCCAGTTCTCCCACCCCCGCCCCCCCCCCCAAAAAAAAGCTTAGGTTCCAATTCTAGGTTTGTTAGAAAAAGAAATTTTGGTTTTGGTTCTAGTTCCAGTTCTGAAAATCAAACCCAGTTTTGGTTGTTGTTATGAGTAACCTGGAATGGAATCAGCCATTAACCTCTGGTTAGTTCTTGATTTTAGTCTTTTTTATTTAAAAAAAATTAAAAATATTGGTTCAAGTTCCAATTCTGATTCCAATTTCAGTTCTGGTTTCACACATAAATGGAGTTGAGAATTTGTCTTTGGGTCTGGTTCTTCAAAAATTAAAATAAAATTGATTCTAGAACCGTTCCAAAAATCAGACTTGATTCTAGTTTGATTTTTACTAATTGAAACTGGAACTGGTGATTCTAACTTCTAACCTCCAAACTGGGTACTTGTCAAACATTGGTTTTTAGTTTTTACCATGGTACCTGTGTAGGTGTTAGGTCCCATACCAGACTAATACTAGCATGAGGTTGGCATTGCCTCAAGTCAGACCCAAATGGTAATGTACTTCAATAGCACTACTCATGCCAGTACTATATACCCATGTTGCACTCTGTATCCTCATCATACTCAAATAACCCTTTAACTCTTCAAATGAATTTCGTGAAAATATGACAACTATGTGTCGGAAAGGGTCATAAAGTATCACAGGCTATATGACATGAATCATCTCTTTACTCATATGACAATATGAGTAGTGAAGTTCTCTTTGTAGACTATTAGAACATAATAATTTCAATTTTTTTAAAATCAAAAATTCTAGAAAATTTTATTGTTCATTTGCTCAATGTGGAAGCTGACATAGGCTACTACTTCTTCACAAGAAAGTCTACAAAACTAGGGTGATGAGAATCATGTTCACTCAACCTCTAGGATCAACATGTTGATTATTCGTAAGTAAATTATTTCTTACTAGTCCAATGTTTTTTCTATTGGCAACAAGAAGAGAAATTAAAATTCAAAAATTCAAAAATTGAAGTGAGCTTGGAAGATTTCAATCACCCAAAGTGAGAAAAAAAATAGCAAAAAAATTGTCAATTTTTTTATATTTGGTTTTCAATGTGTAACGATAAATACAGAAAGTTAATTAAAGATTGTACATCATATCTGATTTATAGCCAGATTTGGCTCCATTGAAAAACCCTTAAATGTTTTTGATTGCTAAGTCCTAAAATTTGGTTGAGCATCATCATCAAGGCCCCAAATGAAGGTAAGTTACAAGTCTAGGTCAGTTATGAAACAGAAAACTGTTTTTTTTCTTCTTTTTTAAAAGCAATTTTGTTTTGTCAATCTTATTATTTTCATTCTATTCACATTAAGCAAAGGTTTGGTATGATTAGGTGTAACCAAAATTGGCACACTGGCAATCACTTTGAAGGCTCCAAAAACCACGTTTATTGCCCAAACACCCATTTTTATATTGATATTGATAACTTGTGTGGTCTCAAAAAAAATTCAAAAAATAGCTTACCTGATAATTATTTTAAAAATGAAATAACAAGCAAACATTGGTTACTACCCAGATTCCACCACCACTACTAGATATTATGGGTACATTCACAAATAAAAGAGCTAGGGGCACACCTTGAGTAATGACTTAGGTGATTGTTTATCTTTAAATATTTTTAAATATTCCATTTGTAAGTTGCAAGAAAAAATCACAATTTTTTATGATTTAAAAATAGTTTGCACTAAATTATTATGTAAAGATATGTTTAAATAATTTCTGTTATTTTTTTAAAATTAAGTTCATTTATGAGTCCATTAAATAATTAAAAACACTAGTGATAGTGTTTGATGGGTGTTTTTGAAAATTCTATCCTCATTAAATTCATTCCAAATTATTTTGCATGTTTGCATAACATATTTAAAACATTATCATCTAAACACATTTTAAAATTCACAATATTAATACTTTTTTTACATTAAAACATGAAAAACCAAACATTAGCTATGTGTTATATGACTTGTTTATTTGTGAATGTACCTTTATCCATTAGGATTGTGCCTACAACTAATAATTAGCAAATTTTGTTGAAGTATTTACCATAGTATCTAATCTAGTTCAAGAACAAGGTGCCCAATAATTATTATTTTTAAATTTCATTTACATAAACATAAAAGAAATTTACAACTCAACATTATATTAAATAATAAAGCTAATGTGCTTGAAAGTTTCTTTCAATTTTTTGGCATGGCAAACAAAGTATTTTTCAGAATTTTTGACAATTTTAAAAAGTATTCAATTGGTGCCTAACCAAGCCAAGTACTCTGGTAGTTATTTCAAAAACATGGGTTTGGTAACCTTAATTAAAACATTTAAGGGTTTGGATAAGTGTTTTTTCTTTTTTTTTCTATTTTGTGTTGTTGTTCAAGTGGTGATCATCTATACATATATTAAACCAAATTTGGCGATATCAAAAATGTGAAAGTAAAAAAACCTTAAGCACATGTTCATATTGTAAGCAATTTTGACAATTTTGATGATTTTAGATTCTAAATATTCTTTTTTTTTTCTTTTTTCTTTTTGTTTCTTAAAACAGAGAATGTGTCATAAAGTTCTTTTGTTTCCAAAAGAAAAATCACAAAATGCAAAAAAATTGCGACTGCAAAAATTATTGATTTGGAGTGAAATCCCAGATTTTTCTGGGGCGAATTTTTGCCATTTGACGAATCATTTTCAAAAAAATCTTTAAATTGTCATGTTTCTACACATTGTTCAAGCAAGTAACCAAGATATAAAAAGATTTCAATAAAGTTTTACTTTCATAGCTGGTCTATAACCAAACATCGCTAAATCTCCTTGTGGAAGATCACCGCGCGCGCACACACACACACACACAAATGGATTGGAGAGTAAAAAATAAGTCCCATGCAATCTCTCCCTAAACCCTAAACCCTAATCTTTTGAGCTAGGTGCAGGGTTGTTTTTTTAGGTTTTTTTTGGTGTATATTTTCTGATCAGCCAGCCTCTTGAGAATTATTGTATGCTGGAGCGACGAGATCTCAGGTTCTCTACTTTACTTTTCAAAGATCCATTCCACCCCTCTCCCCCCACCACCAACAAATGGGACCCAGGAATCATCAAAAGTTCAACAAATGTGTATCAAGCTCACATGCAGAACCACCACCGCCCTCATGATCACGAGTATGCTGCCATGTGCACGATGGGCCGTCTCATTGGAAAGCGGT
>Ga0209208_10002594_pt1 | contig 25950 bp, 18 predicted proteins | sample S1TSphfallax_3_FD_187694 | JGI IMG/M metagenome (GOLD analysis project Ga0209208, IMG submission 187694) | Host-associated microbial communities from peat moss isolated from Minnesota, USA - S1T2_Fd - Sphagnum fallax MG (SPAdes) (version 2) | ecosystem: Host-associated > Plants > Peat moss >...
GCCCAAGTTATGGGCAAAAGAAGGGCCGGGAGTCAAACTGGCAGTTTGACTCCCGACCACTAAAAGTCGGGAATCGACCTCTTTCCGACCTCCGAATTGAGAGTGCGATACGTCGTTGGAAAGATCTCGACGAGGGCTACAAGTTTGGTTGAGACCTCGTCGCGATCAGACTTTGCAGTCGGGAGATATGAGCTCCCAAAGTCCCGGGACTCCACCCGGGACAATTTCGGGACAATTTCGGGACTCCAACTTGGGAGTCCCGGGAAAAAGAGCCATTTGGATGTAGTCTCAGTGGAGTGGTGCAGAGAATACTATATGGGGGAAGGTGGTGGCTTCCCCCGAGTTCGGGCCGTGGTGTGTCTTATGGTCCAAAGTGCCCGTGGCTTGTCCCAACACCCAAGGGTGTCCCGGAATGTGAACTAACCACGTGGGTGGTTTGTTTTGGTGTAGATTCAAGCTTGATCTACTAAACCTTCTTCCTAGTCTAATCCATGGGCTCTCAACTCGACCCTCTACCCCTTTCTAGAGTTGGAAGCCGGGAGCGCCTTCCGAATCCCAACTTTCCGCAACTACACTTTGGTGAACCCTCAAGTGGGTTCACCCTGGGACTTGGGAGTGCGTCAATCACTATTTTCCCCAATGTGTCATCATCATCACTTTTTCCAATGGATCGTTAATGTGCTTTGTTTTTTCACCTTTAGTGGTTATCATCATCATCATATTTGTTTTTACGATTGTGGTGGTGGTTGTTAGTATCCCTAATGTACTTCACCATTGTGGTTTTTGGTAGCTTGAAACTCCACCATCAACAATCGACAATCATTGTTATAAGTAAGTTTTTTTATTTGTTATAGTTTTTTTTGGTTTTCTTTTCATTTTCATTTCATGTTGCATTGTTATGTTCCACTTTGCTTTTGTTTCATGTGATTCCTTTCCTAACCATTGTTACAACCTCGCTTGAGGTCATTGTTGTTGTTTGTTTGAGGTCATCATTATATTATTGTTGCCTATTCAAGGTTATCATTGTTTGCTTGTGGCATTGCTTGCTTTTGGTTATTGCATATTCATGGTCTTCGCTTGTTTGTGGCTACTAGTTGTTCATGGTCATTACCTTTCACTTGTGGCTACTATTACCACTACCTTTCGTTCAACTGGTTTTGGTTGTTGTTGCCATTACCTTTCATTTGTGACTATTGTCATTTTCTTTTTTTGGTTATCAATAACTTCTTTTCATAACAAATCACCATTGTTGTTTTTCATTCATTCCATTGTTGTGGATTGCCATTGTCATCACACGTTTGTTTTCAACATGGTGCTAGTCTTGGGGTGCAAGCCAGGTAAAGTAGATGGTTCATTACTCCTTGTCAAAAAAATTACATGTAGCCATGAATTTTTTTTAATGTATTGAAAGTAGAAATTATTTTTTGTACAATAATTAGCATGATGATAATATTTCATTTTATGTTTAAAATGTTGAAAAACTCCATCTTGAAAGTAAAATTAAATAGATTTTTAAAAAAAATTATTTGCACAAAATGTACAATTTTATAAAATGCATTACATGTAAATGAGAAAATACTTATATGTTATCAAGTTAAGAATTTTATAATCATAATATATCAAATTTTAAATATGAAGTATGCTTGAACACCATTTTGACCTAGTTAGTTTCAAATGTACTTTCAACCTACTTTTATGATACCAAAGTTGTTCAAACCTCCAACTTCCCATAAACTAAATGTAGGACCCTATGGTTTTATATTTCTACTTCAAAATATTTTGAATTTACTTTCTTGGGTCCATATCAAAAATTGTTCCATTTTTTAATTGGACTTTGGGCAAACTACTTTTTTTGTCTACTTTACCTTGTTGACACCCCTTGATGCTGGTTGTTAACAATTAGCAATCATAATCTTCCCCTCTTCATCTGCATGTGGCAATTTTTTACTAGGGTGTTACACCACCACTAATCACATTATAGGTAATGTTTTTTAAACCATTTTTTGGGGATTTTTCTTGTTGCATTTTTATAACTTCATCCTTCCCACCGTGTCTTTTTACAAGAAAGATTGGAGCTCCAAAATTTTATTTCCATTTGCTATGGATGGTAACAAGCTATACATTTTTCTTTTATAGTGTCAACATTCCAAAGTTTTTGTTGTTGTTAAAGTCATTATAAATACATTTCTCCCTATTGTGAAACTTTGTGTTATAAACCAAAGTCAAGGTTATTGGTTGTTGTTAGATGCACTTTCTTTTGCCTTCGATTTATGCATTCCTATGAAAGTTAATATGTGTGGGATTCAAGCTTTACAATATCTACTAATTCATTAGGATTTTGATTTAAAATTATAAGAATTCAAGTTGAAGATGATGAGTCCATTTGTCAATATTTTAACATTTTTTAGGGCATTTGCATTAGCTTATAATTAGGTTAAATCCCATAACATGTTGGCTATCGTGTTTGATTTTCATTTCAATAACATTAAGATTTTATAAGATTTTATAGGCAATATAATTGCCTTATAGATTGTGGTAAAATTTGACATTAATATCTTGTGTTTGTTTTATTATAAGTGTTTTTTCATTTGAACCTTGTGAGGGAATCAACATAACCACCAACAATTGATGATGATGATTTATTTTTTGGGCAAGTTGTATCAAATGATGATGCAATCATGTTCACTTTAAAGAATGAGTTACAATTATGTCAATAGTTGTTTATGCAACCAATAAAAATTGAAAACCCATTAGTTTGGTGGGCAAGTCACGTTTTGCAATTTCCAAATTTTTTTTCTTGGTTTGTTAAGTCCTTGGTATTGTAGGATCACAAATTGAAATCGAACGATTTTTTAAACTTGCAAATGTCATCACCAATTTGAGATGGTTTAGGCTTGGCATGGAAAATTTAGACTAGCTCATTTTCATCATCAATAATTGGTCCAATGATGCACACGGTGAGTGTGATGGACCTTTGAAGCCGAAAGACATGGTTGAATTTCTAACATCTAAAGCTAGCTTCATTCAAAAGCAAAAGAAATTGTTGGAGCAACATGTTTCTTCAAACAAAGTTTTAATGTGATTACAATCCGGATTTTAGATTCTAATTATTTCTTTCTAGTTCTTTCTAGTTCAACTATGTCTGACATTTGTTTTTACATTTTGCTATCAAAATTTGTGTGGGTGATTTGAAATTGTTATTTTTTTGGTGTTTGTAGGTTGGTTGAAATTGTGTTATCATGGAGGAGTTAAAGACTTGCATGCCATAACAACATAAGTTAGAATTCAATTTGGGTTGGGATGTAAGTTTTGAATTGTTTTTCAAAATTTTCAAGGTCAAATTTGAAGAAAGATGTTGCATATGTGAACAAGGAATAAAAATATGTATCATTCAGGAATGAAACTTTCACATCAATAGATTTCATGATTTCAAAATATAAACAAATGAAATATTTGTATTTAATGTGTTTTCAATTGTAATTGCAATGAATATATATATATTACAAGCAAAGCCTTAACCCTAAACCCTAACTACTACTCAAACTAGCCCCTTGTAAAAGCAAACCTTATTATTCTAGAACTTCCTCTATTTGAAAAATGAACATTACTTTTAACTGAAGGTTTTGAAATATATATTTAAAAATCAGAACCTTATCTAAAGGTTTTAGAATTTTTTTTAAATATTAAAAAACATATCCTAAAGTTCTTCTAAAATCATTTAATAAGAAGGAATTGACCTCAAAGGTTTTCCAACAAACAAAGAATTACACAACTCTAGTTTAAACCTATGATGCAAGAGTTATGAATATTGAACAATTTTCCTATTAAAATTTGAAAATTTGAAAAATAAAAATGTTAAAAAAATTGGGTCACATTCTTCATATTGTTAATAAGCCTTTTGTGAATGGGGTTTTATGGAGGTGGTTTCATAATTTTATAACCTAAGGTGCAAAGATATTAAGTTTGGAGTAATTTTTGCTATTAAAAAGTCAATTAAATTATAAGAAAATGGTTTTAAAAGGAGAAATTAGTTGGGCAACAAGTTTCCAATTGATCCAACAACACATGCCACACTAATCTATGTTGAAGAAGATGCATATATCATAAAAGTGTTGTCATTTATTCAATTGATTGTAAATTGGGTAATAGTAATAATTTGGTGGTTTTAATACAACTTTGGTTATATCATAAAACCCGTAATAGATGAAACTAAAATTAATCAGGGGAGGTAAGATTTACATCAATTATGGGTAAAACCCGTAATATCCATAATTCACATGACCCAAATCCCAAAATCAATTAGAGGAAGCAGTTGATTTACGCTTGGTAAGGCACTTGAACAAGGGTGTAACCAAAATGTGAGCACCACCTTGGTTGTTGCCTTACATGGTACCATTATTTTGGTACTACCCTTGACTTACCCTTATTTAATGTCACCCTCAACCTTAGGCCTTCTTGTGTTGAGGTGGTGCTAACTAACATTTTGGTTATGCCCTTGTCCAAGGGCCTTAATGAGCATAAAACAACCTCCCTTGATCAATTTGTATAAAGGAACTCTCTAACCTTTAATTGATGCTTGACCAAACCAGTGCCAAGTGACAGGAGGGAGTTGCAACCATATAACCTCTCTATAGTTGGAATTTTGCGACATTAAAAAAAATCTGATTTGTTAAACTTGTAGGGGACTGCAATTTGAATATTTTGGTACTAGAAATGCATAGTTTGGGTGAGAAATGATAAATCCCCACCGTCAAAAATGTAATTTTATGATATACATGCAGCTTTCAAATTTTGCTGTTTTTTTTTGAGTATTTGATTTAATTTAGCCATCATAGTTCAATGATCCCAAAACTTTTATCGTAGAATGGAAGGTGGGCATATGAGGTTGGTGGAAAAAGAAATTCAACATTTGGACTTGAGATGAGGTAGAATGAATGATCAAAGTTGCACATACAATGGTCATTTGGGGAGGAGAGCAGCCCATGAGTGATCACTTAAGTCTTCAAGGTAGGCTGGATCCAAGGGGAGGGCTTTGTTATTTTTGGTGTTGAAAAAAAACTTGAACTTGTCCTATTGGTGCATCTGGCGCACTAAAAATTGTTAAAAACGTATTAAAATTGAGAAAGTTATGGCCCCCCAGAGTAGAGAGGGTCAAAACTCAAAAAAAAAACCACTGAACACTACAAAACCTAAACCCAATCACCTGAAAAGTTCCTTGTATGTTGCTGTATTGCTATTTTGCTATTAGAGTTCCAAGATGATTTGTAAAACTAAAGGTGACATTCCTGTAACACTTTGAATCGTTCAAAATGAACGAGAAAAAAGAAAGTTATAATCTTTGAAAGTAGAAGGGGTACAAAAGAGAAGAAAAAAAGGAAAAAAATGCATTTTGTGAGTTGGAAAGCTTTTTTTTTCCTTGCTATTTTTTCATTGCTCCTTTTCATTTGCACTTCAAAGATGATTTCTAAAGCTTGAGGTAGCACTCCCATAACATTTCAAATCACTCGAAATGAAGCACAGATGATGAAGATCTAAGGAAGTGATCGGTGATACGGTAGTGATCGGCAATGGAAGGTTCTTCCCTACACACAAGCCAAAAAAAGAGAAGAAAAACCAAGCAAGATATTTTTACTGCTTTTAGGGCATGTTGTTGAGGCCCAGTGCTTTCCCAGAACACTGCCAACTTCACTTTCAAAACTGCACTTTTCGCCGCATCGTCAGATAACCAAACTTGATGTGTGTGAAGATATTTCCATTCTTAAGCTCAATTTTTTTATATAAATAAACATTGAGAGACAAATGACACGTCTGAGGGGGGTTTGGAAGACAGAACAAGGAAGGTGTCCCTTTTGACCTGAGATAGTATAGGAAGGTGTCCCTTTTGACCTGGGGTAGTATAGAAAGGTGTCCCGTTTGACCTGGGTTACTATAGGAAGGTGTCCCAATATAACACATACAATTTCTGGCAGTGCTTTACAACTAATTTCAATAAAATCCTCATAAACCATGGTTAATTCCCTAATTATGTCACAAGAATCCAAATTGTGTTTTATTGAACTTCAATACATGTGTAAAACAAACTCAATTCCTCCCCTGCTTATGTCCTAATTCCTCACAACATTCTTACAACCATAATCAATTCAAATTAGCCCTAATATATAGCTAACACTAAGCAAGCTTAATGAACCTCTTTCCATCCAAAAAAGCCCTAAATCAGCCCTAATCAACTTGATTTTTTTCTGCGTCCAATTTTTACATTTCAAACCAAAAGTTAGGAGTCAGTGATTTTTTTTCTACCACAAAAATTGGAAAAGTTTCGTATTTCCAGTGTAAATTTGACTAGTTTTTTTTTTAATATTTTAAAAATAAAAATCTCCAAAAAAATTTATCACAAAAATTGGAAAAGAAAAAAAAAGAATCCAATGTTACATTTCAAACCAAAAGTGCTTCTCAAAAAGAAAGAGTCACCCAAAATTGCATAAAATGCTCTCATTTGGTTGATTCATTTTCGGTAGGGCAATAATTGTTTACCTACGCCAGTTTTGCTCTTGTTCACACGTTCAAGTAAGTGTTCACACATAGGGTTGTTTTAATTGTTTGGGTTTGTTTATCCCCCAATTTTGTAATTTCGAAAAATTTAGAATTTTTTTTCGAATTTACACTAAAAAAGAATTCCCAATTTTCTTTTGTCACCACAGTGCGAAATTCGCCAATTTATTTATTTTCAAAATCGCTTTTCAGAATCACATATTAGAAACGAAACAAAATGGTTCCCTTGACTTGAAAACAAATATCCAGTTTCACACTCAGAAGGGAATCGGTAAAAACTAGCTCGGTCATGGGTCCTGTTCGGTAATTGGGGGTCGGTCCCACTTCACTTGTATGGGGCCCGTATATCTGAAACTGACCAATCCACGCGCAGCGTTCTAATCTCCATCTGTTCGCTTTCTAGCTCAGCACTCCCACAACGTTATCCTGGCTATGGCCTACACTCCCTCTTCTCTCGCGTCCTCTCTTCTGCGTCTCTGCGGCTGCTGTTGCTGTTTGTGCTGCGGAGGAGGAGAAGCGTGTTGTTGCTGCCTCTGTCTTTCTTCTCCCCTTCACCATCGCTACCACAATTCCGACGTCCACAGAAGATTTTTTCAACTAAGGCGCGGATTTTGGTACTGCATTTTCGCTCCTCCTCCTTCCAAATTCGGTGCTTATCTTTTCACTCGGACGGTGGAACTACTTTCGTGTATGTATACATAAGTTCTCCTTCGTGTATGTGAGCGTCCTTTTTTCTTTTCCCCCCCCTTTCTTTCAATTTTCCTTTTTCTGGATTTCCTCGAGTGGCTTCTGTCAGGATGGGAGTAGCTGACTGAGATGGTCCCAGACTATCGACACTACAACGGGATTTAGACGAGGAGAGAAGAAGTAGAAGAACGAAGAAGAAGAAGAAGAAGTCCAGGTGGTTGATGACACCGAGTATTGGTGACGACCATCTGACGCAGTTGTGTTGATGGCATTCGAAGTCTCTTTGACAAGAGGTGCTCTCAATCGATTGGAGACTGGATCATCTGTTTCTTCCAAGGGTAGTGTCTCTTGTAGTGCAAGAACAGCGGCGTCGGCGGCGCCCTTCTTCTCGCGACTGGAGTCAAGCGTAACAATGCGGTGTCTTAGCACCTCTGTAGCCAATTATTGGGAATGTAGCACCTCTCGACAACAGTGCCCTCCTCCTCAGGTCCACCACTTCTGCGGCGGTCCTCAGCTCGACTCTCCTTTCTCAAGTTCATCATCTCGGATTTCACTAGGTAAAAAAAAGGCGTCGAAATGCTTGTTGGAATGGGAGGCAAAGAACATGGCCAGAACAGGTGCTACCAGTCCATCTTGCCAGCGGAAGCTCGCTCACGCCGCCAGGGAGGAGACTCATGGAACAAGTTGTGCAATCATGGCAGCAGCTGCTGGTACTCTTGCTCCTCCTGTTCGAGAGGATTCATATGCAGATGAGCAAGATTTTATCAAAGCTGGAGGAGAGGAGCTTGACCTTGTGCAACTGCAAGCTTCTAAAACTATGGAGCAGCCCAAAATTGCTGAAAAGGTATGTATGTATGTGTTAGGGTCAAGTTCACCATCCTAACAGCATGTGTGTCCAAATAATTTTTCTTGCTCTGTCGATGTGCAGCAACATAGAGATGACATGTCCAGAGGAATTCCCTGTCCCCCTTCTTTTGACCCTTTTGTGGATCTGTAGCAAACAGAACATTGCGTTGTTTCACAGCTGTAGCACTGGCAGATGTTTTGATGTTGGGAGGTGGATTTGCCCTACTGCTTCATCATGGGTGCTGTTGAATTCAAAAAGCTTGTTTCATTTACCCTCTCTCCTCCAACTGATTTGTGCAGTTACAACCACTTGGAGATGGGACTTTGGATCTAGTGGTGATTGGCTGTGGTCCAGCAGGAATATCACTGGCAGCAGAAGCAGCAAAGCAAGGTCTCAATGTGGGTCTGGTTGGTCCAGACACACCTTTTGTGAACAATTATGGTGTGTGGGAGGATGAATTTGCAGGTATGATTCATCATCATCATCATGGCAGTGTCTGAGTAAATCGTTGCTTTTCACAGGGCTAGCCAAGAGGCAGTGTGTGGAAGACTTTGGGGAGTTGCATCTTCTGGGCCACCAAGTATGAAGTTTGTTTGAAGATTGTTAATATCCTACTTCTCTCTACAACTAGCCGGTACAGCTTGGACCTAATGTGCTGTTTGTGTATTGCTTTTCAGCTCTGGGGCTGGAGAACTGCATAGAGCAGACCTGGAGAGACTCATGCATGTATCTTGATGGTGACACTCCACTGACAATTGGGCGTGCGTATGGTCGTGTAAGTCGGCACCTGCTCAGAGAAGAGCTGCTAAGAAGGTGATTCTTTCACTCTCCTTGCAAACAAACCAAGCAATCCATGACATTTTCACAGTACTCCCACCAGTCCCCAGAATTTTCTTAGTGTAGGTACCATTCTGTGAAGTGAGTGGAATATCTGATGATCTTTCTGGTAACATCATTGTCAGAAGATACTTACTGTATTTTCCCAGGCAATCAATTTTTTGACAATCACTACAACAATGTGAATGTCATTGATCAGGGAGGCAGCTGATTCCTTGTTCACTAGAGTTCTAGTGCCCAATAACATGGGATGCTTCGTGAATTTCTGGCTTTACAGGTAACCCTACTCCTCATATCCAGTGGGTTTTTACAGGTGTGCAGAGGCAGGGGTTGGATATCTTGACTCAGAGGTGGAAAGGATTTTGGAGACTGATGAGAATAGAAGCACTGTCATCTGTGCAAATGAAAGGAGGATTGATTGCAGGTAAATGCAAAGAGTATATTCTCTTTTATCTCCAGAGGTCTCATTTTTATGAACTGGGTATCTGTCCACCAAGGCCCTCCAAATATGTTTCATTTGCAAGATGTAGGCATTCATACTATGATATTTGCTGTGTTCAGGCTTGTTGCAGTTGCCTCTGGGGCTGCTGCTGGCAGATTTTTGAAGTATGAGCCAGGTGGTCCGGGTGTCAGTGTGCAGACAGCTTATGGGGTTGAAGTGGAGGTATGAGCTTTTCATCAATTCAGCGGATTAAATATTACAGGCCTTGAATTTTTTAAACTATGACCATTCATTTTTGCTTGCAAGAAATGAGTCAGTATTATCACAATGTAGAAGTCAACATCCAGATATGGCAACTGCACTTGCACTGGAGTTCTTGTCCTGTCTTCAAGGTCTTGCATTGAGTTTTCTTGATAAAGCGACAACAAATATGAAAGTTTCAGATTTCTTAGTATCTGAACTAGTGGTGAATGTTATGTTTTACAAATATTCTGTTGCTGATATTTCTGTACAGAGTTGCCATAGGAAGATTGCTAGTGGTGTTCCTAATTGCCAGTGGTTTAAAGTAAAGTGACATTTCGACATCTTGCAGGTTGATCACTACCCATATGATGCTGAACTCATGATATTCATGGACTATCGGGATTACAACATTCAAGATACAAAGAAGAGTGCCTTTGAAGAAATCCCCACTTTCTTATATGCAATGCCCTTGTCTCCAACTCGTGTTTTCTTTGAGGTACACCTAACCTGCCTAATTCAAACCAGCTTTCATGGTGATGATGGAAATCATTGCCCTGTATATGTCATTGCTGTACTCAGATGGAATTACTGTTTAATACTGTTCTCTCAGGAGACATGTCTGGCTGCGCGGCCAGCTTTGCCTTTCAGCTTGCTCCAAGAGAGGCTAGAAGCACGTCTGGAGAAGATGGGGATCAAAGTGATACACATGCATGAGGAGGTGAGCTCAGTGCAGTCTTCAAGCCATTTTGTTTTGGAAGAATAGGGGCAAGGTCCAGTGAAGTAGAGCCTCCAGTAAATGATATTAAGGGCAACTGTACAGAAAAAGAAGAGGACTGGATCTTCAGAGGGGGTTGCTGAACTGTAAATAAACTCATGAAGTCCCTTGGCGTAAATAAATAGACATGCCCAGATTGTGTAATGATTTACACTTGATATATTTCTTTGCAGGAGTGGTCATACATTCCAGTGGGTGGTACCCTTCCAGACACAACACAGCAACACTTGGGATTTGGTGCAGCTGCTAGCATGGTTCATCCTGCTACTGGTAAGATGCACATGTAATTTAAGCTTTGCTTTCATTGTCTGTCGACAAGTGTCCTTTCAATATTTTAAAGCTGTATCTGCTGGTGGACCCACTTATTCGTGTGCACTCTGAAATGGAAATCCAGAGAAACCCAATGTCATTTTTTGGTGTTAAATTGCAAGCAGAGTAATGAAAGAAATCTTACTGCAGGGTACTCAGTTGTTCGCTCTTTATCAGAGGCACCAATGTATGCTGCAGCAATTGCAGGTGCACTTGGATCTACCAAGGGTGCTTCCAGCTCTCATGCTACTGGAAAGAATTCAAGAGCTGCTGCATTGGAAGGTCTGCAGAATCTATTCCTGATTTTCCTGGCAGATTTCTATGCTTATTTCAGATATCCTTACACTTGCTTGTCTTGTTGCAGAACATATTAACACCTTTGCAATTTTGAAAAGTGTTTTTCCTCAGCTTGTTGAGATTTACTGAATGCTTGTCAAATTTGCAGCATGGAATGCTCTCTGGCCAAGGGAGAGGAAGCGCCAACGGGCATTCTTCTTGTTTGGGCTTGAGTTGATACTACAGTTAGACACTGCTGGTGTTCGTGATTTCTTTTGTACTTTCTTCCAACTACCCGAATGGTAAGCTTTCTCAACTTATTCACCAATCTTCCAGGATATGCTAGAATTGTGGATATCTACTGACATCTTTCTTACCTTTCCAGGCTGTGGAAGGGTTTTCTTGGCTCAAAGCTCTCCTCTCTGGAGCTCATCTGGTTTGCTCTTGCTACATTCATGGTTGCTCCGAATAGCTTGCGCTATCGTTTGGTGAGGCACTTAATGGTTGACCCAAGTGGAGCCAGCTTACTGCGAACTTACACTGGACTAGGTGCAGAAAGCTCCAGGAGGTTGGAGCTCAACCCTGTTGGTAACCAGGTCGCCTCTTAAACAGTAAACAGTAGAATTGTATTCTCAAATGGTTGTGAAGACTGTTCTACTCAGAAATGTCCACATGTAGAGAGTTAGGGTGGTGGGAAATTTTATTAGATGTCAAGGGGTGCACCTGACAATCTGGGCAACTTCTTGGTATAATGTTTAGATGCCACTGTTTGGGACAGGAGTAACTCTGGTAATATAGTTTGCCTTCAGAGGCTTTTTGCTCTGAATCCATGTCATTGTCAATGAAATTGCAATCAGTACACATGTGGGTTTTCTAGCATAGCATCCAATTACCTGAATTGACTACTAATATTTCCTTCAACCCATGGTCCAAATTCCTGACCTAACAAATTTCCAAAGTGTATTTTTGAGAGAAACTGAAGACCTGTACAGTGGAAACTATTTTCCAATTTCATAGAAGTGTGAGAAGTGAGTTCTGTGAAAGCATTGGACTTAGTAACAGACCAAGTGTTCTGCTTGAGAAATACCCTATAAACTACCCTATTCTCTTGTCAGAGTTGGTGAAATTTTGTTTCAAAATTGGATGAAGAGAATTCTTAGAAATCTCATGAAAATTTTGCTGACTTGTATAAAACTTTGTAATTCACATAGATGAATATTCTAAAATTGTCAAACTGGAGCACTGGAAATGTCAAAATTGGTCCATGTTGCCTAATTAGGTTGTGCTTAAGCACAACCTCGGAGAGAATTCTTAGTTTATTTATAGGGCAGATTACGAATAGTATTCAGGCTTACAAAAAGAGCCATAGGGTAGAGGGTGTGAGATTGTCAGATCCCTAGGGCGCAGGATGTAAGCCAATAAGATCTTTGGAAGGGAATTTTTTATTAAAAAAACCATTGATTACCTCACTTGTTACACAGTGTAAGGCCCTGCTGTCAGGGAATTATTGGATCCTCGGTGCTCACGCAGTAATTCCCTGTAGCAGGGCCTTACCCTATACAAAAAAGTTTCAAGCAATGCAAGAAACTCACAATACAAATCGCCTCACCTCCTGCAACCTTGCACATGCATAGAGCATCACTTCTGAGGTATGACTCACATTTTATAAGAGGATAAAGGAATCTTTAGAATTAAATTTTATTGAAGACACACCAAAATCTAGTCCAGATTTAGGATTATAGCCCCGGTGTGGAATAAACTCCAGATATCTGATGGAACTGTTAGAATGAAGGAAAAAGTAATGGATAGGAGATCTAGATCGAATACCAGAATCCAAATATTTGAGAATCTATGTGTCAAACCCCTAAAACTCTAACTTCAAGTGTTGAAATGGCCTCATAACCTAAGAATAATTGATTTCAACTGAACATCCCATACAATAGCAAGCTATTTAGGCCCACCCACCCTATGAATTTACCATAATGGTTTCACAAATTTGGAGATGTGAATTTTGTGGTTCTATTAAGGTGAGTGAAGTGTAAAATTGAGATTTGAGTACATAAATATTTGAAAGTGCATCCGTTAAACAGTAAAGTTAGTTCCAAACTGTGTTTTTGAATGGGCCCTGCTGTGTACGTCCTCCTTTCTTAGGGAGATGAACAAAGTTGAACACAAAAAGCACTACCCAAATATTCGATAAAGTGATGGTCTGGTGGTAGGACCTGTTAATAATGGACAGAAAGATCACTTTCATCACTACGACTCTCCACATCATATGTAGGAAAGTGATCAGGCTGTGAATCATTCCTCATAAATATCCACGCTAAAAGTATCATGGCTCCATGACAACTTTGCACATTCTAAAGCACTTTGAGAAAATTCCCAGTATACTTGGAGGGTACCTTATATTCATGAATATCCCTTGTAGAAAAGAACAGGGATATTAGGTTTACTCCATAAAAGTAAAGGGGAAATTATCATTATCTATGTAAGACTCAACTATATAAAAAGTATGTTCATGTTTTGCCTTTTTTTTTAACGGTAATTGTAAGGCAACGTTTTGCTTGCATGTTTGGGATATTACATCCATAAGGCACCTTGACATATTCATTTCATTATTATTTACTAAGGTTGCCAACGTCCATTTTTCAAGGCATTCACCAATCTCCAAGATGTTCTATGTAATTTTTAACTTTTTATCAAAGCTTGAGCAACACCAAGGATGATGAAACATGACAAGGGACAAGAAAATGACAAGATGGCAAAAAGGGAGGGGAAAAAAAGCCTTAATGACAACTTTAAGCTAGTTTAGCTTAAGAATCTAGCCTTTTTTATAAAAATAGATAGAATGCAAGTATGAAGATTTGAACCCCTCATCTTCACATTGAAAGGCAAGTCTTTAATTGTTACATCACATCTTCAACTTGTAATATATTATATAATTGTATTGTTATGAACATTTTTCTAACTTACCTAGGTAGCTTAATCTAATTACCTTACCCACATAACTATTTAATTTAACAACTTACTTATAAGCTACCTACCTACCTACCTATTGAGCTAATATAGCTTAAGTTGTTTAGCTATCTACCTAGTATACATACCTACTTAATTAGTCATTTCATATGTCATGTTTGATTAGAACTTTTTGACCATCAAAACAAACATAAGTCCAATTTGACTAAAGGTGTACATCTTTTGCCTTTTCTAATTAGAGATGTTTATTTTTTGGGTCCTTTTTACTAATTGTCACATTTGACTAATAATAAAACAAACCATTTTAATCAAATGAATAAGTCAAAAAAACCTTGTCACTTCAAAACCCTTGGCTTTAATAAAAAAATCATTCAAAAAATTGAAACAAACAAGCTAATCAAGTTGGACAACTTAAAAGTTGTGATTTTTTGTAATGATTTTTTGTTTAGGTTTAGGAATATACACTCCCCATCAAACTTTGTGAATGTTAGATGGGGGGCCCAAAAAGAATCTAGTGTGTCACCACCAATTGTTTTGCAAAAGTAGGTCATAGGTTAAAAAATATGTCATGTTTTTGCGATATTAGCTCTAGCTACATTAACCTCTTCACCATCACCTAATGTCATTGGATATGACTACAAAATAGGGTGATTGCGAAAGGACACATTGAAAGAAATAAAAAACATGAAGGGAATTTTTTTTTCCAAACAAGCTAGGGATTCTATCACAATAGTAAAAATTAGTAGCAAGATGTTTGAAGGGATTTGTTTTTTCTCCAAAGATGATAAGCTCCATAAAGGAACATTAAGAATCACAAACATGGTGTGTGAATTTTTTTCCTCAACGATGGATTTGTTTTATAGAAGATAATAATAAACAATATCTAGGTTGTTGAAGAGGATTTTACTTTCTCAAGTAAAACAAGTTTTACAAATGAACATAAGACAAACAACAAGAAGGTGTGACATATTTTTGCTCGACTAAGGACTAGCTATTGGGCAATGGAGGAAAAACACCATGTAAGAGCTTTTCATGAAAGGTTGAATGTTCTTGAAAAGGAAAATATCAAAAAGGACTTCGTACAAGGCTTAAAAGAGAAGGCACACAAGACATTGAAGTTAATGACCTTGATTCCTTATCAAGACTTGGTCAAGTGGATGGGAGAAACAATTCTAGACCTTTTTTCTACCTACATTTTCAACATAGGGAGAAGTTGCACAAGGAAAGGTTACCAATTAGACATGTAGAACATGTTTTCCACACATGAAAATGGTCAAAGGATGATTGTAATTTACATGAAATTTAATGTTCTAGATTTTGTGGATTAAAATTTTAAATGCAAGAAAGTTTTTCAAGCACAATCATAACAAAATTATGACTTTAAGTAGGGGATGATAGTTTGAGGTTTAATTCTTGAATCAAAAAATAATTGAAAGATTTGAAGCACAAATAAAGATGATGGCATACCTAGAAGACAAATATCATAATGTCAATGTGTTTTTGTTTTTGGCATGCTCTATCTCTTATCATACTTTATTCCTCCTTTTTTTCCCTTTTAGAAGCCCAAAGGCAAAATAAACATATGAGCAAAAAACATAAGCAATCAAAATGAAAATCTTGGTTGCATATTTAGTTTTTAGTGGTCATGAATATTGCTATGTAGAACTAAGTAGGACTTCATTTATGGTTGCGAGGTATTCTAGCCTTGTGTATGTGACCAATGGTTATTACTTTCATTGAAATATTAAACTAAACAATACATGTATGTGATGTGTCACTACAACAAAACTATGTCCTTGTGACTACTTGAATTTGACTAACATGACTATGCAGTCAAATCTTTTGAAACCACATGACTAACCATGTTTGTTTTCACTAATCATAAAGGTAGCATTGTTTATCACAATTAAATGTAGTTTTCACTTTAGTTAAAACAAACATATTAACTTAACATGTGGACCTTATATTGACACTTACATGTATTTGCATTTATAATAACATGACTAAAATTAGTCATTCAATCATGTGCCAACTTGGCATGTATGTTGTGACTAATTGTTTAAGTGTGATGACATAATTTTTCCATTGTGACTAATTCCAATAACATGCATGTACATTGTGACTAATTTTATCATTGAAAGTGATGATGTGGTATGTCCATTGTGACTTACTTTGTAACTAAATGTTGGGACATTATTAAACTAATTGTTTGACTAAATGTGATGATGTGGCATATCCAATTTTACTAATTCTTTGACTAAACATTGTGACATGGCTCGTCGAATTTCACTAATTACTTAATTGACTATGATGACATGGGATGTCCATTGTCACATATTACATTACTAACTCCAATGACATGGCATGTTCACTTTGAGATTATGACCAACCATGTAATTAAATGTGATTTCATGGCATGTCCATTTTCACTAATGATCTAACTGAAGGTGATGACATGGAATTATGATACACAAATGTTTTTATTTTAACTACACATGGGTACACTTGAAGAAAAAAAAGTTTGAAATAGTTGTATCCAATTTACAAAAACAAGTCAATGACCCAAATTGTTGCTAATTACCAAGGTCGCATGTGATGATAAACAAATTGTCTAATGTAAAATAACCAATTGATTTATATAACAACGAGTAAGTAAACCCATTTACACATGTAAATGAACCTGGGTGAGTGAGTGACTGTGAACTCACCTTTTCATTTGAGTGAGTGAGTGAGTGAGTGTGAATGTAGGGTTGTTTAACACGAATTAGAAAGTTTAGAAAATCTGGGTGGACGCTTCTGTTAATAACAGCTGCACCTCGTGAAGGTAGCAGTCCTTGCAGCCATTTTAGCATTTGCAAAGGATTTCAACCTTGGAATTCATCACCATAAATACCTCTACTCAGATCTTCCAAAACAATTTTATCTCAACAACTCGGTGTAGACAACATTGGTTGTGCTTTCCTCGTTCGGGCAATGCATGGAAACATTGCCAACAGTGGTAGCTCGAGACAATGCCACGTACAATTGTCCATGTGTAAATACAGGCTCTGGTAGATAAATGCCGACTATTCCCATGGTGTGGCCCTGAGCTTTATTGATTGTCATTGCAAAAGTAAGTTGCACAGGAAATTGTCGCCTCAAAAGGGTAAATGGCCAACGATTTCTTGTGGACGATGTGGTAACTCGAGGGATGTTTAAAACAGTACCCGGGTGAGAACCACCAACGATCTCCACAATAATCAGACGACGCGCAAGTCGTCGAACGATGAGGCAGGTCCCGTTGCACAGGCCGGAGCTTGCGTCCAAATTGCGCAAGAGAATCACATGCACTCCAACCTTCAAAGCAAGCTAATGCAGTGGCATTTCGGGCAACGTAATTGTATTTAAAAACTCTGTGGTAATTCCGTATGCTCGATCGTCTCCCGCTTCGACTGTATCCGCTGAAAAGAATACATGCTCATCACCAGGCATACCTGCGGTAATATCCGTGTTGATCTGGTTCACTACCACGTTCTTTGCCGTCAATATAGCCCTCCCATCCATGTATCCTTCTTCCGCATACATGTTTGGAAGGTCGAGAAATACTGAACTGATGAGACCGTCGAGATTTGCTCTACGGGCAATCCCAGGGAACAATCCAATCTCGATGCCAGCCGATGGTGTAGCGTTTCCATGTGGTAAAAGCGGTACTTCCCCTTCAAGAACTGAAGGTTTAGTTCCATCTCTAACCCAAAGAATGTATTCCGCATACGGTCGTGATGCTAGATCATCACGAAGCTGCATATTCTCTGTTAGTGCTAGAACCTGAACATGTCTCCACAGCACCGATCGCTTCAATGCCGCCCCCACGATTGCTGGTCGTGAGCCCCTTGCTACCACAGGGGGGCATTGACGAAAGTCGCCTCCGAATACAATCACCTTCCCGCCAAAAGGAGACTCTGCCTGTTGTAGTACGTTTCGGAAGGTATGGTCGACAGCTTCCGCACAATGTTGGTGTTGAGCTGGTGCCTCATCCCAAACAATTAATTTGGCTGCTCGAATTAATTTTGCAGTGTCAGAACTTGCGTTTACATTGCATAGCGAATCCCTATGAACGTCTATTGGGATTTTAAAGGCAGAGTGTGAAGTCTGCCCTCCTTGCAACAAAAGGGCAGCAATGCCAGATGAAGCAACAGCAAGAGCCACGTGACCTTCGTTACGAACAAATGCCAGTAAGACACTGTAAACAAACGTTTTTCCAGATCCGCCAAGTCCATCCAAAAAAAAGACGCTGCCTTGGTCAAGATGCACTGCATTCAGAATTGATGCAATTGCCCTGTCCTAATCTTTATTCAAAAGAGGCAAACTCCTTTCCACGTGACCACGAAGTGCCTTTCGGTCATAATCCAGTTCTGCTTCGATCAAAGGATTGACCCTTTCGATACCCACGGGCGCGATTGCCAAAGGCATTGCTGGAAAATCCCTCAGACTTTTATTTGCCATTGCTAGCCTTCCTTCTAGCAGCAAAAGTGAATCATTGTAAGCATCATCTAAAGTTCCACCTTCGCCTCTTCTGCGATACCATGTATCATGGGACATCTCGTCTTGGTATCTTTCCCACAAAACTTCGGGACGTAATGGGGCACAAAATAACAGAAGAATGATAAACAACTTTCTCAACCTCGCTACATCGTGATCAATGCATGCCTCCCTCAAGCATGCATCCCATTCTTGATCGTCTTGCAGCAGGCTTAATGCACCACACGTTGCTTGGAATGTAGGATGATGAATACCGTCCACGGTTCGTAAATTTTCAAACGACGTTGCACCTGATTGTACAGTCAAAAGCAATCGCAAATAAAAGCGTTCCCCGGACGCTGCAGGTACAAAATACATGTGCCCGACTGCTTCCGCTCCACGCTGACGGGGTGCCCACCTTTTTTTGCGTGCCTTCCACACATGTTGCCGGGGAAAATCCGTATAAAAGACATGCCTTGAACCCTCGTTTGCAACATTGTACACAAAATACCCCGTCAAAGTCATTTGTTGGTTCGCAGCACGTTGCGTTACTACTTCCAAATCATCATCCTCATTAAAAACAACGTTATGCTGTCCCGGTAAATGAATCACCACCAGCCGTGTTACAGGTGGCCATTCATGCTGTCCCGGTAAATGAATCACCACCAGCCGTGTTACAGGTGGCCATTCAGTATGTTTTTGAAACGAAAGCAGGGAATCAACTGCTTCGGCTGCACTAAGGTATCAAGCGTCAATGTACTGTTTGATTTCATTCGTTCGCCCGTCTACTTGAACTGTTGCGCGGTCCTGCCCTTTGTAGACATATTTAAATAGATACTTGACGCTTCTGATACCAGCCGATACTTCAACGTTAATGTGGGCATTGAACTTCCTTGTCAGATAGGGGTTGTGCGATACCACCCATCGATTGTCAAATACAAATCCACCCAGATTTTTTTGGAATGTTCGCCCATCATTGCGTCGTCGATAAACAACATAGCCGTCTTCACCTTGCATTGTTGCCTCGGAATATTTGTGCGGATAATGTTTTTTGCACATACCATCTACCATGCAACGCGCATTTGGATACCCCGGTCTACAAGGTCGTGTAGAAGACATTTGGTCACAGTCTCATATAATTCCACATTTTCTATAGCCGGTAGTTCTGCTGACACTAACCGATCGATATCATCCATGTTGGTGACCTTTTGCGCCCGAGGAAATATCAAAAGAAGGTGAATATGTGGCAAGTCGCGTTTTTGATATTCCCTCGTCCAAATGTTTCCAATCACCTGTGCAAGCCAGCCCGCCTTGCACACTCCTCGAAGAAGTTTTTTCACTTTCATTTGAAACACCCGCGCTACCAAATCCGAGCGATCTGCAGCCGTCTGTCCCTCCAACAGTTCCGATTGGATTTCAGGCCAACTCGGATTGCACGTAAACGTCAAAAAGACGTCTAGAATCCCCAAGGAACGGACAATTGCCATGGCATCCTGATATGCCTGCATCATAAATCGAGGGGACCCATGAAATGTCGCTGGGAGTAGAATGCGACGACCAACTTGAGCTGCATTCAAGACTGCATCTTGAGCCAACATGTCATGCAATCCCTGATACAGTTCCGCACGGAGCTTTACTTGGTTATGTACCAAGAAATTCAAAGCATTCTGCTCCGTTTTAGCGACGACATCAATAATATATTGTTGGAACAAACGCCTACCATAATGCAATGCGTTCAGTTCCCTCGTAAAATGCAGTCTTTGCCCATGGAATGCAGCCATTGTCACTCTTTGTCTCATCCCCGCTTCATTGTTCTGCAATGGTAGTCCATTAGACCAACCATCTTCCCCTGCCAAAAATAATAAAGGGTATTGCAAAGGGTCATAGGATGGTGCAAGCTCACTCATCCGAAGCAATCCACCCCCATACCGGCATTGCACTATAACGTCGCGGTTTCCAACTTCCCCCGGTTCTCCAGGCAAAATCATGGCAATTTCGTTGGCCAATGGTGCGTTGTATCGACGTGGGTCGACTTCCTCTCCATGATTACGTCCAGCATTGTTCACAACCCTTATTTCTTCTTCAGGGTTGGCGACAATACGATTTGCTGCTTGAACGAAAATGTTTACATAGGGATTTACCTGCCCTAGGTAAATCCCTTAAAGCCATCAAATTTTCTTGGCGGAGGTTGGGGTTCTGCAGTTGCCTATTCTGCACCTCGTTCGTCGTATCGTAAATGTATGTCTGTAGGAATCGCGGAATTTGCCCTTATTCCGATTCCATACCGCCAATCATGTGGTAAAATGCGCCTTGCACCCGATAAGTATGTATCCCTGGGCCTAATTCAAATCCAACACTTTGCACCCGTGTGGAAGTGAAAGCAAATGCCACATTATAAGAACGGAGTTTCGTGCGTAACTCCCTCTTTTGAGGATCTTGGAGCATCCTCATATATTCCGGCGGGGTGCGAACGCGCGGAATAAAAACTTTGCCCTTGAAACAGCACTTTGAATACTGAGGCCTCCGTGCAGAGCCTCCCGTCTTCTCCTCAACCCAAAAAAGGGCTCCGCAAAAAATACATTTTTGGCTAATGCGCCCAAGAATTTCCCTCTATACATTGGGATTCGCCAACGGTGCACGAATATCTCGTAATCCAACTGGGCGAACGGCCTGAATGCCGTCTTCGCACGCTATCCGTGGTTGACGTTTTATGTTTCGAGTGGCGTTTGCCAAACGCCTTTCTTCCCATTACTCAACGGTTTCCAATGTACGGAACTGTGTGTGCTGCTCAGCGTTTGCCAGACGCCTTGCAACACGGGCTCCCTCAGTTTCTATTGAATGGATCAATACATGAAGCTCAGCGTCAGCCAAACGCCTCGCTTCACGGGCTCCCTCATTTTTGAACTCACTGTTTAACGCGTGAAGCTCAACGTCAGCCAAACGCCTTGCTTCATGAGTTTCATTTGAAAGCCTCGCTCACGCCTTAGAGTGTTGGAGAGCATTTGCAACTCTTTGGTTTGTCACGCATAGTTCCAAGGCAGCAGCACGGCGGAGTTGTCGACTTGCAGTAGTAAGCGCTCTCGTCTGGTCCGTCATGCGCACTCTGCGACATTCAGCAGTAGCCAATCTCCTTTCTTCATCGTTCGCGTAACATCGTCGGCCAACACCCGTCAATTCCTATGTGTACACGTAAAATCAGATGTAAGTTTAAACAACACGGGCTTCATTTGAAAGCCTTGCTCATGCCTTAGAGTGCTAGAGAGCATTTGCAGCTCTTTGGTCTGTCACGCATAGTTCCGAGGCAGCAGCACGGCGGAGTCGTTGACTTACAGCAGCAAGCGCTCTCATCTTGTCCGTCGTGCGTGCTCTGCAGCGTTTAGGAGCAGCCAATCTCCTCTCTTCATTGTTTGCATAACGTCGTCGGCCAACACTCGTCAATTCCTATGCGTATATGTAAAATCGGGTGTAAGTTTAAACAAAATGTTGCGGTAAAGTTGGACCTGCTTTAAATATTGACTAACCGTTGCCGCAGGAGCCTCGGTGCGCCGTCGTCAAATAAGTGGCTAGGAAGGTAAGAAGGGCGTGAGTAAATGGACAACCAACCGTCGCACCGCCGTTGAATAAGTGGCAAATAAAAGAAAGGTTTGTAGTTTGAGTTTATGAAATAAAGTTTTTTTTTGTTTTCTAACGACAAGAGGTAGGAAAGAAAGCAAATGAAGGAAAAAAGGAGAATCTCTCGTTGTCAGTGTTTAAATAGCCAAAAAGGTGGTGATAGTTATGCCACTGGACGCACCTGACAGAACCCACCACTAGGATATTGGACGAACGAACGAACAGACATACGGACACACACGATTTAGTGCAGAAACCCTAAACCCTAAACCCGGACACACCCAAGAGGATACCCATTACACTGAGTGATACCCTGACATTGAGGGATACCCTGACACTGAGTGATACCCATTACAGTGAGTGATATCGATACCCTGAGTGAATTTTCCTCTCACTGACAGTTCTCACAACCCACCCAAGAGTTTACCCATTACACTGAGGGACCCTGTTTTCCTCACGAACAAACCGGACACTGAGTGATACCCATGACACTGAGGGATACCCCTGACACTGAGTGATACCCATTACCCTGAGTTCTAGCCAATAGGATATCGGACGGACAGACGGACACACAGATTTAGCACAGAAAAAAACCCAATTCTTTTATATAACTAGATGCTGAAACTCAGCATTTAATGCACAAGGTTAGAGAGTAAATATAGTAGTTGTACAGGCAGGAGCAGTGAAATATATGTAGCAGCAGTGGAGGCGCTCAGGAAAAAGGAAAGACAGGATGAAACTCGATTTACCACCAAAATTGGTGGAAAAACTAGTTTGGGTCCCAGTTATTTTGCTTTCCCAGTTACAAGTTTGATGCCCTATAATGCCGAAACTGGTCATTCTCGCCCCCTAATCGTGAGACTTTACAGATAACTCTGTTGTATGGAGTAAAATATTCCAGGATCAAATTCTCACTTGACTAAAACAAATTATGAAAGCCAAAGTTCTACTTCTGAGTGTGCAGTTGGATTGACAGTTGGACAATCAAATTGAGTTTTTGGAAACCAATAGCAAACAAAATTGACCCTATGTTTCAAAGGTGGGATCTTAACCTCTTCTACAAGGGGACTCATGGTTCGCCAAAGGGTTAACCCTTAAACATAAAGGAGGACCAATTTTGTCTGCCCCTTCCCAGTACTCCTAGCTTGGAGCACCCGCATAAAAATCTGACATAAATAGGTTCTAGTTGTCACATCATTGAGTAGGACATGAGAGTTTTTCTTTTTGTCTTTGATCTCGTTTTAAGAATTTTTGTGAATTGCCCAACATGATAGGAAGCACTGGGCAACTACGTGCAAAATTAATGTGAAAGTCAATGACAAGTTTTGCTACCTAATGGTTTTTAACATTAAGAGTTGAATCAAACCATGGAATGTCATTCTTATCATATTCCCAAACTATCCAACATTTTTATTTGTCCCAAAACAATGAAAATCAATGTATTTTTTTTAGATTTTTCTTGGATGGCCAACTTTTCATTGATCATTCATTTCAACTCTGTTTTGGGACATTTTTCTCTCACATGACTCATATGCATGCCTTCTATCCACCACCATTTTTTTTTTACAATGAATGAAGCACAACATCTTGGTCCAAGTCTCTAAAAACTTGCAATTTTGAAGATTGTCCAAAACTAAATCTGAATTTCAACAATAATAATTGCTCATTCTCATCCATTTTTTTTTTTTTAATTGAAACATTTAGCTTCAAGTCCCCTAAAACTTCATCATCTCAAGTTTTCAAATTTTCAAAGCCTTGCATGACTTTTAGGCACATTTGCAAGGGCCAATCCATTTTTTGCACTAGGATTATTTTGGTCAAATGTTAATAAAAAAGGTTAAGAAGATTAAGTTCACTTTTAAAGTTTGGATCATTGTTAGGTGGTTCTTTATTTTTATGAGGAACCTTTAGTTCCGGTTCTTAAAATTTTCATGGTCAAGGTTTTAATTTTGATTTTTTTTATAAATATTTTATCTGGGATCCAGTTCAGTTTTGGGTGCACAATTATGGGTAGTTTTGGATTTGGTTCTTTTATATTTTTTTGTTTAACTAGTTCTTGATAATTATTGAATAGGATTTGGGTAATCTAGGTTAGGTTCCAAGAAAACACCTAAAACAACCTTCCAAATACACCAATAAATTATATTATTACAAAGGTTTAACAAGGTCAAACCAATACAACTATATTAGTAATCGCCATAGTACTTAAACAATTTCGTCATAAATGAAATTAATTTTTTTCCAATTTTTTAAAAAAATGCTTGTTATTTCTACTAAATTTTTTATAAAATTAAAATCTACAAGATTTCAACTATCAACAAACCTGACAGTTCAAATATTTAAAATTGAGACAATCTAGACATACTAGACTATCTCACAAACTTCAAAAGGAATGTGCTTATTATTATATATAACCATTACATATAGAAAATTTTCAGAATTGAAAAACAAAGTGCCAAAGTTAAGATTTAAAATTTAATTAATTATTTAACACTTTGATATCGACTCCAATCAAGGAGTACAATAATTTTTAATGGATCATAACCTTCTTTTTATGCCATGTGGCTTCATCTATTGATATGTCCAACCTTTGAATTGTGCCTTCTTATCATTGTTGAATTTCACCTTTCAACATTTTTCGTAATAACACCTTGGATTAGCTTTTCCCATTTGACCATTAGTTTTATGCATGCCCATCTACATTATATTTTTCGAAAGCTTCTAGACTTAGAAATCTCACTATCAAATATTGTACATAATAAGGGGATCCTATGGGAGGAATGTTATTTGCACTAACTCATCTTCGCACTTTCCATCCTACTACAACAACCCACCCTACTTGTGTTTATAATTCGTTGGTGAATGATACACACATGGTTGGTCTTGTTTCGGACATGTTAGCTATTTTTTTGTGATTACAAGAGGAATTTGAAGCATTAGGACCTTTAGTGTAGTCAATGAAGTGTGTAACCTAGTCTCCACAAGGGTTTAGGGTAGGACATGAAAGGGAGGCCTAAACCTTAAACCAATCTATATCACTTCTTCCAAGTTTTTTTGCACTTGAGTTCGATCTTTGTATTATAAGTGCTCAAGTGGGTTCTTTGTCATTTGTGGAGTCCTTTGCATCAAAGGCATTGTAAGAGGACTTTAGCATGATCATTAGCCTTCCTCTGCTTGCAAATCCTCAAGGAATTTTTGCAATGTTTTCGTTTTGTTATGCCTAATCGCTAAGCTACCTACAACATATTATATTTCCATCACTAGGTATCTTGCAATGTTATACTAAGTTTGATGCTCATACCATAGTTATGTTGGAAAAGTTATTAAAGTCAAGACCCTTTGGCACCATAGTGGACCTTTTGGCTTGTCATTAGGTCATTTTTCCTGCTTCTTTAGGGGGGCTAGGCCTTCCCTCAATGGTCTAACGTGCTACCCTCGCCTTTTTAGGATGTTGGGTTTAGATCGTTATTGCATTAATCTTTCGTTTTTAACAAGATGATCACCCTACTCTTCTTAATGTGATGGCACATGTAGAGACCGGTACTTATCCTTTCCAAGTAACATTACAAAATACCCGTGCAATGTTACCTAAGGTCATTCAATCACGATTTACTTTTCGAAAGTCCAATGTGCAATCTTATCTTCAAATGCAATCTTCTTTAATGGGCCAATTATAGGAGTAGGAATTTATTTCACTTTTAACATATGTTCCTTTGAATGTTGTGCAAGCACATTTCTATTCATGTGTAAGTCTAGGATTTGGTTATTAACTTGTTTTAACACCCTTTCATTTTGTTTGTCCTCCGCCCATTTTCTTTATTTGCACCTTATATTCATTTCATTATACCACATCCTATCATTGCACATCTTTCACAATATTAGTGTGGTCATATCATTGAT
>Ga0209208_10002595_pt1 | contig 25946 bp, 16 predicted proteins | sample S1TSphfallax_3_FD_187694 | JGI IMG/M metagenome (GOLD analysis project Ga0209208, IMG submission 187694) | Host-associated microbial communities from peat moss isolated from Minnesota, USA - S1T2_Fd - Sphagnum fallax MG (SPAdes) (version 2) | ecosystem: Host-associated > Plants > Peat moss >...
TATGAAAGGAAAGAAATTAAACATCCTTATATGTTTTTGGATACCTATTTGAACCATAGATAATAATATTTTTATTTTTATTGGGTTTAGGGTTTAGCTGGGTAGGTAGGCTACATAATCAACTTAAGCACTTTTATAAAAATATAATAAAAAAATATTCAATTAACATATCATTATTGATCACATAACATCACTCATGAAATTTGATCTTTTGACTTTTAAAAAGAAAGCAAACATTCTTATCATCAAACCACCTCACTTATTGTTATAATGTGTTATATTACATTTTATTTATTAAATATTTCATTTTAAATATTACAAAAACATAAAATTTGAAAAATTCATATCTTATTGAAAATTTGTTTAAAGAAAATTATTTGAATTTTTTTTTAAAAGATTCAATAATGTACATAATTACATTTATTTCTTTTTGAAAGTTTAAAATCATTTGAATAAAAAAAAAGTTGAATATCATTATTCATTAACATTTCAATGATCGTTTTTTTGAAAAACAAAAGTTAATAAATAGATTTTTAAAAATATAATAATACTACCTATGTTAAGTTATTTTTAATTATTAAACCATAAACCCTAAAAACCCTGTTTTTTATTAATTTAAATTATTTTCCCTTACATTATTTACGACTATTATCAAATTTTTTGGTTATTTTTTATTATTTCACCTTAGCCTACTTTTGGTTATTCTAAATTATTTTTGGCTATTTTAGCTTATTTCACCTTAGGTTATTTTCAACTATTATAAATTGTTTTGCCTATTTATTTTATTTTTTGTTATTGTAAATTATTTGAGTTTAAATTACTTGTAGCTATTATAAATTACTTTCGACTATTGAAAGTTATTTCATTTTATGTTATTATTGGCAATTCTAGATTATTATAAACTATTTCACCTTAAGTTATTTTTGTCTATTATAAATTATTTCACCATAGATTATTTTTGACAATTCTAAGGAATTTTCATATATGACTATTAATTGTTATTTTATTAGTGTTATTGGTGGTTATTAATGGATATTGGTACCTATTTTATTTGTGGTTATTAATGGTTTTTTATGATTATTTTATTAATAATTATTCTACTAATGATTATTGGTGGTTATTCTACTAATGGTTACTGGTGGCTATTCCGTTGTAAGCCATTGATGGGTATTTTATTGGTGGTTATCGATGGCTATTTTAATGGTTATTGATGGTTATTATATTATAAGTTATTGTTGATTATTATATGTTATATTACAATTATTTTTTTATTATTGTATTATAAATTATTGTTTGGTATTATATGTTATAATATCATAAGCTATTAGTAGTTATTATATTGTAAGGTATTTAAAATTATTTTTCATAGGTTATTATTTTTTATTTTAAGTTATTATACTTAGGATAAAATAATTTATAATAACATAAAGTAGAATACCTTTGAAAAACTTAAAGTATAACTTAAAATAACATATATTAATTTAAAATAAAATAACCTAAGGTATATATCATGAAATTGGTTGAATAATTTAATTTAGAATAACTTAAAAACTTACAATAAACTAATTAAGATACTTTAAGAGAAAATAACATATAATAATTTAGGGTACAATAATTTATAATAGCCTATAATAACATAAAATATATGTTAGAATAATTAAAATACTTTAAAATAATATAAGGTATATCATAAATTAGCATAGATATAATTTTTTAAAAACAATGAAATAAACCTATTTACTCTAGTAAATTGTAATAATGAATTATGTTAATTAGTAATGAATCATGATGTTTATATAATGACATTATAGTGAAATAATTTTCACTAAGGTGAAATCAGTAAAATGCAATGAAGTTATTTGACTTTTAAAGTCCCATAGTGATTTAAGTTAGTAAATTGCACCCTGCTTTGGTAGTAGTGAAATTTTTTGATGTGAAAGATTTTTTTTGAAAAAAATGATGTTCAACAAATCTTTCTTAGAAAACCTTGGTCTTTTGATTGTGAAAAACAATTTTCCAATTCAATTTGTGAAAAACATGTGGGTAAAATGTTTGGTTTTGCATTTGTGTCCAAGGGTTCATTTTCTTTCTAGAAATCACTTTTCACAAGAGATATTACTAGGGTTAGTGGAGAAAACAAAAGAACTTTCAAATGTTTTTAAAACATTAACATAATGTTGTTATGCAATTACTAACTTTGATTTTTGGATGTCCAAAGGGGCATATGATGTCTTTGCATTGGTCATTAACTTTTTGGGAAGTGCTTGACAACCTCAACATGTCACTATTGATCTATTTGAAGCTACAACAACTATAGGGCAGGCCTTGGCTTTGAAAGCCTTAATTTCAATATAATGACAAGTGCATTGAACTCAGTTGTTGGTTTTGAATATCTTGGTTTGGAGGAGAATTTTTCAAGCAAGTTGTTTTGGTCATGTTTTTTCCAAGGCATGTTAATAGAGCAAATAGATCAAAATGTGTGTAAAAATTACAAATATGTTTATATTAAGTTTGCATAAACATATATGCAAAAGTGCATCAATTGGCCCAAAACATTTAAGAATTGTAGCCAAGAATGGGATAAAATTTGTGTTGAAGGTGGTTTACACCCAAGAAAACAAAACACATTAGTGAAAAAAGGTATTGTTTAGTATTTATTTTAGATAATTTTCTTAGATTTCTATTTTTTTTTTAAATTTAGAATCTAATTTTGCTACTAATGTTTTTGTTATTATTTTGTAGGTAGTAAAATAATAATGTTTAAAGACACATTACATTTTCGGGCAACTATTGTGTTTTACTATGGTAAATAGACTACAATTAGGGTTATTAGACAAGTGTTACATCTTTTAACATGGCATATTTCTCAAATTATTGTGGATTGTTTTTCACCCATTGTCATTGCCTATGTTTTAAACCAATCTTGTGGACACTGGTTGTTTAATGATGCATTACATTTTGAAATTTCCTTGAGTTTAAAACTAAATAAGATAATGAACTTTTGCTTAATTTTGAAAGCTTGATGGAAGATGGATATGTTGTTGCTAATGAGTTAGCTTTGCTAGCTTTAACATTAGAAAAGGAGTTTTGTGGTGTATTTGATTCTTTCTTTTCATTTAAAAAAAAAAATGAAAGAAAAAAAACACATAACATGGTTTCCTTGATGCTAGATCTTAAATTTAAAAATCTTCATATAGTATCCTCATTTGTTGGAAAGGACCATGGAGTTGTTGTTGTGCAAGAATATGATAAAATCTCTATATCTTATGTTGGTAAAATGTCATGAACATTTCTATCCTTTTGTTATAAGTTTTGCTAATGAGGTTTTTATTATTATTAGGATTGTAGTTTGGATATTTTTGAGCATATTACAAGTACAAGGGAACCAATGAAAAAACTTGTGAAAAGGGAGTTGCTGATTTTCAAACATTATCAATTATATATTAAAATATCAATTATCTTTTTCAATGGTGGGAGAAACATGAAACGATGTTTCCTATTGTTAGTTTCCTTGCTTGATAGATCCTAGACAATATTGGATCATAAATTGAAACAATTTTTTTTTCTTTAGCAAGAATACTTACTAATGTCAAAAGATGTACTCTGCAAACTGAAAATTCAGTAAAATTAATTTTTAAGAGTAAAAATTGACCAAACAACCCTATCAATCTAGTTTAGTGGAATTTATTGAAACGGATGAAATTTGAAAAAAAGAATTGAAACAATTTGAAAATGATTTTGAAAAAGATAATTTTTAAAACTCTAAATGTGTAAAATGACAATTGTTGGCACCTTGGCAATGTTATTAAATTTTTTTTATTAAGTTGAAATTAAGATTTTATGATTTTGACCCCAAAAAAAGTTATTACCAGATTGTGAGAACCACTGAAGGATAACAGACTGTTATCAAATTTGTGAGAACAAGTCAAAAAAAAACATTATAAGAAAAATGATAACCTGTCACAACGTTAAAAAAACACTTAAGAAATTTAGAGAGAACCAGGTCTTAATTAAGTTTTTTTTTGGTCATAACCGAATCCAACAATTCTAAATCAAGCCAATACCTGGCCAACACTGATATAAACTAGGACACAGTGACAAGGGTTGAAGCAGTTGGCTTACTTACCTGCAATTCAAAACCGTAGACACATGGAGTGCAATTCAAAGCAGTTGACATACCTGCACTTGCTTCGGCATCCACAAAAAGGTCCCACCCAATCAGTAAATTTGGGTTGCTTCTACACATTGTTGATCTCACAATGGTAGACTAAATCAGCATCTCCAAGTCCAAATTCAACATTTCCTCCATTGTGTACTTTTTCAAAATTTTCTTCTCTCATATCTTTTTTGGTTCTTTTACATTTGTTTTTATTATACATAATTTATTTTACCTCTAAATCTAGAAAAAGAATTCTTTAAAGCCTAAAAGAAAATCTAACAAGACAGAATTCAAAAAATAAGAAGAAATGTGAAAACAGCGAACTCTGCCCAAGACTGAGAGGGATAAGGCAAACAGACAGCAAAGCTGAACGAGATAATACACAGGACGACCTAAAAGAAACCTAAACAGGGAAAGAAAGAGCGTAAAAGAAATGGGAAAATCTATCTGGTACTTTACGTCAGGAAAGGTTGCTTTTTTAGGTACTTTCAGGAAGTGCGGGGCAACCCTCGGCGGCCTACCGGCCTCATGCCAAGCACCTTACTTCCCGAAAGGACCTAAAAAAGAAACCTTACCCTATACGTACTGCCTAAGGATGAACCTTTGTGATATTTCCAGAGCTTCTGGACACTGGCGAGGCCAAGTCAGTCGTCCTTAGTTGAGGTCTCTAACAAGATCTTGAGACTAGATTACACCTTAAAAGGGGTCTGTTTTTCCCTCCCCTGCTTGGGGTTCTCCTAAGAGGCCTTACTCAAGAAGTTTAAGGTATCAGTGTAGGTGCTGCTGGTTCATGTCCAGGACGAGGTTTGGTGTGTTCATCAAAAGTCAATACAAGATCAACACTAGTTTCTTTCACACTTTTGTGTGCCTCCTAGTTACTGAATGCAGCGCTGCTCCTGGACGTGGCCTACTTGTTTGTTGCTAGTCATTTATTGTAATAAATGACGTCTGTTTCCTGTGGACTTCTCCTCTCATAGGTGTCTGATCGAATGGAGGTGTGCGAGAGAAGGGTTTAGGAAGCAAGGGAAGAACACTCAGTGCTAAAATGGGAAATAAACGAAGGTGCAGAAAATGTGAAGAACTTTGAGCGAGTTTCATATGCCTAAGTAGAAGCTTTTTTTCTCTTTCTTTTGTATTCAAACTAGCATCTTTGCAGGGGACTAGGGTGCTCTCTGATTTTGCATGACTGCAGAGAGCTTAAATTGTAAGCTGTGAGAACGAGGAGGGGGGAAGAAAAAATGGGTTCCTTGTGTGTTTGGGTAATGAACGAGGCGGGTCTTTTTTTGGCTCACGGAAGGAATATCTTTTTGATCATCATGCGATCTCAGTAAAAAGTGTTGTACAATTTTTGTAAGAGTAAAATTTCGTTATCTGCTGCTGCTGCTGTGCAATCTTGTTTTGTTTGTTTCTTCTCTCAACAAATTTGGTTACCAACCCAAATCATGGAAGCAAAGGACTTGGAACTATTGGAGAGCTTCCAATAACAACACTTTGATTACAGTCCAGTATATCCAACTCCATCAATAAAATTGCACTGAAGTTTGGAAACAAAAAAATGAATTGGGAAGCAAAACATATGTGAGCTTGGTTTTCGTGTTATTCCTTTGGGTTGGGAATCATTTGTGAATGACTTTATATTGTGCTTCAAGAACAATGATCAATTCGATTGTGTGGTTTTTAGGTCCTCCAAATCGATGCAATGAAGCTGTTTTGCTCATGCATTTTGATGGCAGTTGTTACCTTATCTGTGGTGGTTCTAATTCCAACAAAGGCCTTTGGTCTTGGGCTGCCTCCACTTCCGAGCTTGGCTGCAGGTATTCTCTTTATTACTATCCCTGCGATTTCATGTAACTTCTGTATCAGTTTTTCAATGGATCCAACTGAGATCTTTGTCAATGTGTAGGGTAACTCTTATGTCATATTCCCTTCACTCAATAGTATTATTTTCCTTATGACAATGATGAAATCACAATGCCTCCTGATGCGAGGATAAGGCATTTCTATCCTGGACCATTTTTGTGTTTTACCTTCAGTATAAGGCTCACAATGTTCCCCACTTTTCAGGGAGCTTTGTTGTTGTTATTGCTATGTACTCTGGTTTTCTTTTACAATGTGCATGGTATAGTGGCTACATAATTCGAATAGCTTGATTATCACAAGAGTTGCAAACAACTTGCACATTATCACACTCTTGAAAACTAGGAGTTTCTTTCATGTTCACTGTGAAGTTTTGGATGAAGTGAAGTGTTGCCATATATATGTGACAGTGGTGCTCTTATGACCCAACATTTTGTAGCAGGAGATAATGATACAGTATGCAAAGATGCGAATTGCCAAAAGGGGACATGTGTTGCTAACAGTAACAACTTCTTGAATGACTTGCTCTTTCCATATCACTGTGATTGTGATCCGGGTTGGACTACTTTTCAGTCCTTCCTCCCATTTCTTACAACATCGACACTTCCATGCAACATCCCAAACTGTATTTCCTCCACACCCCTGTTGGGAATTTTTTCATCACTTCCTTCAACTGCTGATTTTTCTTCTGCCTTGTCAACGGATTAGCTTTGTCCTTTTAGTAACACATGCTTCAATTGACGCTCATAGTAGCAGTTTACAACTTATGTTGGTTGACACTTATCAGACCTACCATCTTTGCTTTCACTGTTTCCTATAGCAGAGTTGTCATCTAAAGCAATCCAAGATGCTTGCAATGATCCTTAGTACAGAGATTTAGGGTCCCACACGTTTTTCAGGGATTTATACCTTGAACTACTGCGTACAGGGAGGTTTATTGAATGAGTGACTTTTGTAGGCACACTAAATTTCAATTGCTCTGGGAGTCATCCGTCTCCAGCTCCATCTCCTCAAACCCCTGCACCACCTCCAGCTTCCTCCGATGGTATGTCTTCAGAAATAAGTTTAGTTACATTTGATTCCATAAATGACAAGCCCATCTTCTAGATAACCTAAGCTTAAACTCTACTGAATGGGAAGAGGTATCCTTTCTGACAGTCTGAGAGATGTTGTATTGTCAAAATCTCAATCTGACTTGAATTATGGACTCCTTGGTGGTAGTCTGCTGCAAATTGGGCTTTGGCTATCTTATGCCTGGAGATTTTTGGCAGCTTGTATCTTGCCCGGGATTTGTGGAAGGGGACAGTGTGTCATAACAAATACATCCTTCCTAATTCCAACCTTCGAGTGTGTTTGTGACCCTGGATATGAAAATGTCCTCAACTTAACAGCGGGATTCTGTGTAAATGAATGTATGTTCCTATACCTTTCAGCTCAAGTTCATATCCATCTTGATCAGGAAAATGTGGGCATGGTTTTATGTGACAATTCTACCAATACTTTCAACATAGTGAATGCTCTCCCAATGGTGCTGGGCTGAACTAGCTATTTTCCAGGAGTTGCGGGCTGAGTTTTGGAATTACTGGTTCGAGCATGCAGGTGAACTCGAAGGGAGCTGTGAGAATTTAGGGATTACTATTCCTGGATTCACACCTTCCTCATCAGGATCACCTGGGTCACCAGGAACACCCGCATCAAACCAAAATGCAACTACGCCCAGCACAGGTATAACTAGTCCAACAATTCTATAGTCCTCTCCCCCTGGAGTTGTTTATCCCTCCTCCCAACCATGGTAGGGTGATCCAAGAATTTGGGTCCGAGAAGCCTTAGTTTGTCAGCATCCCCATCTAATTACCATGCAAAAATCTTCATAATGCAGCCCCCGTTGGTAATCCATCACCATTTGAGTCTTCTTCCAAGTGGCTTTCGTGGATCCCATGGTCTTCAATCATCCCAAAATCCCATCGGAACACAGATAGATTATTATTGTGGTCCTGATGTGCTGCCAAATTTGTGCTTTCAATTGTTTTGGCTGGATTAACCTTGTTATCACAAAGGATGCAGTGAGTGTCTCTTTGTCTCTGTCATAGTTTTCATGAACCTCACTTTTGTAGTCTAGAAAGTAGTGTAATATAAGCTCTGCTGAAGTAGCTCAACAATATTCCATGATAAATGTAGACACCCGTGCAGTTGTTTCTGATGAACTCCCCCTGGGTGATTCTACAGGCTGTAGGTATGCACTCCTTGGAGGCAATGTACTTTCCACAGGAGTGGTGGTCTTGACAACATGTGTCTACTTTGCCCTCTTCTGGTGAGGGGTCAATGAAAACGGGGTGTGCTAGGTTAGGCTCAAAGGCTTTCTAAGTTTAAGTTCTAGAATTCTATCTGGATGAGTCTTGAAAAAATCTTGTTGTCATCAGGGTCCTAAGGTACGTAAATTAACAAACACTTTCCAATTATTGACTCTTCAGCTCCCTGAGGTTCTGTGGTTCCTTTAGTCTGTCTGAAATGTGGATGGGATCTGTGGTGTTCTTTTGGAACAATCATGGTAATTTGTAATCCTCACTCCCATGAAAAATTGGTTTCTCATCCCTAAGAACTTCACATTGCAAAGTACTTTGACTAAAGGTTCTTGAAGGTGATAGGTATGGATGGTGTAGGATGGCTCAATTTGATCCCACACTAATCAATTGAACATTTAACAGGAAAAGGTGGGATGGAAGGGTGTCAATGCAGGCATGAACAACTTACAAATATAGTTTGTGGTGGTATTCTAGTTTACAACTGACACATATACATGCAAAACTTTGAAATTCATGTTGTTATATCCAAAGAAAAAATGCCAAGGAAAGGGTAAAGGTTTGGCTTGTGCACATATTATGTTGGTCATTTACCTCTACCCTTACACTAATTGATAATTTTTCAAAGGACATAGACACATATACCAGTAAATTATCCCTACAACCCATCACACATAGAAGGGCCTCAGAAACTCGGCGCAGTGTGTTGTCCTGTCATTTCCTTTCTTTCCCTTCCTACATCAGCCTAGGTTTTGTTGGCATTGATTGTGTTTTCCTGCATTCTTCCTATTCTCTCTCCTTGAAATGTGCACTTATGAGAATGAATCTAGAATCCAGGGGAATTGATGAAAGTGGTTGCTGATGTTTTCTCTAAATGATCTACTAATCAATCACTCTGCCATCTTCAAATTACACCCTTACACCAAATGCAATCCAGCTTTCACAGTTAGGCTCATCCTGAGTTTTCACATCTTTCTTCATTGTTTTCCAACAGATTTAGGCCTGAGAATGAGAACTTTCACTGCTTGTTCTCAAACCCTCAGGCTGGAGAAATCTTCACTTAAACTGGAAGAAGCAACCCTGCGAAATCAGAAATCAATAGAAGCTATTGTCCAAAGCATCAGTAAATTATTCAATTGCAAGGTGGTCATGGATGGGCACATGCCTGAACACCACTAAGCTCCAGTCTTAGGGTTCATATTTGGGTGTATGCAAGAAAATCTGCCACCCTTCTGAATCTATAGAAGGTCATGAACTTTCGTGGTCACCTTCCAGCTTCCACCTCCCTCATTCTGTTCAGCATAAATGAGAAAGTTACTAGTAAGCAACACACACACCACTGTTATCATGTTACCTTCCAGAACAATTGTGAAGAAATTTGTCTCCCTGCTTTATGTCCTCACACAGACCTCTGTCTGAATCTTGATGCAGATTTCACAAAAGGTACAGTGTGTAAGCTGCATCATGAATCTGATGTCTTCTCAGATATTTTGCTTTAACATTGTGAAAGGGAAACAGTGGTGGAGCTCAGTTGGATATGGAAAGTTGCAGGGAGGTGCAAGCTACGCACACCTGCTCTGCTTGTCTGTAGTAGATGCATGCCAGTATTGTCATGCTTCTTCCATTGCTTCATAGAAAACATGGTCATCCTGTATTTCTGCCAACTAATGGTGCTTGCATTGAAGTTGTTTGGGATCAGGGGACTGGAGAAATTGGTTGTAGGGACACAAAACTGATTCTACAGGTTTGAAGCACATCAACATCTGTCTTTATTTTAAATAGCACTATAGTAAGCCTTGAGGCTTTCACATATTGTAATGGAGGTGTGATAAATTTTCCAGCACACCCAACCATCAAGATTAGCCCTAAGGTTGAGATAACAGAAATGCGTGAAATCTTTCTGAACCTCTGTCAGTGTGATGATCCAGGGAAGGGATGTTGACCAGGTTTGGATTGATATCATGATAATAGCATGCATGATGTAACATTGGTAAAAAATTGCAGTCCAGCTACTTGGAATTGGATTTTCTTGGACCTACCATGGTCATTGCACCATGAGCCTTTAGTTACAGGTTGAAGACACATCAGATCATAGCTCAAACACTGGAAGTTGTTGGGATCTTACTCAAATAGTTGCAGCTCCAGCATGATTGGTCAAAAGACCACATCTTCATCAGTCCATGGCTCAGGGTTTCTGTACTGAAATGCATGTTTTTCTGGTTCCTGCAACAACACCAGGTATTTCAAACAACACATTTATGGTGTTCCATGCATTTTGAGGGTAATTGCCTGCTTGATGATGTGTACAAAAGACCTACCAATGAACTTCTTTGCTATATTATCTTTCCCAACTGTGAAACAATTCAGGAGTTGCTCAGTGATATGCATACATCAAGGGTGTTGAGTTAACAGCCACTTTGCAGCAAGGATGAAATTGACCTAGATCACACTAGCAAAGAAATTCAGTCAATTGATGAAAAAATCAACCAGGGATTCTTGGACTGATGCTTGAAAGTAGGAACTCTTTGCAAATTCATTGTGATAAGCAATGTAGAGGCTACCAGATTCTACTGAGTAGTCAGTGTATGAAAACATTTCCTGCCACATGTATGAGATAAAGAGCTTCCCAACAAAGAAATTTATCCTCCACCTTCATGCTGAAGTGCAGATATCTACCATCACCGAGCCTAAGCCATGGCCTAGGCTTCTAATGATTGAGGCAGAGACTTGATTTTCCTTAGCCTATTTGAGTAGTCACGAGTTTCATCTGATTGCAACAGGGAAGGTATCCTAGCCTTATTCTCTCTGTCTATTTGGATACCTCACGTCTTACACAAGCACTTGATTGTGAAGATTCTGACTGTGCGAAGGTGCCTGGGCAACAACATCAAGGGTGCGCATGCAGTGGTTATTCTGTTTGTACCCAACAACAATGCTATGTCGTGAATGGTTGAGCTGTTTGCTGGATGCTGGCACTTGTATTGACCACCTCAGCAGAAGCCCACAAGTCTTACGATCTACAACCTACAAAGAGGTATATCTGTTCCAAATTCACAAACCGGGCTCTGAGCTTTTGACTAGGTGTGATGCATTCCCTTTCAGAATGCAGAGTTTGTGTGGAATGCATTTAGGATCCTTGACAAGCTGCGTAGGAAGCGAGAGATTTCTTGACTAAAGCACAAAGCTACTCACAAGCATAGGCAGCACACTGGCTGAGGTGTGAACTTGCAATCAGACCTTTCCAGATTTCTAGACCAAACAAGTAGAGACCTTGACAACAAACTGCAGAAAGACTAAAAGATAAACATTGACTGATATGAGGAAACCGGAATAGGTACAGTTTGACAAAAGAGCAACAATCTCTTCACTGTCTAGTTACCACGAATCGCTAGTTATAAATGAGGTAAATGATTACCTGAACATCCATTTCTGACTTTGTTTCTTAATTATCAAGTACAGGAGACCCAAATCAAACAACAACCTAAGTACTGAGTTTTTTTTCACAAATCTGAAATGTGATGGAAGATTCCACGATGAGGCTTGTTAGCAAGCCAAACAAAAATTGGAATAAATTCTCCAAGTCAAACTGAAAAGAGAAGTAAGATCAAAGAAGAAACAGTAAAATGCAAAAAATAAGATAAAACAAGGACATAGAGAACTGAAACTGGGAAACAGGCGGACCGAATAACTTTTAGAACAAGACCATTAACTGATCTTTTCAAGACTGCACAGTGCTTCCTCCACACAAAAACAGGCAGACATGCATTTTGTTGTTTCTGCTCTCTGGATGTGAGCTGGAAACTGTGGAGTTAAACTAGGTTTTGACATCTTGCATGAAAAAGAGAGCAGTGAAAGCAGACATTGGAGCAGATGAGTAGATCACACACAACACAAGAAATTACAAAAACCTGGCAAAATAAATCACAGAGATGAAAGTGTAAATCTCGTCAATAGTAAGGGGTCAAACACTTCCTGGGGTTATTTTGTGCAACATGGCAGTGAAATGAAAAAGAGTGGCACAGTCTATAAATGAACCTCCTAGATGCAGCAACCAGGCTTTCTGGTCACAGCTTTCAAACAAAGTTGAAATAAAATTTGAAGACACAATCACCATAGCTCAAGTGATAACAAAGCTCCAACAAATGCCAAGATACTTTGCCTGAACTACCAATTCACAATTCATGGGGATCAACTGCAGTAAGAACATAAGGGACAAAACAAGAGAAAGGTCAGTTGTCCATACAATGGCCAGGTTCAAGCAGGTTGGCAGCAACAGTGAATTAGTCTAACAAGAATTGTACATGTGGTCAAATGATTTGGATGCTAATACTCAGGTGTACCTATTTTACACTATCAGGCTCATCTCAAGACTGCCCAGTAGTACACTCAATGTAAAAATCCTCGAGGGATTTCTGTAACTTCTGTCTGAGACCTGTTTCATCAAAACTGCCAGAGAGTTTCTGCCATAATTGAGAAAGAATCCCACTGGAAGACTCCTGTGAGAATTCCTCAAACCTCTTCTTATGTTTAGAATTAAAGCTATCAAACTCATCTGAATTGTCAGATGCAGTCCACCCTCTAAGATGCAAAACTCTATAATACACAATTGCATGTGCAGCACATGCAGTGAATGGGAGGTACCTCCCATCTCTGATGTTCAGTGAAAATGATCGAGAGAAAGACACATTTTGCTCTGGTCTATGTGAGGGTTCATGATCAGTTTCATTGGATTCCCACAAGGCAAATTTACTCATCATTGTTGTTTCCTTGATCAGAGGAATCTCCCAGATGCTACGCATGCACTTTGTGGTGAAGATCCCTGACTGAGTTAAGGTGTAACACCCAGGCAAGCTCCTGAAGGGTGCTATGTGAATGGTCCTTCCTTTCTTGCCCAAATCTGATGCAATCTTGGAGATGATGCAAGCTGTCTTTTGTATGCTGGAAAATGTTTTGATTACCCCTGTGCTTCTTAAAAGAGCCCTGTGATCCATTTGTGTTAGAGACAACGGGTCCCTTGATGATTGATTGGGGAGGTTATCCAAAAATGGCTGTTGGTAACTACGTGCCATGTCTATTACACTGCTCAAACAGTGTGATGGGATTGTGATAAAGTGAACTTGTCCAGATGATGTGGACACATTTCGAAATAGGGAACCACGATTGCCCAGAAAATTCCTTTCCAACAACTCACCAGTGGGGTCCCTCTCAGGGTTTGTCAAAATCAGAATCTGTAGTGGAACTTCATGTCTTTTCATGATATCATTGAAATGTTTCCACTCAATTCCGATACTTTCAGACACTTCATACAAGAGCCATACAACATGAACCCTACTCACTCTTTCCACCTTTTGGAAAGTCGTCCAATTTTGGGGATTTTCAATTCTCAACTCCCCTTGCCAAGATGCAAGCCACCCTGAGGAAGTCAACAGTGAGTTCCTTTCTGCCAAGAATGAGTCAATCTGTTCAAACAACCCTTGCTGGCCAATGTATTTGGTTGCGGCATGGATGCGGAGTGAAGCTCTGCAATGTTCCCACTCTTTGTTGATATCCATGCCAATCTGTGAAATTGACTCCAAATTGGGTCTCTTACCATCAGGCACATCATGGTTCATGAAGCAAAGATTCTTCATGAATAGTTCTGTTTTTGAACTTCTCACAATGAGCACTCTGGTAATGCTTTCATCACCAAGAATAGCTTCATGTCGCGGTGATGCTATCACCCCACCACTGGAAATAAAGCCAAACCAAAACAACGTTCAGTGACAAGGGAAGGCACTGGATTACAAGTTTTTCCAAAGCTTGCACAAACTGGTTCAACTAACAATATTTCATACTTCTACACACCTTCAATGCCAACAAAGAGTTGCAATCAAGGGCCAAATTATAGCACAACTGATGATGCACAAACAGGCAGAAACAATCTTGAACTAACCAATGGACATGCTCAATGTGCTACCAAAATTGCATGAATTGTATGCAAATAGTCAGTTATTGAACTGATAAATTGAGGAATTTTGTTAGGTGATCACCTGGTTCCTTGGTTGTCTGGATGCTTATATGGAAGCAAATGCATACAAGGTTCGAGGCGAGTGATTCCTAAGCTTAATGCTTTTGCAAGCTTGAGGCTGGTGCAAATGTCAGAGAATGTTGGTCGCTTATCAGGAGATTGCTCCCAGCATCTGCTGATGCAGCTCCTGATATAGTCAGGACAATCTTGTGGGAAAAGTGGTCGAAATTTTGGATCTTGTATTTTAGCACGGATTTTTCCAATGCTGGATTCCTGGTAGAATGGCTTCTCACCAGATAAAACCTCGTAACAAACCATAGAGAAGCTCCACACATCCGCCTTGGGAGGGAAGTTTGGAGTTCCGTCTGGTTGTAGCGTTTGCTTCCCAAAGATCACCTCAGGTGCAGCATACAATGTTGTGCCCAGGTTAGGAGTTTGTTCTGAGAAGGTTGCGCTATTGAGGTAATTTTTTGCCGTCCCGAAGTCTGCTAGCTTCACATGGATGTAACTGGGTTCACCAAAGTTTTCAGGTTGCACAAGAACGTTGGAAGGCTTGAGGTCCCTGTGGACGATCTTGTTATGCTGCAAATAGCGCATGGCCTTCGCTATTTGCAGCATGACGTCAATGGCCACATGTAAATCCAATTTTTTGCGAGAAACGTGTTTGTCAAGGTCTTCAAGCATCCTCTGCATTATTATGTGGGATTTCTCCTCCTCCTTCCAATACCAGAGGGACTGAAGAATGTGTGGATGACTGCACCGTCTCAAAATTCTGTATTCGTCGTCAAGATGTTGATGTTTAAGGACCTTCCATGCACACTCCTGGTTCCCTAACCAAGTAACCGCATGGACTTCACCGTATGCACCGCTGCCCAAAAATTCGCCCTTCTTTTTAGGCTGCAATTGCACAGCTACCTCTGGAGCAACCTGGTCATGACCTCCTTGCATTCTTGACAACAAATAGATAGCAAGAACGTACTCGGGGCTGTTGGTGTTACCTTTCTTCTTCACTTCCTCGAGCCTCGAAAGTAGGTCTTCCCTGTCAGTTTTAGCCGCCTTTTGTAGAGAACTAATTTCTTTTGACAGCTTCTCAAGCAGGGTTGCTTGCTTTCTCATTGCGCTCTTTACCTTGCTAAGAAGTTCAGATTCTCCCATGTTCGAGTCGGCTGCAACCTTGAGCACACTAACCCACCATGCCAGGTCAAGTTCCATCTCTACTACATCGTCTCCTACATTTGCCATGGTTATCGCTACCTCAAGCCATTGATCGCGGGCTTCTATGAATGTGCACTTTTGCACAAGAACCTCCACACGTTTCACTACCAAGTGCAATTCTTTAAGAACGATTTTCGCGTCGTTTGGCTCCGACTCCGGTGCACGAACAAAGCTTTTGTAACGAGTTTCTAACGAAGCCTTCAACTTTGAAAGCTTTCGGTCTATGTAAGCACACAGCTGCTTGTTGAGCTGAACGCCACGATCAATACGGTCATGGATCCGGTTAATCGTTGCTAAGAGATTTTCGAACTCTGTTGGGTTGGAAGAAGACACCACTCCAATGATTCTGGAAAGGAAAGTGGAATTCCAGCGACTACCAGTTTCCGCCATGACGTTGGCCACAATGCCCAAGATGTTCATTATTAAACTCAAGAGTTGTACAAAGGGCAGGGCTACTACTTTCATGCTAGAGAGTCAAAGCACAATCCCAAATGTGAGATTTGTCTAAGCACTTGTGCCTCAAAAGGCTTGGGCACCAAATATAAGTATCATCATCGTTGCACCGTTGTAGCCACAACGATAGCAATAGTCGAGTTCAAAGGAGATGAAAGAACTCCATGAATCCAAAATAGAAACAATAACTTTCTGGCTGACAAGAACTCCAAAATCAAAGAAAGAAGACACAATCTAAAATAGCAACGATAAAACAGACACCCGACTCTTGGTTTCTCAACGCTTTTGGGTCCATTTGAATAGCGCCATAATCAATCTATGAGGATGGTAGATCAACAATCTCCTCATTCTTCAATTGCAAGTTTGTGACATGATCAACTTGTGACAAGGTCAAGAACCAGAATAGGAATTTGGCGAGACCTTCCACTGGAAAACTGAGAAAAACATGAACCCTTCAAGAGTTACCTAACATAAAACCTTCTACACTCCACCAAGAGACATGATTGCATCCTAGTGCGCAAATTGATGCAAAAAGCTTTAAGGTTGTCAAAGAAGCAAAACACAAGAGGGGGGGATGATGCCGCTTAACGAAAACTTCACAACAAAGTTCAAAGCATCAACCCTTTGAACAAACCTTGCATAACACTCCACCAAGCTAATAATACTCCTAGTGTGCAGAGCTTGTGTAAGAAACAATTTGACATAGTTACCAAGAAAGCATGAAACCCTTCCAACAAGCCTGGGAACATTCCACTAACACTAAACTCTCCTAGTTGTGAAGTCATTCCACTAGGTGTGACTGCTCTTTGGATCTCTTTGTGTTGACTTTAAGAAATATATCTGACTCATCAAGTGCTCCTCATGATAAGGGAGGTTCAAACCAGTGTTGGGCGGATATAACCTTTTTTTTATATTTGCCAGTTCTGGTTATTATTATTATTATTTTAAAAATCAATTGTAATATCCTTTAAGAATATCATAAAAAAATATAAATCTAATGCTGGATTTCAGTATGACCAGATATTTGTCACCATTAATATCCGTCTGATAACTTAGCATTCCGGATAACAAGACAAACAATTTTTTTTCGAAAGTATTTTACAAATTACAAGTGCAAAAGTTCATCTCATTCAAATTCATCTTCATATTGTTCTAACTCTTCCTCTAAGGCAAAGTCAGCCTCAATCAACTCTATCAAACTAGAAGGTGAATTACAACCCACCTTAGGATCACTCGGTCAATTTTTAGTAACAAAAATTATCTTATCTAAATTATTTGATTGTAAGTGATATCTTCTCAAATTTGTAGAAATTCCAGCCAATGAAAAAATTCTTTTAATTTCTATTTGAGAACAAACAATGCCAAGAATATGATGAACAAGAAATGACACAATTGAAAATAGAGACTCATGTGTTGCCCACCACTCTAAAGGACATTTAATGTCCTTGGCATGCCATTAAAACTTTCTAAACATGAACAACTCTTTGTTCACCACCTCCTTTGTTGGCTCATTGGTTTGAGTTGGACATTTAAAAAATGTCCAAGTTACTTTCCTCATTAGTTTGCATATTTGTCATAGATCCAAAATCTGTCATAGGGTGGTGTGTGGTAGCATTTCAAAAACATAGGAAATAAGGATTGTTGGTCACATTCTTCCACAATGGAAACAACTTGCTCTCGACCAATAAGAGATGAAATCAATTTCAGATTTTTAAATCTAGGGTCTAACATTAAAAACAATATGATATGTGTTTTATTTTTTTCATATTTCTTAAATAATAACAAAAAACCATCTAAAATGCCACATACTTATTTTCTAATGTTAGATGCAAACAATGATAATTCTTGGGCTACAACAAAATCACCATCAATTAAATCCTACAAGTTAAATGAAATTCTAGAATTTTTTATCAAACTCATCATGATAGTTACATTCAAAACATCATAAAATAATCAATGCCCATGAGATTGGTTCAACACATAAGCACTTATAATTGAAGACAAAACATCAACAATTATTTGAGATATGTGGAAAGTTAAAGGTGGAAGGACACAACTAGTAACCTTGATTGTAATTTGTCAATTATAACATAGGACAATTGTTACCTTGAATTGTGATGCTTTTTGAAATAGGATGATTTTACTTGTAAACTTGTAGAAGTAAATCGAAGATCAGCAAAAAAAAACCTATAATTAAAATAAACTAAAAATGAGAGACTTACAAAAATGGAGCAAAAAATTAAATGTCTGAAACTTTGTTTTCATTAGAATGTTTAGTTTCTTGGGTTTCAAACTAACTTCAATGCAAGTTTTGTTCCATTCTTGATGACCTTTCCCAAATTTCTTTGGCCAAGTAATGCATTTTTTCAAATCTACTTGAGTAGATTTAATAGACACATATTTCAAATTCTTACAAACTTTGTCATCATTTGTGGCATATTGGCACACTTCGGGAAAAAATGACCAAAATAGGTTCCTTAAAAGCTTTCTTTCAAACCTAAAGTTTCACATTAGCAACATACTTCAAAACATTGGTCAATGTATTTAAATTTGAACCCTCATCTTTCACATATGCTATGATCTTATTTCTCAAACCATATGCATCTAAAAGTTCAATAAAATATTTAACCAACTCTTGTCCTATAGTTTTAATAGCTTCAAACAAACCAAGAATAACATGTTTTGATTTCCAATTAGATCCCCAAAAAATAATGACCAAGATAAACACATCATGTGCACCCTTGAACATGCACAAATCAAAATTTGTGGTAGCACAACTACAATCATTTAACCAAGGCAAAACATATATTTCTTTAGTTTTTTCCACCCAATTAGGCAAAACAATGTTTGAAAATAATTTTCGAGAAGGGAATTACACACAAGGACATAATTATAATACTAAACATTTTAACTACACACTTTTCACAAATTGTAAAGGCAAATGAATTTTCACCATTGAAAGTGCAAATTTCCACAAACACCTTTTGTTCCACATCATCCTTTTCGAAGGGATCTTTTGAAACAAAAAATTCAAATATGGAAAAATTGTAAATAAGAGACCTTTTATTTGCAAATTGTCTCTTTACATTTTCTTTCCCTTGATTATTAATTTCTTTATATGTAACTACCCAGTGGGCAATATGTGCAAACCACATTTGCCAACAATTAATACTTATTCAAATGCTTCATTAAATTTTTTATTGGGCAATAAACAATGAAATGCACTAACTTTGGGAACATGTTGATGATCTTTTTACATCATCTATTTGAATAGCTTATGCCCTTAAAGGGAGTGGCCCCCCTTCCTTAGATAGTGCCACCCCCTTGTGTTAGTATGACTAGGTTATGGTGCATTCACACTTGATGTTAAATCAATGTTAAATGAAAATCTAGGTGGCATCCTAAGTGCTACTTGATGTTAAACGTGCAATAGCTTAATTTTAAGTGAATGTTAGTTTAACATAAAATCTTCATGATGAGTAAATATAAGTCGTAATTGACTAGTATGGTGTTAATGGACTCAACACTAAAGTCCCTAATACCATGTGTGAATGAACATTTAGAAGTTTAACCTCCAAGCCCATTTTACAACCATTTATCTCTATATGAATCATAGTTAAAATTTGGTCCAATCAACTCATCTATGAATCGAATTACAAATCTGACCATTAGATTCAAAGTTTACAAACTCGTTGCTGTTTGAAAAAAAAAAAACCAAAATCAAACAAAGGGTGATCACATAGCAAAGGTAGATTGAGTTCATATGGAATAAGCAAGTGCAGTCAAAGGTTGGATTTGAAAATTCACTAATAAAAAAATGTTTCTCACATAGATTAATGAATGCATTCCAATAATGCACTCACAATGACCAAGTTGCTTAGCTATTCAAAAAAAAAGTTTATGCCAAAATCTGATTCTTCAAATAAGAATGAAGCCTTTCAAGTTTTGGATTGAGAATGTGAATGTAAGGATCCTCGAAAAGGAGCAACAAATTGAAAAGGATTTCACTACTAGAACAGTTGGGTTAGCTCTCAAATGAGTTTTCAAAGTTAGCCCAACTAAGCTAGGAAAACTCAATGTAGTCACCCCTCACATTTGACAATGTGATTGCATGTTGTTTTCTTGGTTAAGAAGTCCCTCACTAAATCCACTTGGATGTGCTTGGGGAGCAAACCATTGGAAAGATATTTGTTATGCACACCCAACCTAAATAAATAAATAAATCTCTATTATCTAAATTGATTTAAAGTATCAAAATCAGTCATTTTTTGTATATCAAGTGTTTAGGGCGTTTGGAACTTATTAAGTTAACCTTTGAGCGTGATTAGACACACCTTCTCATTAGGGTTCTATTGTCTTTTTAAAAAAATAAAAAATCAGTGTTGTTATCCCTTGTGTGAATGCTTGAGAATGTATTCTATTTATGATATCTTGGTGGGGGGTGAAAGCACAATAATGAGGTTATGGAGATTGTCATAATTGTAACTTTTTTGGATTTTAAATGAATTTTAAATGTAAAATCATATTGAACATTAACTTTATTAATATTTTTAATTATCCATATTGCAATAAATTTTACTGGGATTCATATCGAAAAATATAAATGAATTATAAAAAAAGAACGGATTCATAATGAGAGTTGAAATGATAACAATGCATTTGTCACACTTACAATATTAAATGTGATTTCAAAAAATATGTCGTCATAGTGTCAAAATTAAAATTAAAAAATAGAATGAAAAATGTAAAAGTAAGATGCATGGAATTTTTTTGATGAATGATTGTCACTAAAATGACCACCTTTATAATTGTTGATTTTTTACCAGTTCTTTCATGAAAATCGTCATTCATTTAGGTTTTTGAAATAGTTGGAACTGGTGATTCTCTGTTTAGTCTGAAATATATGAAAAACTGAACCTAAGGGTTCTTTATAAATTCAAGTAACTGCACAAACACTGGTTCTTATTCTCCTCTACATCTGGAAAGCTATGGCTGCCCCAGTTGTTCAGTTGCAGCCTTCACTTTGCTCTGGTGGCTGGCACGACCAGCCTTGGCTTGTTCTCGTATGTGTGAGTAAATTTTTTGAGATGACTAACATGAGCTGTGGCCATACAAGGTAATTAAATGTTGACAGTCCCTTAGTACACCTGTTCATATTGGGAGCAGATTAGTACTTAACCCATTTTAAAAAGTTCCTGCTGGATTTATCTTCTTCCCTGTGATGGATAAATATTGTCTTCAAGCCTTTCCTATTGTCATAAACAAATGTAGAGCCTACATCTGCACAAAAAAATAAATGTGCATTAAGCAGCTCCTAGAAGAAAGGGAAACTGGTTAGATTGTACAACCCAAACGTATTAACAACTCTGTTTCAAAGAGAAAGAAAAGAAAAGGAAGTGGTGAATAAATTGTGGTTCTCCTAATTGATATGCAAGCTGGTGAGCACAGAGCAAAATATTTGATAAATTTGTCAGCCAAGTACAGTAGATAATACCACTTCCCAGCTAGAAAGATCCCCGCAGACAAACTAGCCATGACAAGGTTAAAGAGTGTTGCCAGTGGCTGGTCTTTTGTTTTTCTTCTTGTTGGGGCTCCCAAAGTACACTGGCTTTGTGGCCAACGCCTACTGAGAACTCGGAACCTTCTGTTGTTAAAGCTGGGTTTAAGGGCAAATGCAACAGTAGCTAGCTAGTAGCAATGGAATCATCAACATCATCACCACTAACTTAGCAGCTACAAGTTCCTACACACATGGTCTTTGGCAGCCTGCTGCTGCTGGCTAATTGATTTCTACATTCAATAAAAACTTCCTGTTGCAGCTATTTGCCAGCCTTTACCAAACTGAACCCATTCTGTGGAAAGAAAGTACTGTACCACTAGCAGCACAACTGCTGCTGATGCCCACCTTCTTCTCTCCCCACCGTTTGTTTCTGTAATAACCTGCAACATAAATTTTGTTTGCTCGTTTGTTCCTAAATACTTCCTGGGTTCAGTTTAATACAACTACTGGAGTTGGGCTGTGTGGCACAATTTATTATATTATTAGAGGGGGAGGGGGGGACACAATTGCATGGCTAACTGTATTAGCCTAGGCCCTACTGTGGTTTGTTGGAGCAGAGGAAGAGAGAGAGAGAGATAAAGAGAAGCTGAAAATGTCCTCATGATAAAGGACTAGGTAAGTAGTAGTTCTACCGATTGGTTTTTCTCTCAAAGCTAGCTAGTTGATGCTGCTGCTGCTTTGCCAGAGGCTACAACCATCATGTAGGTAGGAGCAACAACCCACTCCCTATGCAAAAGAGGGACTTAAAGAAAGTCACTGTTGGTTTATCAACTCACAAAAACAAAGACATAAACCCAGTGTAGACCGCTAACAACTAGGTGCTCATTCTTACTACCTCCCATTGGTAACTGGTTACCTACCTCCCACCCTCCTGGTATATGGTTCATCTAAATTACTTCTAAATATTATAAATATCCTATGATTAGACTAAATCAGGGTCTCTCAGTTCAATTCTAACACTTCTTGAGTTTAATTTGACCACTAAGAGGCCTCACTCAATAGGGTACCAGAGTGAGTGCAGGTTTTACCTCGCCCTACTCTTCCACCCCCCAACCACAAGGGCTTGGGTGAACCTGCACCCATGCTCGTACTCTGGTAAAAATCCCAACTTTTTTTAGGTTGCTTCGCCCCATGATAAATATCCCATCCTATCTGAGTCTGAATTTAACATTTGCTTGGTTGAATGTGGTCACTAAAAGGCCTAACTGAAGAAGTTGAAGGTACCAGTGTTGCTTCCACTGGATCATTCCATTTGATTAAACTCATTACTCCACAAGTTGTAAAAGAGCGCATGTCTGTATTTAACCATCAGATCCTACATTGAAAGTTGTAGTTTTGAGTTTGGAGTTTGTATCTTTGGTGAAAATTGTATCAGATATTACTTCACATTTTTTATTGATGATTGAATAATATGGACTCTCCATTTATGATTAAATTGTTTAAATTTTTTTAACTATGTCTATAATCAAAGATTGTATGATCCATACTATTATGAGTTTGATTCATTTAACCAAAGGGGTTACGAAAAGACACTTTAATTCGAGATGTATAACAATTTTTAAAAATTAAATCTATTTAGTTTAAATTGTTGATGTTGTTTTATTAGAATTTTCTAAGTTCCATAGCTGAAGTGATATTAAAAAGTACCAAGTATTGATAATTCCCATGAATCATGGACAAGGTGTGAGGGAATTTGAACTTTGAATTGTTCCCCCAAAAAAATCAACAATTTTGTACATATTATTATTTTGATGTTTAGAAAAAATTATACACATTATGGGGTTCACAAGTTCCAAATTGTTGGGCTTATTTGGTGACAAAGAATACACTTGAAATCACCATAAATGGTGCCCCACTTATCCTTACATGCAACCTCCATTCCTTAGTAGAAGTACATGCCTTGAACCATATCGACATTCACTATTTCTCACCATTTGATTGTTATGATCAACAAATTGGTATTAGGATCATGTTCAAAATTTAACCTTGTGGTGAATTTATTCTTCTAGAGGTCACTTAAGATGACAACTAACACCTTCTAAGAAGTCCAAGTTCGTTCAATTGGGATCTTTTGTTTGAGTTCAATATAGAATTTGATGTTGGTTCTATGAGTCTATTTTGTCATTTGAACCTTAACCTTATGGAACCATAACATGTATTCCTTTTGCATTCATCTTCACATTGTGGGTAAAATTGTAATATGTTCTTTCATTGCAAATGGTTAATCAATTTGAAAATGATGAACATGATTTAACAAGACTTGCATAATTTTTTAAATTTCTCCATAATTATAATGGCATTTTCTTGCATAAATTTTGTGTCACTAATAATATCTATGAAGGAAGGTGATTTGTTTTGTAGTTATGAGATCCATTCAACTAGGATGCTTTAGATCATGTTCTTTGTGTCCTTGGAAAGCTTTTGATGAGGAGGGGTGCATGGGCTTGGTTCCATGACATTTGGACTTGCAGTGCAAAAGGGGCTAGAATGAGGTTTTACCTTACACATAAGATTTTTACATGTGTAAGAAACTCATTTTGACTCCGCTCTTTTATGGGTGCAAAAAAATTCTGCATTTTGTTTGAGGAGGAGAATTTTAAAATGACAAGTTGAAAATAGAAAAGGCATTTTCCATCTCAAAAATCATATTTACATTTGGAATATATTCATTGGACATTTTGCTTGTACAAATGTTCAAATGGCCTTTATTGATTTCTAAATCACATATAGAAACAAAAACTTTGCTCATCATTTTGCTATCACATTACCTATGAATTAACAATAATGATGAGCTGCTACGTTGATGTAGGAATGCTTGCAAAACTACATCTGAAAACAAAAGTTTGGGCAAAGAGGCATGAAATATCAAATTTGATCTATCCATTTAAAAGAGATGAATTAAATGCTGAAAAAGGGACATGACAAATGGATTTTGCAATCTAACTCCATAGCATTACAAGGTTTGTCCTTTGTAAGATTTTTCCCTGGTATCCACCAGCAACTCCAAGAATTTTCCCAAGTGTATTTGGAGGGCACCTTATATCCATGAATTTCCCTCCTTCATAAGAGGAGTGATATTATGTTTATACATCATGATTGGGAGGGATCTTACTTCTATTAAAAAAATCCCTTGGTCTCACATGCAAGGACCCGTAGTCAATACAACTTTTAGTCGATGTACTGACTGTAGTCTCCAACTATCTACGTAGATAATCGAGTAGACTACCGAGCAACAGTCATAATCGACTAGACTACCGAACAACGGTCATAATCGACTAGACTACTGAGCAACGATCATAATCGACTATTACTCAGTTGTAGTTGGGTCAATAAAACCTCAAAATAAACATAACTTGCTACTTGTGAGCGCAACACATTATAGACTGTTGCGACTTGTGAGCGCAACACACTACAGACTATTACAACTCATGAGCGTAACACACTACAAACTGTTGTCTACTACACAACACAATTGTTGTCACTAATTTATCATGGATGATGGAGTCCCCTGCCCCATCGGTCAACATCTCAGCTCTGACCAATGATGGAAAGGTCGACGAGGCACCTCATGAACCGCTTGACTCGCAGCTTGTGTCGATCAATGTTAACAAAACATCACCGGTGTGGCAGTACTTCGCCATGGTCAAGGACGGGCCAATCACGCGCAACAAGATCCAGTATGTTTATTGTTGCTTGTTGTGCCTGAAGAAGTGCCCACACAAGTTCCTGGACAGCTTGGTTGCCATCTACAATGACACAACTGGCAATGCTCACAAACACATCGCTTTTAGGCACCCGAGCTTGCATCTAGCCCGCAAGCACTAGTCGCTTGAACCCAAACAATTGATATTGATTTCAACTTCTACATCCGTGAACACCAACAACATTTGCGCCTTCATAAAGAATGGCAATGAGGCTGTCATCGAGTGCGTTCATGCACTTGTTGCACAGCTGGTCGTCAACCGCAAGGTGCCGCTATCGCTTGCCACCGATGTCAACTTGAATGACGTCATCTAGGTAGCGTCGTACCTGAAGCCAGGGTCATACGTTCCGATGACACCCGGTAAGATCAATCGCGCGCTCATCTCCATGTTCTCCAAGTTCACTGTGTGTGTTAAGGCGCTTATTGTCAAGGCGCGCGCAATGTACATGCCAGCCGGCTATGATGAGCTTGTCGACAAGTATGCTGGTTCTAGCTGTGGCTAGCTTGTGGTCTGCCATGATGGCTGGGACTCCATGATCAAGCAATTTTTTAGCATTTCAGTGTACTGGATCGACCTGCAGTCGTGGATCCGGTACAAACTAGTGCTCGGCCTGGCTGTGCCAGACGGGCACAATGCCCAAGCATGCAACGATGCGGCCATGGCTGTCCTGAAGCGCTACGGCATTCGCCGT
>Ga0209208_10002596_pt1 | contig 25937 bp, 18 predicted proteins | sample S1TSphfallax_3_FD_187694 | JGI IMG/M metagenome (GOLD analysis project Ga0209208, IMG submission 187694) | Host-associated microbial communities from peat moss isolated from Minnesota, USA - S1T2_Fd - Sphagnum fallax MG (SPAdes) (version 2) | ecosystem: Host-associated > Plants > Peat moss >...
GTTTTTTTTTTGTAACTTTATTTTCTCCCTGCCCCACACCCGGTTTCTTTTTCTTTTGCTTTTGAAACTTTTCCCACCCACCCACCTACTATCCCCATTGTCCCCCACCGACCTACTCACCTATATATTTGAATTAAAAATAGACTCTTCCCCATCTACCTACTCGCCTAAAAATTTAAAATGTGCTACTCTCATTCCCACCCACCTACCTGCCCTAACACCTACCTGCTTACCAACATTTTAAGTAGGTACCTACCAAACCCCACCTACATGGCTAAATCTACCTACCTGGTTGGCATTCCAATAAACCCCCCAACGGTTGAAAATGATCAAGAAAGAATAAAATGAAGGTATTGCATGGAACTTGGTCTTGTTCATTGAGCAAAATTAATAAAATAATTGTCATCCCCATGTTTAAGGGTATTGTAAATAAGCATTAGTTGTAAACATGCAGTTTTGATGTGTTATGAAAGTATTGGAAAATCTTTTGAAAATCTAGAATATGTGAAACCCCCCAATTAGGGTATTGCAAGTTTTGCACCAGGAGTGTTTTCCACGATGGGAGGGTATTACAAAACCAACACATTTAATGCATGTTGTACACATGGGGGACCTAGATCAAACAATAGGGCTTAGATAAAACAATTTGATTTGTTTGTTTTAATGATGTACTTAAGCAATGTGGATTAAATTTCGCAATTATTTATGTTAGCACTAGGGTCTTAGAACTTTGGGTTATGGAAATAACAAATATTTACGACTTCTTGCATCTTTTAAACCTAATTGAAATTAGATCTAATATGGATTTTAGGGGGATTTGGCATTTGCACATATATATGCCACAATACATTTTTTATTTTCTTTTTTTGCTCTCAAAGAGAGTGGAGAAAGGCTCATAAGCAAAGACCAAAGTAAGAGGTAAGAAACACACTATGCCTTTTATTTTTTCTTTTTTTCATTTAGTTTGTACAAATTGAAGTTTAATTAGTGATTTTTTTTGTTTTTTATTTTACTTAGGGTATTTTGTTACCCCTTGCATATAGATGGTCATGGATGTATCAATTGCATGTGGGTATTGCACATCTAGATTGAAAGCCCTACATATATTCAATTGATTGTCTCCAGGAATATAGGAATTTGATTTTTTTTGCTTAAGTCTAGATAGTCATAAGATAGTCGCATGATTGTTTTTTCCATTTGTAAACTATTGCTTGTTTATGGGTTGTGGTAAGGTTCACTTGTAAGGTTTAGGGGTTTTGTTGATTAGGGTTTTTACAATTTGTAAACTTATGAGGGTATTCCATGGGTTTTCACAAAGTTGGGGACTCCTACTATAAGGTTTTTCCTTTAGCAATTCAAAGCATGGGCCGAACTCCATTGTCCCAATCCATTGAGATCCAAAACCTAGCAAAGTCACCTTTCTTGAATGTGGACTTGGTGTGGAAAGATGGGTTTAGGCATGGAGGCCAAAACAAGGTGGCAATTAAAACTGCATACATCCCCCATGCTCGTGTCTTTGAATTTTTGCAAGGTGAATGAAGGCATATGCAAATTGCGGTCAAGTGGAGCATCTCAAAAAATTTGTCCCTTCAACAAGATGTAAAAAACCAACGATAAAAAATCACCTTAGACATACTTAATATGGTTTCAAAACCTACAAAACAATTTCCATTAGTCATTTTTGCAAGTTTTAGGGTTAATTATTTTTGTGTCTTTTGATTTGATTGAATGGAAACTTTGTTTTGTAAGTATGAATGTGGTTATGGGCCAAAAGACCATTGTGAAGATCCCAACCACATGAGGTCAATTAAGTGTGGTTGTTTGGCCCACTTTTCCATCAAGAGGCTTACACACGGCTAGATGTTGTGGAAATCATTTTTTACCATCAAACTCATACTTGAACCAATGGAGATCCTACTCATGGTGCATGTGACCCAGGGTCCACATCACAAATGTTAGCATATGCTCCATGTGTATCTCACAAGTTGGAGTTTACATGGAACAAATTAGGGTTAAGGTACATTGTGGAGCAAATTTATGACAAACACAAAGAAATTTGGTGGGCATGGGCAAATGTGGGTGAATAGATGACCCAAGATGATTTCCTACAACTCCAAAATATTGCCTTCTTGGATTAGAAGCACAAGAAGGGCATTTGTTCCTTGAACTTGACACTTTCCATTCAATCATGGGTTTGTGTTCATCCTAATGATGTTTTTAATTTCCAAGATGTAGGTGAGGTGAATGGGATTCATGTCCCTTTCACCATAAGGATCTAGACACCTACGTAGCCTTAGGCCATGCTCCAATTTGGTCACAACAAGCTTATTCTATGGATGCCACATTTGGCACCAATGATGTGAAATACCACTTATTCACATTGATGGCATTTGATTGTCATCACACATGGGTGCTAGTTGCTTGGGTTATCACAAGTTGGCAAACATGTGAAAACTTGGTGGAGTGGTTGAATGCCATATGGGCAAAGTTTCTTTCACATATGCCAAATTGGAAACCATCATGTTTCATTGTGGATGATGCCCCACAAGAACTCTAAGCATTGTGGTAGGTTGTACATTGATTTTTTATTTTTGTTGCATTGTCTTATGTCTTAATATTATGTTGGATGGGGATTCCATAACATATTTATTGTTCATGGTAAGGGTCATGGTAAGCAAATTGATGTTGGGTGTACTATGGTAGGATCTTGTCTTAATTTTTCTTTGCACATGGCATGTGTTGAAAGCATGGCACTTGCACTCCATGGAAAAAATTCAAGGATTCGGAAGTTAAGCATGTAATACTTGATTGCCTCCACATGGTGATGTTCATGTCCATCAACCCAAATGAAACCATTGATGATTTCAAGGCACGTGGGAGGGAGATGGTGGTGGAGAGTTTTGATAATTTACAACCTAATGTTGCTTGGACAAGAAACTTTTGGGCTTATTATTGCCAACTTGGTAAGTAAAAGCTCCCCCCTTTCAAGTATGGCATAATTTTAAACCATTTTGCTATGGATGCATTACATGGATGCATGTTCATTTTTCACACATATTTGAATTACATCATGGTTTGAAAGTATGTTGTGCATGTCCATGCATAGCTTTGGATGTTTGGGCTTCATCAGGTCCCACATTTGATTTGAGACACACAAGCTAACATAAAGTTTTATCATGGGGTTCTGAAACGTTGGTTCTCTCTTGAAACCAAAGGTTTGAAAGGACGTCACATTAGTTAGTGTGGAGGCTAACCACAATTGTGGCATGACATTATATGCACCAAGCCAAGATGAAGAAGCAAGGGTTCATAAAAAACAAGGTCATGATATGACTTGTGGTGGCAAGTGTTGACAAAAATAGTCAAATTCCACACACTGATGTGATTTCACTTACTTTTGAGGAGGAGGATGGTGATAATGTTTGGCAAGTGTGAAACCAACACCATCTAATGTTACTTACAATATTCATGCCCCTTTCACCAAGTATGCAAGTTGCACTTGTGAATGGGCATTTCAAGGCAATTTTTGCAAGCATCAAATTGTTACTTTATTGATGTGTATTGACGTTACAACAAAGAATATCATTGAGTATTGCGGCACGTATTATGGAACCCACCATGGTGGATTGAAATGCATGTTTGTTGACTCGACATACTTACAATTGGATGATGGTGCATTTGATGATGGGAATTGCAACCAAGATCCAGTTGATGAGGTTGGCATTATTGACATTGGGGGGTTTACAACATGGATGAAGATAGTTTTTTTGATAAAATGTGCTGGAAGGTTCATCTACACCCATGGATTGAGCCCTAGTCCGTTTGCATGAAACAATGGTCAAAATCACCACAAAGTGTATTATGGGTCCAAGCATCGAATTGTGTGACCATGCAACATCATTTCTTTGGGGAGTTGGATCAAACATTCACCACATTCATTTGGCTCGAGTCAATGAATCCATGCATCCGGGAATGGTATTTCACTAGGTGGATGATGGGTTCGGGAAGTCCATTAACTGGATAAAGGATTGGCATGAAACAATGATGGAGCACTTAGATACCCGTAAAAGAGGACCAAGGAATAAATAAAGGTTTGTCACTTGTACCCATATTTAGATTTAATATATGTGTGATTCAATTTTCATTTATATTTAACCCTTTACACCTTTCACCTAATCAAATTAAATTATGCACAATTTGCATTGGAAAAGAAACTCCAACACATGCATTAAAATAATATCCAAATGATTTGGTAACCAATATGTGTCAATGAATAATTGTTAATCACAACTAATTAATCATCATCCTATGAGATTTATAATGAAATCTAAAACTCCAAGTAATGCACAGAACAATGAAAGTTTATTGCTTGTATAGATCCAGTTCAACTGCAATACCCAACATTGTGTAATCCAAAAACGTGTAATACCCATTTTTCAGGTATCCAAGAAATGGTTATCCAAACTATGGTTGAAAGTTATGAAACGTATTGCAATACTCGCATTGGGGTACTATGTAGAACACCATGTGTTGATTCATTTTGGCCTACGTTATTAGAAGGGTATTGCTCATGATTAGAAGGATGGAGTGAAACTACAATACCCCTTTCCAGGTATCCCAAAAATGTTGAGTGGTTAATCACATATGTTTTGGCAATTAATGGGGTATTACATAACCCTACCAACAACCTAAAGGGAAACCAATACCCTATTATTGGGGTATTTTGTAAAACACCATGGGTTTAATCATTTTTTGCCTAAAATATCAGAGGGGTAATACTCATGGAAAAAAAGATGGAATTAAATTGCAATATCCTTGTTCAATATCGCATAAATGTTTTTGGGTCAATCACATATCTTTTCATTGTTTGGGGTATTGCATAACCTTACCAAAACCTATTCAAAAGATAAATTATTAATGATGTATATTAAATCAAGGCATGTAATCTCATGTATATTATATGTAAATGAAATTTAAGGAATAACATATCAAATAATGGCATTAATGATCATTAATTGTCACACTTCAATTTGTATTCCTTTTTGTATGAAAATATATTAAAATATGTATTTTTTTCATCTTTTATTAAACATAAAACACATGTGAAGTTTATTTGAATAAATGAATGGTTGTTGATGATTCAAAAAACATAAATGGTGCATAATTTGTAGTCTTGAAAATATTTAAATTAAAATCATGATATAATCAATTAAGTAATAAGTGAAATTATTATTTTTCTACATTTCTAGAAATATAATATTTTTTCGATTGTTTTTAACTTGGTTAATAATTTAATTATACATTATAGTTTAAATCATTTTCAAGATCATAAATGATAATAATTCAGTAATGGACCAATGCAAGTTGGAATGAAGGTATTACAAAACTAGCCACATTGATGGTATAAGGTTTTATTCAACAAAGTTTTGATGTGCACTTGCAATACCTTCATTTTTGTGATAGTTTTATTATGTTTTACCATTAATATGACTAACTTGATAATCCTTTCATTTGTATCATGGTTTAGGATGTTGTCACAATATGGTGCAAGTGTTATATTCCTTTTCGGTTTTTGGTAGGGCTATGCAAATATCCCAAGATGATGCAAGTATTGCATTTAAACTCCATAACTTTGTTCAAGTAGTCCATTGTACCATCAATGTGAAGAACTTTACAATACCTTTATTTATTTGAATCAATACATGAGCATGGAATAAATATCTTAATAAAAATCTTTTGTTTCATGGGTTTACAATATTATCACAAAATGATGTGGGTATTGCTTCCTTGTAAGTTTTGCTAAGGCTATGCAATACCCTTCCAAATTCCAAAAGATATGTTATGGAGCCCAAAGAATTTATGGGATACTCAAAGAGGGGTAGTGCATGTGAATTGAATACTTTTGGGCATGAACAATACCCCTCTGACAACTTGAACCAAAATAATTGAGCCCATGGTGTTTGCAAATTACCCCAAATAGGGTATTGCTTTCCTTGTAGGTTTAAGCAATACCCCTTTAGGTTTCAATAGATATGTGATGAAGCCCAAAAGATTATTAATATGCCTTAAGAGAAGTAATGCACACCCATTGAGTAATTATGGGCAGAAGCAATACCCCTCCAATAGCTTGGATTAAAATAATTTAATCCATATTGTTTACATAATATCATCATAAGGGTATTGCATTCCTTCTAGGTTTTTTTAAGGTTATGCAGTACCCTTATAGGATTTTTAAAATATTTTATGGAACCCAAAGGATTTATAATATACCCTAATACGGGTATTGCATGTGCATTGAGTAATTATGGGCGTAAGTAATACCCCTCCAATAGGTCGGACCAGAATAATTCAATCCAAGGTGTTTACATAATACCCTCATAAGGGTATTACGTTTTTTAAAAGTTTTGTTAAGGCTATGCAATAACCTTCTAGGACTCTTTAAATATGTTATGGAGCCCAAAGGATTTTTAATATACCCTAATAAAGGTATTGCATTTGCATTGAGTAATTGTGGAAACAAGCAATACCCCTCTAATAATGTGGACCAAAATAATTCAATCCATAGTGTTTACGTAATACCCTCATGAGGGTATTATTTTCTTTTTTTTTGTTTGTGTGCAAGACTAAAATCATCGTTTTGATAAATTTATCAAACATACATATAAAAATATGTGAGAATGTATTTTTAAGTATTAACACAAGATGGTGCAAAATGAAAGTAAAATGCTTTAAATAAAAAAAATGGGTGACATGTGTTACAAAAATGTGCAAAAAATGTCCAAGTTTAAAACAACCTTAGCCTAAAATGGGGAGCATGTGGTTGCCTCAAAAATAAATTGCTACCTTAAATCCTGAAGACCAAAAAAACACCTTAATCAAAAGTGGGATAAACTAATGTGTCACTACTAGAAGGGGATGGGATTCCATTGCCCTTCTTATACCACACTAATGCAACCTTTGCATCATGGGCGCACTATTGCATAAAAACCCTGCAATTAGTTAATGTTGTGTCCACAACATCAGCCACAAACACCTCCCTAATGGTGCTCAAACCCTAAAACAAACAACACAATATTTGATAAGTATTGCATATGAATTCTAAAACTTGGAATTCAAATAAAATTTAGTATTCATGGTATTGTGTAAAAGGCCATACTAAATTTTACGCAATACCATGATTACTAAAATAATTCAATTCATGCCACATTGTTTTATTTGATGCATACTTCTTATCGCGCTCCATCCAAATGCCTCTAAGTGCTTTTGCACACCTAGTTTAAATTACTTTAATCATAAGTGCAAGGTCTTCATCATGCTCTAGCTTGCCCTACATGTTGAGAGGGATGGCCCCCATAAATATGGAGGAGCAAATGTAGCCTAGTGTTGAAGTTGGGGAAACATTTGTGGCAACAAATGTTACTAGAATTGAAATTAAATTGTAGAGAACTTTTAACATGATAAAGGAGCAAAACATTATAGTTCCTAAGCAAGAAAATGCAAATGGGGATGTTGAACTTCATGTTCAAATTGATGGAGGAGGTGACATATTGAACCTTACTTATTATAATTAATCGTTCCACCCATTTTCTTTATTTGAAAAGATGGGTGGGGTTTTTTTTCATCAATTTTTGTGTTGTAATACCTTGATTAAATTTGCTTAATAAACCCCACCTTTTCCCCACCTTCCTTTTCCATGTGAGAAGGTGGGTGGGGCATTCTTTTTGGGTCTAAGTTTGTAGGCAATACCTTTAGGCTTAGTAGGTGATACTGTTATTTTTAGGGTTTGCTTCATTTTATGCAAATTTCAACATTAGAATTTAAGAATACCCTCATCTTGTGTTTTTTCTTTTATCTTTCTTTGCAATACCTTCTATTTATTTATGCAATATTCTCATCATGAAAAGGATAACTTTCATCTAGAATATTAAATCTCACATTAGGTTTTTTGTTTTTATTTTTTGATTTCAGATGTGGTTGCCCTTCCCTTGATTGCCATAGAAGGTGTGCACTAAGCAAAGGATGGGCCCAAATTTGCTTGTAGCATTGATGGGTGTGATGCATCGTATACGGCCAAATACAACTTGGTGTGACATTTGCAAGTGCATCACAATGTTACCATGGAGCCAAGCAAGCTTGGACAACCATCTACTTGAGAGCAAGGCCCAAGGGTTCAAGATCATGCAACAATGAATGCGTGGGTCTTGAGCAACCTTTTGGTCGGCTTTCGTCGCAATGAGCAAAAGGCTATTGCTAGGGTTTGGAGGCATGCATTCTTGGAGTGGGATAGGCTCCAACTTGATTTCCAATACACACATGAAGTGCTTGAGTTTACACTTGTGAGACTAGTCTTTGGTCACATTCTTCAACTTCTTGGCATGACTACATGGGGTGCATTTGGAACCAATGCAACTTCATCCTCAACATTAATTTCGAGTTGTTGGGAAATCACAACAACCTTTACATTTCCTTCTTTCATCACACCTCCAATACCATGTGCAACTTCAACTTGGGCCTTGCTCAATTATTGCACCATTCCTTGCTTTGTTTCAAATGTGCATCTAACAAAAATTCCAAAATGCAGAAAATAAAATGAGGACTAACATTAGTTGATTTATTTTTAACTCTTTTATTAGCACTAGAAAACAAAAAAAAATCCAAAGTAATTGCACATCAGATGACAACAACGCATTTAAGCTTGTCATTGTCCTTTTCCTTTTCATGCTCTACGTTAAAGTAACATTAAAAAATGACAACACGAAAATGCTCTTGTGTCATCTTCCTCTTTGTGCAATTCCATTGCAACAAAACAATAGTAAACGATGACACACTCTAGCATGTCATCATCATCATCCTCCTCTTTGCACTAACTTACAATTTTTAAAAAAAATGATGACATGAGAATGTTCTCGCATTGTCTTCCTCTTTGTGCAACTATGTTGCAACAAAACAACTGACAATGACGATGTGCTTGAGCACATCATTGTCATCGTCCTCCTCTTCACATTGTGCATTGAACTACAACAATAAAATAAAATAAAAGATGTAGGAAAATTCCCATGTTGTCGTCCTCTTCATGCAACTGCATTGCAACAAAACAATAGATGACAATGATGCGCTTGAGCACATCATTGTCATTGTCATCCTCTTTGCACTGTGCGTTGAGTTGCAACAAGAAAAAAAATAACGACGACATGAGAATGTTCTCACATTATCATCCTCTACACTATAGCAAAAACAAATGATGATGATAGGGGAATGTTCCCACATTATCACCCTCTTCGCGTAGTTGTGCTATAAAAGAAATGGGGACAACATGAAAATGCTTTCGTGTTGTTGTCCTCCTCTTTGTGTAGCAACAAAACAAAGAGACGATGTGCCTCCTATCAATGTTATGCACTGAACTGTAGCAAGGAAATTTTTTTTAAAAAATGATGACACAAAAATGTTCTTGCATCATCATGTTCTTTTTGCAAAACAATAGATGATGATGATGTAATGGAAAAAAAATAGAGAAAGGAGTTTACCTTGTAGTTGGGCTTTTCTTCACACTCTAGAAAGTTCTTCCCACCTCGACACTAAAAGAAGCTCCTCCCCTTCTTTCTCCTCATTCCTTTCAAGCTCTAAAAACTCAAAGCCTTGTAACCCTAAGCCTTGGTCCCATTGGTTCTCAAGTGTTGGCGATGGTGGGGAAAGTAAGCACAAAAGAAGGGTTAACAAAATGAAGGGGGTAGATGGGCTGGTAGGAGGAAGGGCGGTAGGTAGGTTGGAGGGGTAGGTAGGAGTTCCAAATAAAAGATGGTGTCAAGGGTGGTGGGAAAAAAAATTAATCAAAAGGGAGCCTGGGAAATAAAACAATGAGCTCTGGAAAAAAAAATTTAAGAAAAAAACAACTACTGACCAAATAAATTGACCCCTAGGGGACAATTTCATCCCATCCATGAAATCCCAGAATGAAATTTTTTAGATGGTGCATTAGTGGGTGCTAGTTCACTCAAGCCCAAATCAAACAACCCTCCTTTTAGCATTGGTTTTTGGTCCAAATCAATTGATTTTCCTTCCAAAATAGGTGCCTTGTAGGTTTAGTTTCAATTTGCCACTTTTTGGTCTTAAGGCCTCATCTAAAGGCCTTGGGACCAATTTACAGCTTTTGACCAATAAAATTACTTGAATTCATTGGTCCCTAGACCTTGGACCCTCATCTAAAGTCACCCTGAATGGTTAGCCATTTTTTCCCCCTCTACTTTTAATTGTAGTGACTAGTGTTAAAACTAATTTTTTTCCCCTTAACTTTATGAAATTAACTTTCCTACCTTTTCTCCTTTGTGTCCACACTTGCCACATCATAAACAACACTCCAAAAAAGTTATGTGTCTTTTCCAAATTTGCGGCCACACTTGAGTGTAATGGTACATAGTTTTTTGACTTTTTTTTCATCCTTAGCAAATCGTGGCCCAACACCTCTCCTCTAAACCCCTAAACCCTAAACCTCCTCTACAATCTTTCCCTACTCATGGGCTCTCTATGTTCTTTCCATTGCTTTATGCATCATTTGTAATAAGTGCAAAAATCTGCAAGTTCAAGGTCATTACTAAGTTGTTAATAGAAATCCAAGTAATTTTTACTTTATTTCTTATATATATATATATATATATAAAAGAAAGAAAGTTGGGTGGTGATCTTGCTACTATGCTTGTAAGCATTGGTTTACACAATTTTTGACTAACATCCAATTTGGTCGTGATGGGGTTTGATTTAGGGTATTGGGTGAAGCCATGAAATACAACATGGTTTTTTGTTTTTCTATTCACAAAATACGATGATAACCATTGGATTTATAAATTTTGGATGTCTAAGTCAATATTATTTGAGATTGCCAACCAACTAAGGCTATTGATTAGAAAGGACACAAGGTACTATCTTGGAATCCATGTGGAGGTTCATGTCACATGGTTTGAATTTGTTGACCTGTGCATAATGAATTGTTTGTGGTAGGTAGATCAATGGTGGGGTTGGTTTTGTGAGAAGTTGTTAGGTTATTAATATTGTGTTCAGAAAATGTAATGTCTTGACCCATGGGATAAAAGATGGAGGTGGTAATGATGTAGTTTAAATATTAGTGTGGCTTATTGAATTTGCACGATGCCATAGATGGTACACACATATCGATTTCAAAACCCAAGCTTACATTTGTAGATGATTATTATTATCATAAAAGTGGAGGCTATTCAATTGTGGCACATGTAGTTCTAGATGTTAAGAGGAAGTTCACTAACCTCTATGTTGGTTTACTTGGGAGCATCAACAATTTTCAAGTTCTAGGAAAATCTAAGTTATACAAACAAGTTCAACATCAAAGGCTTTTCAGTTTGGTGAGAGGAAGTTAAAAAGGTTTGCACCTTACCTTCTTGGTGATAAGGGGTATTCTTTGCTCCCATGGATCATTCACAAAGAGGGACAACAACATTCTATGCTTGAGCTTTCGTACAATAGAAAACATAAATGAGGGTGGTTGGTTGTTGAAAATGCCTTTAGCATTTTGAAGCAAAGTTTTCGGGAGTTTTTGTACAAAATTGACATTGATGGCAATTTGGTTCCAAACATCTTCACATGTTGATTTCTTCTTCACAATTCGATCCTTGGTAAAAAAGAGGTGGACATTCAAAGGCTATTGTATTTTCTTTAGATGGAGGTAACAAAAGATGGTGAGAGGTTCAATTGACAAATGCCATCTACCAATGCGGAAATGTGCACTAGAATTGAAGGTTAAGAAATTCTATTGAATAACAATGAAGGAATTTGCAAATATATCTTACAACTCAACATAATTTGGTTTGATGCAAAGAATTTGAAATGAAGGTATGTACTACATGACCCTGGACTCAAAATTTTCATTTTCAATATCTCATGTTTCATGCTATATTTAGTAAAAAATCTTTGTCAAAGCCAAGGTTCAATGTTGAAATTTTTTAGTAGATCATATTTGGTTTGATGCAAAAAAATTGAAATGAAGGTACATACTACATGACCTTGGACTCAAAATTTTCAATTTAAGTACCTCATGGTTCATGTTAAAGTGGATCAAATGTCGAAATGTCTTAGCAGTCAAAGGGTAAGATCTTGGTTGGTTCATACTCTTCATCAACTCCATCATGCACACAATTAATTACAAATGTTTGTGCTCATGAGTAGGATGTGTAGTTGCAACTTGTTGTGTAGGATGCGTGGCAAATTTTTTGTCTAGGGGGGGTTGTAGTACTTGCAGATTGATCCTTGCAAAAAAAACTTGACCATCATTTGTGTCAACCATGTTATTGCCTTGACCATCCCCATTTGAATCTATTACAGTGGGCCTTAGATGCAAGTCCTTTCTAAGGACTATGTTTTTTCAAGTTTGAAACATGGCTTCCATGTTTTGGATAGGGCCCATTATTGGATGATACTACCAATTTCAAAAGTTTAATTCATATGTGTTTCCATGTATTTTTGAACAATATGTAATTAAATCTATTTTTAATGATAAAATTTCAAGTAAATCAAATGTGTAGATTTCAAAAAAGTAAACATGTCAATATTTTAAATAATATCTGTTTCAAACCTTCAATGATACATTATACATTGAGTTTATCAAACATACCTTTTTTTAACATCATTCCAAATGGAGTAAAACACATTCACACAAAAATCAAGTAATGTTATATAACACACTCAATATTCATGAAAATGCAACCTTTCCTTTGCTTATATCAAATTATATTTTTTTGTTTGAAGAAGTTTTTCAAATTATGTAGTTTTAATGATCAAAGTTTTTATCAAGTTCATCCAATGAACATGTACTTCATTGAAGAGGGCATGTTTGTGTTGTGCAAAAAGTTTGAAATCAATTGTATGACTTTATGCATTCCTTTTGATTCTAGAAAAAAAAAAGTACTTTAGACACTTGATTACTTTAATTTATAGGACTCAAAATGACTTTTATATGGTATCCAAATTATTTTAAATTATTTTTATTAATTAAAAAAATCATTTTATCTACTAGCATACAACAATTCATTACAATTATAATAATGTAAGATAAACAAAAATCCAAAGTTGTCTTTTGTAGTCCATTTTTTAGTTAGACACTCCTTTTTGGTACCCCAATCATGAATGGACCCAAAAAGTAGGCAGAGACAAACCAATAATAGAAAAGGCAACACCACCACCCTTGCCATTAGTCTAGCAGATGCCTCGAACGTAGTCACAAAGATTTCAACCATGAAAAGTAAATATTGAAGTTTGCGTAGAACCATAATGCTTAATCACATTTGAAGATTCTATAAGATTAGCTGGAGTTGAACATGGCCGACATGTCAACAATACCAATGTCTGAAGAAAACATTTTGTTGCCCATCAAAATTTGGTAGAAGCAACATAAAAGGGTTCTAAGACCTTGGTTGTAGAATCCATCAACCACATTCATGTTGGAAACATATAAATTCTTGAAAAACAATTGTAGTATTCCATGCATTGCGACCTTTTACTATGAATGCACCCATGTGAAGGAAATAATCTTGCAAAAAAACATGTTTAGTTGTCCATTAAAACTCATATTGGGATTTTTTTTGTTTTTGGCATTAATTAATTTTTCTCACTTAAATTTGTTTCATGCAAATGGTATTTGTAAAAAGTGATTTAAAAAAGTCTTTAAGTCTTTTTTTCCTTTTTTGGTACCCCAATTGTGAATGGACCCTTCTTTGTTGATGCATTGTTGAATGCCTCAAGAATAATAGGGATGTAAAAATCATAATGCTAAACTTCATTATGATGTGTGGGAATTATTGATGGTGTTGCAAGGTTGCTTTCAATTACATAAGTGGTTTTAACATTAAACATTGTGTATCTTGGTTCTAGACTGCTATAGATGAGTGGATTGAAATCATCTTACATTGGGGAGTTGTGATTGTGTAGAGGAGCCTTAGATTCATGGCAAGTAGATTTGGGAGTGTAGATATCATTTAGATCCATGAAATCACGAGAATCTGGTGTTTGAAAGATGGGTTGGCTGTTCATGAACAAATTGATCATCTTGAATACACTTTTGTTGAACACCTTAGGTAGATTGATGCTAGTTTATTTGCAGCAAACATGTTCCAGAAATGATCATTTTGCCTTATGACCGCCATGCAATCCTAGATCCTTTTGTAGTCACCATAGATGGTGGCCCATTTCTCCTTGCAAGCCAAGCAATTCCTCACATGTGTGTATGCCTAAATCCCATCATGGATGTTGAACGTTTTTCCATTTTATGGTTGAGTTTTCAAAGCACTATTACAAAATGTGGGTGCAATTCACTAGTCCCCGTTCACTAGACTAGTGAATTCACTCAAAATCTAGTGAAATAACTTAGCGTACAAGGACACCTTTTAGTGAAGCAATCCCAAGAATCTACAACATCCAATGAAGCGAGATGATCATCACTTTTTGCTTGAACCAAAGCTATAACTTCATTATGCTCCCAATTTGGCTGCTTAGGTTTCTAGATTACTATCACATCATTTGTAGTATGATCATTTGCTTTCCTATTGCCTTTCTTTTTTATCTTGTTAATTTATGATAATGGGCATGCTTGAATTGAATTGTCACTACCGATTTGAAAGATAAAATTTGAACATATTATATTTGTAAAAATATAGAACTTAAAATTCCATCAAATTCATCAATTATTTAACATTACTAAATATGATTTAGATTAAAAATATAAAATATAAAAAAGGTATACATCATAAATATTATAACTGATATGTTTTTAATTATATATTTTTGAAATGTGATTGATATATTATCCATTTATAAAAATTATGTTTAAATTAGTTAAAATTATGATATATTATAATCATATTGTATAAATGTTTGTTTAGTGAAATGAATTATTAATATATGGTAGATAAATTATTTATTTATTTATTATAAAAAAATATTTGTAAAAAAATTCATTTATAAATCATGTGTTTGAATTTTTTTTTCCCCAATGAATCATCATCGAATTGTAATTCAATTTTTAAACATTCAAAAAAAAAAATTAATTGATGTGCATGTTTGGAAGAAAATATATTTAATCATGTATGTCATTGAAAGTTCTTTAAGAATAAACTTATTTTTTTTCCATTTGGAAAAATATCAATAAAATATGAAATGTGAAATTGATGTTAGTGCAATGTTTACAATCAAGTATGGGCTAAATATAATGCATTATATTGTATTTTCATGTCAAGTGGGGTGGTTTGATGGCAAAAGAATTTATATCCACCCTTGGGGTTAAAAGATCAAACTTCACAAGTGACATAGTTGTGGTTAATGATGGTATGTTGTTGACCATATGCACCCTACATAGTTAGGCTACTTAACCTCGGTGCTTACCTAGCTATCTAAATTAGGTTTTTAGCCTAGCCTAGGTAGTGACATGTGTCAACAACTCATAAGATGGAAATTTATTAAAATTTTAATAATATGAATTATTATATTGTAGCCGAACAACGGGTGACTGGACAGAAAACTCCATGGCTGTGCTATTTGTGTGAACACAAGAACATTGATCAAGGTAAATTGGCCGCCTCTATTGATGAGTGGCGGCGGATCTCATCTTCATTGGTGTGAGAGGGGATCTGGTTGTGCATGGGATGCATGGGGAAAGTATAGTCTGTTGTTGGGGGATGGGAGGACAGGAAGATGACGGCATGATTGATGAGGAGGAGCGGCACAACATTGATGAGGCATGGAGGAAAGCAAGGAGGAGGAAGCTTGTGAGAGAAGTTGGATAGGAGAATGATCAGTTAGGAAGATCGGTCAGTTTTTGGGTAGAACAGACAAGAGTTCTGAGAAAAGTCTGGTCACTCTTCTTCCGCTGCCATTAGTGACCAGGAACCTCAAGTTTCTAAAGCTAGGAGAGAAGTGGAAATTTAGGATCAATGTAACCAAGGATACTACTTTTGGAGAAGGCACAAAGCTTGTGTTGTCGGGGATTTTTTTGTGAAATACAAACTATGAAATTCTGTCATTCAAGTTCTTTCAGTCTGAGTCGTGTGAGTAGGGACAGCGTCTGAGAAAGCTCGGTGGAATAGTCCCTGCAGCTGAATCATGAGATTCCGATTGAAGACTGTGAGAAGTCGCTTGTTGTGTTGTGTCCTCGTTGTGTGATTGCATTGTACTCGCTCTGTTAGAGCGAGACCTAAAGGAGAGGGTTGCTTATAGCTGTGTTCCCCATGCATTTCTTGTCTCCCTTCTTTTTGGTTACAATATTATGTTATGTATAAATGTAAATAATTTACTTAGTATATGTGATTTAGTTTTTTTATTAAATCATTTAAATTTAGTTGATTTTTAAAATGTTGCCTAATATTTTATATAGTTGTATATGTAGTTGCATAGTTTTATGACTAGTCAATGGATGAAAAATCCCTCTAGTTTTGAGAGATATGTGACTACTATTGTGAGAGTATATGGCACGTGGAAATTTTTGCAACTTCTTATCTTTTGCCAATTGTCCAAGGTGATTATAGGGTTTGTAGTCCCATGTGTCTATTACAACTAAAATTTTGTCTTTTGCAACTAAAATTGTAGTTGTTTATTTCTAGATTTTTTCTAGTGTTTGGTTTTTATTAGCAAGGTTAGGGTTTAGGCTAAACAAAAATTAGAATTTAAAATTTAAACTAAATTGGGCAAGGATTTTGGATTGAACTTAAGGATTAAAATGGCTGCAAATGGAATGAAGGCATGTGCCTTGTTGAACATGTCCACTAATTTGAATAAAAGGTCATTAAATCTTTCTTGTGCCCCAATTTTTTTGTAAAAAAATTATCTTGTTTTTTCTTGCATTGCTTGTTTTTTTTGTGATTTATTTCACTAATAGCTTTGTTTAACACTATGCTTGATTAAAAATGCCAATTAGTTTTTTGTGTGTGTTTAATAATCTCTCCTATTCATAGTGTGTTAATGTTTGGTGCCCTCCCTTGTGTGGTGTGTGTTCTCCTTAATGATCTCTCTTGCTCATGACATGTTGTTACTCAATCTTTTCCCTTATTCAAAGCACGATATTGTTTAATGTTCCTCTTACTAACAATGTGCTAATGTTTGGTGTTTTTCCTTGTATTTTGTGTGTTATTGTTCAGGGTAAATTCAATCTAATAGGAACTTGTAATTACTACTTAAATTTAAATAATTAGAATCATGTAAAAATTCTATGTTCCATAAATGCTTGATGAATTTACATAAGAATGTTCCCAATAGATCAATGTAACATTTGGATAAATTTGAAAGTAATCTAATAAATATAAATTACCAAAAAAAACTTAAAAAAAACTCTAATATAGTTTTTTTTTAATTAGCATTATTTTAACATTCTTTTGCCAATTCCAAGCTACCACAGTAACCTATTACACTTTAAAAGGATTCCCAAAAGGATTCCAAATGGTGTACCATTGGCTTCTATTAGTTTGAATTTACCCTTCAATGATTTATTTTCACTTAGTAGCCACTTGCTTTATGTCCTTCCTTCTACTTATGTTGTGTTATTGCTCGGTATTTTTGCTTCTACTTTTTGTGTTGTTAGTACTCCTCCCTTTCCTTTTCTTAATAGGTTATTGTTCCATTTAGTGTTGCTATATTTGGTGGTGTTGTTGTGCTTCAAATTCATCCATGTAGTTTATTAATTTATATATTGCATTATAATAACTTTCTTCACATTTAACTTGTATTATTGCATTGCAATATGAAAATTATAAAGAAAAGTGAGTCATCAAGTACAATTCACTAGTTAATTTTGTAAATGTTGTAAATATTTCCATTGACTCGTTGTTTAAGATTACAAATTTGTCATATTTGAAGAATTCAAACTTTGTTCTTCCTAACATTAAAAGATTATCCAACTTGTAATTAAAAAGATAAATAATGTGATCAAGCAATTTATAACAATTTAGAACTTGCAAAGTATGTTCAATGTTATTGTTTTGGTGAATTTCTGCATTGTGGCAAAAAATAGTTGAAACAAATTTTAGAAGTTTTTTTTCAATGTAATTTTGACTATAATATAATATATGTGACATCATTCACTAGTCTTTCAATCACACAATTGTTTTTAACATAAGCACTACATGGAAAATGTTCACATATAGTATAATATGAAAATAATCTATGATATAAATTTAAAGTAAATTTCAATACATAGATGGTATATTTAAGTTCCATTGTTATATATATATATATATATTATCAACCTTGGTTCACCGACAATTTGTTTGGATAATGGAATAATCAAGTGAAACAAAAAATAGATGTGCAATCAATAAAATGTGGAATTTATGTAAATGAAAGTGATATTGCAATGGATCATACAATTGGAAAAATTGTGGATGCAAAGGAATGTGAGGAAGAATTGAACATCAACTTGAAACCACCATTGGAAAAACAACCTAAAAAGAAAAAGGTCAAGTTTGTGTCCAAGTGTAATATTTAATTTATAATCCTTTTGCATGGATATTTTTGCAACATAAAAAAAGCTTGACTTTTGCTATCTAAGTACTAAAAACCATTTCCCCATTCATTTTGTTGAGAATACTTGGTTAAAGTGTTTCACATAACACATGTTCTTGAATTACATTTACTCCATAAAAAGAATTTCAATAGGAGATTATCCAACAATAGCAATGAACATAAAGCCTGGGAAATAAGCTAGCAATCCATGATTTTGTATAGATTATTTAATGATTGGCAAAGACATAATCACAGAAGTCATAAAAGGAATTAAATAGTGGTGAAAATTGCAAATTATCATAGATTTATTTATGTTTTGCCATTTCCATGGTAATCATGGGATCTTGTGTTAGATATTAATTCATAGTGATGTTAAGAAATTCAAATTGAAACTCCATCTAACACAACATATTGGGGTGACTCTTAACATATTTAATGACAAGTTACAAAATCATTCATTTAAAATTTTATTCTTTTGAAAACTTATTTTGGGGCAAGATAAAAGACCATGTTGTCCTTAGAATTAGTAACAATTATGGTGGTGAAAATGATATTGGACCTATCCATGTTAGTAAATAGGAATGTCATTTTGAAATATTTATATTCATAATATTATAAATGATAATAATGTATTCTAGAGATGAAATTTGATTTAATGTTTTTAATATAATGAATTGATATGAAAATTAAGAATCATTTGTGAAAGAAAAACTAGTGGCTTCAAAAGGCATATTTGTAACTTTGATTTTTTTGTGTGAATTAGGTTCAAGTTGATTTTTTAAAAAAAACTTGAACAAATGGTTTATAATCACATAGGTCATTATGTGAATATTCTATGAAACATTTTGAATAAAAGGTATTTTTTGGTATGCTATGAAATAATGGAATATTGAAAAAACATTATATCAAAAATCAAAAATATTATATATATTTTTAATTAATATTTTCCTAGTGAATTTTAGGCACTTTATTTAAATTTAAAGGTATATTATAATATTTAATTCCTAGGGAATTGGTTGTAACTTTTTTTCCCATGCACTTTGGGAAAGGAAATGGAACTAACTTCCTTAGGGATTTGTATTAAAATAATAAGAATTGCCCAACATTGGTATATGGGTCCAAGCATGTTAAAAGGAGTTAAGGAATGTGAAGTTGCCATAAACACCACACCAAAATGTGATTTTCATGACTACAAAAATACATTTATAGTCAAATCAAGCTCATTAATATTGTTCATGTCATTTTTATAATCAATTATGTCAAAATGGTATAAACAATGGGTCATGTTTGATTACGTAGTTTTACATTGAATGTAGTCATGAAAGTCATGTTTTGGCATAATGAAAGTCATGTGAATGCATGATTTTGAAAATAATTAGATTGATTTTGATTATTGAATGTAATGAAATTTGTATTATGATTATAAAATAGTCAGAACCTTGAAATGGACAATTATTGCAAGGTTATATGTCTTAATATAATCAAAATATATGTCTTCCATTAAATCTTACATTTTTTGCAAAGTTGAAAAGAAGACATATATATTAATGATTATAAGTACATGGCATTGAAAAGAATTGAAATTAAAGAATATATATTTTGAACTTGTTTTAGACCCCCAAAAGTACATAATTGGATAAACTTCTTCCAAGACTAATTGTTTGTTCTTTTGTACTGGAAGGATAGGTTACATTTCCTAGGAAATTTGACATGTTATTATTATTTTATACATTTTTTTAATATACTATTTAGAAGACTACTGAATAAATATTGCCAAATTGTGAAATTTAATGCAAATTTTGGTACTACAAGATAAATCTATTAATCAATAAATGTTATTTGTAATTTGAACATCAATTTCCCTAGGAATTGAAACACATTGTGCCAAATTAGTGTTATAAGAGATATTAACATTAAACAACATTTTAAGATTAAATTTTGTTTCATCAAATGGATGATAAATACATGATGTAATTCCATCTAATCTCGAAGAAATTGTTTCATATGTGTGATTTTTGGGAAAAAAATCACTTTAACCTTGGTCATTTTGGTTTCTTTTAGCAAGCCTAAAACCATATACCACATATGCCCTCCCATTGTAGGAAAAACCATATTTTATTGTAATGATCAATTATTCGAATGTTGTATATTCATCAACTTGTACACCATATATTATGAAGGTAATGAATGAGGATGTTTTTGTTATCTTTAGTTGATCCTTAAAATATGTAGTTTGAAATATTAACATTGATCATTCATGTTTCTTTGAAAAGATATTTCAAGTACCCACCTTTATTGTGTCTAAGGTTTTCCTTTTCAATTTTCTTATCTAGTCAAAAGTAATAAACATTTGCAATTAAATAGATTTAGCATATGAAGTGATAATAATTTTTTAGTAAATAGTCCAAATAGCAAAAAAACTGGTGACAAGTTACTTTGAAACCAAAAGACAATTGAAATGTGGTGACTTATTATTTAGAAAACAAAACTTTTGGATTTTTTGGCCTTTTAGAAATGAATGTGAAATTCTTTTAAAATATGAGGTAAAGTTTTATTTTTAAAACCAATTTTATTTTATTTTTTCCTATCGCCAAGGTTTGAAAATGAGCAAAAAGACGAACATTGGTTGTGACAAATAAAACTATTATTTTCTTTTGAATGTGAGGAACAACTTTTAGAAATGTCAAGTTCCACATTTACAGATTGAATTTTTTTCACCTTTAAAACATAAATAGAATATGCCTAATTTCATTTTATAAATTAAAAGGAAAAACAAGTTTAAACTTTTAGAATTAATCACCTAAGAAAATAATGCCTTGATTTTTTTTGTTGATCAAGCTTTGGGATTCATAGAAAATTAACATATAAAATATCTAACTTTAAACAAGATTATTTGACCTTTTCATGCAACATTTTATTTGGAGAAAATATTTTCACAAGTTGGAGTAAGTCTTGTCACTATTACAGAAGTGGGGTGCAATTTATTAGCCTAAATCACTATGGGACCTTAAAAGTGAAATAACTTCATTGCATTTTTATTTATTTCATTACATTACTATAAAATGCGTCTTAGTTCACTTTGGGTTTCACTAGATTTTGAGTGACTTTGGACATTTTACTTAATAAAATTGTTTAACCCCCTAGTGAACGGGGACCAATTGTTATGGACAAAAGAATTGTTTCAATAGTACCTAGTGCAACAAGGTTACTTTCAAATGAAATACAAATTATCAAACCATTCATTTGTTAGTTAATTAACTAACCAGCAAGGAAATCAATTAATATTTAATTATGTAATATATAATATTATTGATAATTTAATGATTTTTTTAACATATGATTTATTGACACATGTCACTACCTAGGCTATGTAGGCCACATAATCAACCTAGGCACCTATTTTAAAAATTTGATACGAAAACATTCAATCAACATACCATTGTTGACCACACACAACACCATTCATGAGGTTTGATCCCTTGACCTTTGGAATGGAAGCAAACACCCTTACCATCAAGCCACCCAACTTGTTCTGGTAATAGGTTACATTACATTTTATTTATCAAATACTTCATTTTAAACATTACAAAAACATAAACTTTGAAAATTCATATCTTATTGAGATTTTGTTCAAATGAAATGATTCGAATTTACTTTTTAAAAAATTTCAATATTGTAAATAATTACATTTATTTCCTTTTGAAAGTTTAAAATCATTTGAACAAAAGAAAAGTTGAATATCATTATTCAATAACATTTCAATGACCATTCTTTTGGAATTTTTTTAATTAATGAATGGATAATGTTTTTGTTAATATAATAATACTACTTATATTAAACTACTTTAAATTATTATATGATTATTTTTCCTTAATTTAAATTATTTCACCCTACATTATTTACGGCTATTGAAGGCTATTTCACCTTATGTTATTATTGGCAATTCTAGGTTATTATAGGTTATTTCACCTTAAATTATTTTTGTCTATTATAAATTATTTCACCCTAAATTATTTTTGGTAATCCTAAGCAATTCTAATAAATGGCTATTGGTTGTTTTTTTATTAAGGCTATTGGTGGTTATTAATGGCTTTTGCTACTTATTCTATTGGTGGCTATTCTATTAATGGCTATTGGTGGCTATTCTATTGATGGCTATTGGTGGCTATTCTATTGATGGCTATTGGTGTCTATTCTATTGGCTATTGGTGTCTATTCTATTCATGGTTATTGGTGTGTATTTTATTAATGACAATTGTGGCTATTCTATTGATGGCTATTGGTGTCTATTATATTAATGGCTATTGTGGTTATTCTATTAATGGTTGTTGTGGCTATTCTATTAATGGATATTGTGGTTATTTTATTAGTGGCTATTATGGTTATTCTATTAATGGCTATTATGTCTATTCTATTAATGGTTATTGTGGTTATTTTATTAATGCCTATTGATGGTTATTTTATTAATGGTTATTGGTGGTTATTATATTAGTATTTATTGGTGGCTATTACATTAGTGGCTATTGGTGGTTATTTGTGGTTATTTTATTAATGGTTATCAGTGGTTATTCTATTGATAGCTATTAGTAGTTATTCTATTGGTGACTATTGGTTGTTATTCTATTAACGACTACTGGTGGTTATTCTATTAATGGCAATTGATTGTTATTTTTTAAATGACTCTTGGCAGTTATTATATTAATGACTGTTAGTGATTGTTCTATTAATGGTTATTGATGGATATTCTATTGGTGGATGTTGGTGCTTATTAATGGATGTTGTATTAGTGGCTAGTCAATTGGTGGATATTGGTGGTTATTATATTAATGGCTATTAGTGGTTATTATGTTATAAGCCATTGATGGTTATTTTATTAATGGTTATTAATGGTTATTGTATTATAAATTATTGTTGGATATTTTATGTTATAATATCATAGGATATTGGTAGTTATTATATTGCAGGGTATTTAAAATTATTTTTCATAGGTTATTCTAAGTTATTTTTACCTTAGGTCATTATATTATATTTTAGATTATTTTAAGTTATTATACTTAGGATAAAATAATTTATAATAACATAAAGTAAAATGACTTTGAATAATTTAAAGTATAACTTGAAATAACATATATTAATTTAAAATAAAATAACCTAAGGAATATCACTATGTCGACATCATGTTTTATTACTAGTTAACATAATTCATTATTATAATTTATTTTAGTAAATAGGGTTATTTCTATGTTTTTTTAATATTCTATTTATGCTACTTTATGACATACCCATTCTATGTGTGAATGAGAAGTAATCCACATGCACCACCTAAATAGGTTATGGAAGTAAAATACATTGTTTATGCCTGGTAATGAACTCAAGGCTTGAAGTTATCAAAATAGCCCCAACCTTCTCACGTTCAAGCTATTTTAAAAGGTTAAATCCTCACACATTGTTGTTTTGCTTATGAAGTTCAAAGAACATTTGTAGCCTTTCACCTAGTGCTTCCAATGTCATAAAAAAATTGCTTAATTCAATAGAGGAATGAGGGGGAAGATATGGGGTGTTTGGTGTAAGGGGGTTCAATTTTTTATGATGGATGAATTAAAACAAATTAGATTTTCAAGCTTAAAATCTTTGATCATTGCATCTTTGCCTTTGAAATACAAAGAAGTTTTGTAAAGCCCTAACTGACGCACCCATCAGGTTTCAATTCCCTCAAAATGGACCACAAATGAAGAAATTATGGGGTTGGAGCTAGAGAAGGGTCTAAAGCTATGTTTTCAAATTTTTAGTCCATTGGGTACATAATTGTCCTACCAACATATTTATGTAACATGGGCCCAAACAAAAGTTGGGTGGGTATTTGAGGTTGTCATGGGTATTAATATTCACACCTATAGTAATATAGCCCATAGTATCTGAACATGCCTAGTTGGTTATAAGGTTACTTTCCAACAAATATGATCATAGGGCTTAGGGTTTAAGGTTAAAAGTTATGCCTTCATAAAAGCATTTTTGGTTTTGATCCCTTCTAACTTAACCATCTAGTGGAAAGTGTAATTTTCCACTTTCTAAGTAAGCAATCGAATTTGCTATTGTAGATCCTCCACTTGTTCTTGGGTGATGGGGGGCATGGCAAGACAACTCCTAGATACTTAGTTCAAGGCGTCTAATGGTTTTGGTACATTATTTCAAATTGTTTGTTTAGGAGTGCAACTTCACTTCCAACTCACCATTCTCCTTTTCAAGTCACTTGGTTCAATCCACTGCAATTCCGAGCTCATGTGCATCCATAACAATAGTTAATGCCAACAAAAGAGGCATATCGAAAATGATGTCCTTGCATATTGGGGAGGGGACCTCACCTAGGTTCCACCGGAATTGAAATTTGGGGGAATGTCCATTTTTGGTATATGACGCAACAAGAAATCATGGTTTTTCAAAAGGTTCAACCAAAATGTCCACATTGACCATAAGGATGTTCATTTTTATTAAAGGCATGGGGCATGAAAAGACACATCATCCTTTTGGTTGGTTCTTTTGACTTATGTGACCATTTTGACCAAGTGTTAAGTTGTACATTTAGTCAAGAAAAACAAATGTTTTAAATGGACCATCAAAATGCCCGTGGTTTAGTCAAATTGACCATATTGAATGGCTATACTTAGTCAAATTTGCCATATTAATTTGGTAAGCTAGCTTACTTGCTATGCTTATTAGGCTACCTACCTACCTACCTACTTATTTAAATATGTCCTAACTACCTTAGCTACATACTTGAGTACCTACCATTTACATAACTATGTTCTACCTACCTACCTACTTAATTACCTACCATCTACTTACCCATGTCCTACCATCTACCTACCTACTTACGTATATTTATTTATCTATATATTTAGATAGGTTCCTACTAACCTACTTATGAAAAAGATTGAAGTTCAAATGTTGTTATATACATTGACCAAAAAATTCATGGAAGTTCAAGGAAACATGTTAAATGCATTTGATATCATATTGTTTTACAAAGTGGTGGGGTGGTTTGATGGCCAAAACATTAGTGTGGAGCCAAAAAGACCAAGGTTCAATCCCATTTACTAACATATATTATGTGGAGTATGTATATTCATAAATGTACCTTGTATATGTATGTAAATACATATTACTTAGGTGGGTTGTGGATAGGTAGGTAGGAGGCCATGGTGGGTAGGTAGGTAGGTAGGTACTTATTTTTATTTATTATTTACACTTTTATATTTACAAATTAAACATTTTGTTTAATTAAAATTTCTGGTTGCCTAATTTTTTGTTTGATCTGACTAGTCAAAAAGACCGTTTTATGGTTAATAGAAAAAACCACCAATCAAGTTGGGCATGTTCAAATCAACTTTTCCAATATGATTAAATGATCAAATATACTAAATGTCAAAATGACT
>Ga0209208_10002597_pt1 | contig 25927 bp, 24 predicted proteins | sample S1TSphfallax_3_FD_187694 | JGI IMG/M metagenome (GOLD analysis project Ga0209208, IMG submission 187694) | Host-associated microbial communities from peat moss isolated from Minnesota, USA - S1T2_Fd - Sphagnum fallax MG (SPAdes) (version 2) | ecosystem: Host-associated > Plants > Peat moss >...
GGGGGGGGGGGGGGGGGGGTTGGGGAAGAAAAAGAAAAAGCACTCCATAGTACAAGAAACACATACCTACACAAATAGGTCACAGGTGAATGGACTCATTCATCAATCCGAGCCATTGAATATTCCTTAAACCTAGGAGGCTAATTTGTTAAAGATCATTGAGAAGTAAGAAGACAGGCTTCTTGAATCTACAAGTACAAATATGCATCAAGACAAAAGATCTCCAATCTTGACAAGCAAGCAAGCAAGCAAGCAAAGCAAGCAATCAAGACCTCGTGACTAATATCTCAACATAAACTCCTGAAAGGTGCTCAAGTGAGTGTTCACCAGCGACCACCATTCGAGATTTTCCAAATGGAGATTTTCAAAGGTGGATGGGAGGGTGTTCATTCGCAAACGAGATGTGGAAAAATGCAAGTGTTTTTCCACAAGCTCCTTCAATGTAAAGGTTTTTCCCCACTAGACATAACGCATCCCAGCAATTTTCATTTGGACCTCTGAAAGGTGAAACGTTTGTTTGGAACATGTCACAAAACATCTAACTTAACTAGAACATGTCACAAAACATCTAACTTAGATAGAACCGTATCACAAAACATCTAACATAACTAGAACATATCACAAAACATCTAACTTAGCTAAGTAGCTAGCTCGGTGCCAGTGTGATGATGCAAGCTAAAAGACATAATTTGTAAAACACATTGCCAGAAGTGAAGATGGCTGTTTTAGCCCCTGGCCAACCCCCTCTATCATTGTATAGTAATTTCTTCAGTGTGCCAAGAAGGGTTGGTGAGCACTGAGAAGAAGAAGAAGAAGAGAGAGAGAGAGAGAGAGAGAAAGAGAGAGATTCACACAACTTCTGTTGCACTTTTTCCTTTTTGTTTGTAGTAGAATTATGCAGGTCTCAGCCCTTGAACCTGCGATGTGGGAATGCTGCTTTTTGCATGACAGCTGAGAGTGTGTGTGTGTGTGTGTGTGCAATTTGATCCAAGATGTAAAATTTAATTATTTCCATTCAAAAATCCTCATATAAAAATAGACCTATTTATTGTGTTTTTAATAAACACAATAATAATTTTTTTTTTCTTTCCTACCAGCCATATATGGAGTTATATTTTAATTAGCTAGCCAGCCAGACAGCCCACCTAAAGTAAATTCACTAGTGAAAATTTGAAAAAACATAATAGTGGGTGGAAAAGGGATTAGATCATAATACTTCACCATAAGTTAATTAATATGTATATGCCAAGGCTAATAATAACTATACAAAAACCTTCATGAGTTATGACTTCAAATGAGGTTGAAATTATTACAAATTAAATTTTCAAGTAGGTTTTTTGTAGCCCTCTTTATATAACCTTGATGGCTAGCTAATCATGTCCTCATTCATTCCTTCATTCATTCATTCACTCATTCATCCATTCATTGCTTGCTTGCTCCTCAATGTCTCTCCTCTCCTGACTAAGCCTGACTCAGAAGATCAGCATCTCAAAAGCCTGATTCCAACAAAAACAAAAAAAGAAAGAAAAAAGAGGGATTTTATGACAAAAGTAACCTCACCTAATTCCCTTTCATTTCTTTCCAGTGCCTTCCCTGAATCCCTTCCTTTCCTTTCCTTGCCTTGCCTTGCCTTCCCTTCCCTTCCAAGCTGCTCCTCCTTAAGGCTGCAAAGGAGCAGCTACCAGTTGTGGGTAATGTGTTCTTTTCCACTTTTCACTTTTAGTTGAGTTGGCTACATGCTAGTCTCTCTGTTGCAGCAGTAGTTGCCACACGGACCTATTGCATGTTGAATTGCCCAGCTATATTAGTAGGGATATGTGTAGGTTTTCAGCTAGAAGGGAAAAAAAATTTGGTTAGTTGTGAGAAGACTGAGTTAGTTGGTTGGTTGGTTGGTTGATTGGTTATAGGAGAGTTTGTTGAGTTAGTTTTGGAGCTACAAACCATCAATTTCTATCAAAGCTTCTTTTGGGAATTTATGTTTTGTTTTTCAATTTTGGATGACAAAGCTATAATTGCGGGCGGGTTAAGGGAGAGAGGGGAAGGAACCCAACTTGAACCCAAAAGGGTCTTGCCCATTGTAGCATAAAGTCTAACTTGCACAAAAAAACAAAAAATTGAGTTTAAAAAAAATTCAAAAGAAAGTTTTAACATTGTGTTAAGACCTTGACTAATCTCATGTTACTACATCAACCTATTAGGATTAGTTATGGTGACTCAAGGAGGTGTTTGGTCCTACTACCTTGTTTTCATCCTTTCATTTTAAATTCACATTTATGAACTCATCCTAATCTCGTCCCCTTTTTTTCTTACCTGGGCTAGGGGTTACTTTGCGTTGCATTCCATTGCAAACTAGGAAACAATCGGTATTTTACCTTTGATAGCCCTTGATAAAACTAGGAGTTTGTGAAGTGAAGTAGTATGTAAATAAAAGATTCCAATTCCAAACACCCAAATCGATTGCAAAACTTGAAATCCAAGCATTCAAAGACCAAAATTTCAATTCAAGATAGATGATGAGAAAAATTGTGAATCTTAGCAACCTTACCATAATCAAAATTCAACCTTCAAGCTTCCACACCATAACAAATTCCAATGTTTTTTCCAATTTTGAGTTACTATTCCAAAATAAAAATGTTTTGCAAAATGAAGACCTTTTGCTCAAACATTTGAATGACTAGCTCCAAATGCATTGTCAATTGATTCCATCATTTAGTTTTCATAAAAATGAATGTAAAGCATTTACCATGTTCATTCTTCTATTGAATTAATAACTGGCACAAGAAGAAGTCAATAGCTTATATACCCAAGTATCAAGGATTTTCAATGACGAGGAAAAGCTCTTTCACATTATTATGTCATACATGCCACAACCTTTGCATATACATGTTTTGCAACAAAACTATATGCCCTTATTTGATTTTCAATTTGGCCCAAACACATGTTGCCCAACAAACTCAAAAACCAAATGATTTATTTCTAAATTCAAATATGTAATCTATAACAACTTTGACAAGTTTGCTTTCATGAATGGAATTGATCAAGGCATGAAAATTAACAAACACATGATTCACCATGAAAAAAAAGGTGGATGTCACAACACGTAATATGTTCATCCCCTTCACAAATTTTGATTATTGAGTTATAAAATCACACACAAAGACATCATATAGTTGTGTAAATTTGTTTAGAAATCCATTGCCTTTAGGAGTGGCACAATAATCCTAACAATGCTTTTACATCAATGTTTTGTGGGTGTATCTAATGTTGCCTTCATGATAATAATGCAATATTTGTACTTGACACATGATTGAAGGGATTGATCATAGATATCCAACAAATTTGATGTTGCACCACATTTTGTTGCCCATAATTTTCATCATTTTTGCCAATTTATTATGTTTCTTATGACTATGGTTATGATATGCATACAAACATTGTAAAAGACCTTTAATGCAAGACACCAAAAGTAGGGGTGAAAGAGTTTGTTTTATAATTAATGTTAAGGGCAAAATTGCACAATCACAATTGGACAAAGTGAACAAAGTTATATTGTCATGATTGGATAGAGTGGACAAGTGAAAATGTCATTGTAGGACAAAGTGGCAATATAAGGTTGAATGAATAAGATTAGTTGATAATTTACATTAATGTTCATGGCAAAAGAAAGATTAATGGGAGGAGTTTTGAATTGGTGATCATTAAAACATTGAATAGTTTCTTTTAAGGTAGCTCATGAGAGGATAAGATTTTGATGGAGAAGAACAATGGTGATTCTTTGTATTTTGTTTTTGTTTTTCTATTTCAATCCCACATTATTTAAATTCTATTTTCAGATTACTGCAAATGTCATATTGTTGCATATATGAATTCTAAATTTTTTTTTTTTGGGTTTTACTCTTTGAATTTTACAATTTGTTGGTATTATAGATCTTCAATATTTGGATAATAATATGTTGAACTACATAATTAGAGAATATAAAAACAAAAGATTAACATTTAGCAATTAAGTTTTTCCAATGACCATATAATGCACAATAAAAACAAAAGAAACATTTCAATGTTGGATTTAAACTATAATGGAACCTTGGAAGGTGTTGACTCAACAATTAACACCAAAACAAGCTAACAATGTCCTCTTCTTTTAGGCCATATTCAAGTATTATCATTTAAACAACAAAGGTGTGTGATACCACATCACAAACTTCTTAAACCACAATTTGACAATAATAGTCATGTGAAATTTGTTTTTTCATAACTTGGTTTGTATCAGTTAAACATATATGTTTTGTGTTTTGATCACATATGAAGCACATATAAATGGGATGAAGGATCTTTATGCACATCAATATTTTGCATCGTATTTGTATGTGTTTCATACTTGTTTCAAATACATGACATCCATGTTTAAACAATACAATCTTGTGAAAAAACAAAATTTGTATGATTAATATTATTAAATTAATGGCATCAAAAGTTTGTGATGTAATTCTACATAATGTAAGCACGCACACTTGCCCAACTTGCATTATCCATAGATGTGACCTCATCACAAAGGATAAAAACTTGGTATTTTGGAGAGTAATTTTAATGTTCTTTCTCACCTTGTTCACACATTCTTAACATGTTCTGCGATTTTTCAACTAATTTTGTTAGAACAATGTTTTTTAAAGATAAATCAAAATGCATACTGTACTCAAACAAACTTGATTATAAATCTTCATAATTTATTATTGGCTTATGTTTACTTAATAAGTTGAAAACATTTGCAAATCAAACAAGTTTCCATTTGTCTACCACTACTTGACCAATATTATGTTGTTAGAAGATATTTTTTGTGGATAACTAACTAAGAATAAGATTAGTAATGCCTAACATTGAAATAAGGAATTTCATTTTTTTACATACTCACAATTTGGATCCATGAACCACTTACCATTACAAGTTTTCCTATTATTTGTATGTTTATCTATAGAATCCCACATAAACACCAAAACTTATTTTTTATTTTCAATTTTAGTACATACACAACATTTGAAAAAAGTTACCAATTTAATTTCACTCAAAATGAGCTCTACCCACAACATTTTTATAACCCAAACATCCTAAAAACTTGTAGTTTTACATGAATCAAGGATTTTTTTTGTTTATTAAAACTAACGACATGTTGATTTGTAACAACAACAAAAATTTCAAGGATGTTAAGGTTTATATTATAATTATGAGGTGAACAATCTAGAGTTTAAAGGCACAAATTTGATTTTTATAAATTTGTTTGATGCGCCCCCAAATTTCTTGATTGTCTCAATTGTAAGTCTAAAGGTGAAAACAACGAAACGAGAAGGAGTTGAGGCGCATTCCTTGGCTCGCAACATTTTGGAAATAGAAAGGTGTGTTAGAGCTCTAGGATGAGGACTAGGAAGATTGACAAGCAAGTCAATTACTCTCACGGACTTGCACAAACCAAACAACAAGTTGGTTGGTGCATAGCTGGAACACTTTTGGTGCATGGACGAGCCACGGGCAAACATGGACTAACAAGACTCACCACGGCCCGGACTTGGGGGAGGCCATCACTTTCCCCCTTATAGTATTCTTTGTGCTTGGCCATGGGGCCCATGGGGCCCATGGGCTAAACATTCAAATGTCATTTTGTCCCGAGTGGGAGTCCCAAAATTCCCAAAATTAGGACTCTTGCGACTTTGGAGGCCCATAATTTTGTGTGTAGACCTTCGATTGAGGTGAGGTCTAAAAGAAGTTGTAGCTTTCATCGAGAGCTTTCTAACGCATATAAGGAAATCAGGGTGATTCCCGACTTTTAGTGGTTGGGAATCAAATTGGCAATTTAACTTTTGACCTTTCTTTTGGCCATAACTTGTGTTTTAAATACCCAAATGGGTCATGTGAACCCAATTTAAACATCTATGTTCCAAGAGATTTTCAATGATATAAGGAATCTCTCAATCTAATGGGTTTTGAGCCCTACAGTCGCTCTCTGAAAATTTGAAAATCCATTAGAACTCTAACTCCCAAAGTGGGAGCTGATTTGGGAATGTGGAGGTTGATTCCATCACACTCTCCCATACTTTGGGAGCATGAGATGTGACTACTGGGCCTCACTATTGGCCCACACTTTTGCAAGCCTTTGCCTTGGTTGCGAGCTGAAGGCTATAGTTGTGACATTGTTCATGTTACTGAATTTGGATGCATTGCAACAAATTGACTCATTGGGTGCAAGACTATCTATTATGATGTGACCGTTAAAGAAGTACTTAAACTTGAAGTTATTTGGAATTGCAAACATGGTTGAAACCACATACATTTTCAATCCCATTCCTAAATTTATGACTATAGTTAATAGATTAGACCTTAAAGATTTATTAAAAAACAGTTTCATCTCAAATTTTAAATACATCATAGTTGTGCACCTCAAAGTGTTGCATTACAAAATTGTTTGCTTTACACAAGCACATTATGAAAACGCTAAGAACATCATTATGATAGATATAAATCATTTCAAGAGTAGGAAGATGTTTGAACTTCATGTTTAATATGCACACAATGTACACATGAACAAAGAGGTGACCCACAATGCAATGCAAAGTGCATACAACTAGTTTGATAAGAAAAAGAAGGTGGGAGGTCAAAATTACAATAAGATGTTGACAAAATCAAGGTATAGATAAAGTTCCAACAATGATTAGTTACCCTAAAAATCATTTGACATTGTATACATGAACAAAGGTAAACTAGATAAACAATGGCATGATTATACTTGCAACTTATGTTAAGTTGAAAAAAAAAAAAACAATAATGCACATTGCTCACCCTACAAGCAAAACTCGATTAATGTAATTCTATTTTGAAAGCAACGACCTTTGAATTGATGGCCAAATCCAACAAAACAATTAATGAGTGAACAATAGTTTCTAAAAAGTGCATGGTGCACATTCAACAACTTGCAATTAAAAAGTTTAAGGTATTCCAAAGTCCATGATACAAGTGTTTAATGAATTATCACAAAGTGCTCTAAGACATGAGTTAGAAGCAAATGCACATAATGCACAATGCGCACTGATGTTGCACAATCAACTAGTAAACATGGGTTTGATCAAAACCATCAACTACGAAGGAAAGGGTTATGATAAAAAATTCAATAGCCTTCAAAAGACTATGATTTGAAACAATTTGTATCCAAAGTTGGTGCATAATTTGCAAGACAATGGTTTTCCCTTGGTAGTGAGTGGGCCAATGACGCATTATGTTGTTACATGTTCACCATGTTGACACCAAAAGATTTTAACAATACAAGTGCGATTTGGGGCAGGTCAAAATCAACAAAATGCCATTTTTGCGATTTGCCACCAACATGTCTTTTTGTGGAAATACTAATTCTCACCACCCGGTGACCTAAAAACAACTTGAGGGGCAACATGCAAAAAGACCCCAAAGGAATTTTCTTTTGAAAAAAATTGACCAATGTACATGACCATAATATTTTCCAGGTAGAAAATTCTCAAACCACTAGAATAAAAAAAAATTAATAAAAATTGACTTCGATAGCTTGATGTCATTGAAACATTACTGGGATTCCTAAAATAATTGGGGCAGATCACATTAGGGGCAGATCCCATCAATAAAATGCCATTTTGTGATTCAAAGCCACCTCAAAACATAATTTTGCAAATTTTCGGTCAGGGGGAACAAAAAAAAAAGAAAAAACACTGGGACTCTTCGTTGCCTCTGGGACCTCTTCGTCTTCGTCTTCTTCTTCGTCCTGTTCTTGTTCTAGAGGAGAAGCAACAAGCGAGTAGATGTGAGGGTTAACGGGAAGAATCACGGCGATGTCGTGATCCATCGGGTGCATGAAATGACATGAATTCAGCCAATGCAGCATGCAACGACCACTGCACAATGCTGCACCGTTGTAGCTTTGATCCACCTGTAACTCCTCGACGTGTGTGGAGAAAGTGGGTGCTGCTGTTGCTGCTGCTGTTGCTGTGAGCAGTGGAGCTTTATTTTTTATATCTGGTTCCTGTGTGGGGGTGAGGGGGAGTGGGTTTGGGGTTGTTGCTGTTGCAGGCGTCATCAGCTCTAGCAAGCTACTCTAGTCTCAAGTGTTGAAGGGTTTGAATGTAAAAGTCTAGCTGCTTGAGTGCATTTGAAAGCGGTGTCTGCATGATATTGACATGAAGCTCATGTTGATGGAGTGTCAGGAGTCATCGATGGATCGGGTAGTAGGCCTTTTGTGCCTCTGCAGTGCTGCAGCAGTAGCGGTACTAGCTAGCTGCTAGAGCTTTTGAGCTTGGGGGCCCAAGACAATGAGGAAAAGAGCAAGCGCTAGGCTAGTACAGAGACACAAGGGACGGAAATGGCCCCTGAGCAAAATTAGGGCGACTACTGTGGAGCAAGGCTGCAGCAGGATCGTGCTTGTTATGATGAATACTTTAGTAGGTAAAAGAGAGAGAGAGAGGACTGGTGACGGAGAGAGAGAGCGCGCGCGCGAGAGAGAGAAAGGTTGTCAGAGATGGGTCACAGCGGACAGAGTGATCTTTTGTACTATGCGCACGCCGCATCGCACAGTCGAAAAACGGTGGTGGGAACTTGTGGCCAAGGCCCCCTTCTTAATCATCGCCGCCTTGTGCTTCACCAACCCAATCCCGCCGCGTGTGGATTCTGGTACGTAGATGCTGCAGCAGCTTTTTTGCGAATTTCAGGAAACCTCTCCAAAACAAAACAAAAACAAAACAAAACAAAACAAACAAACAAACCCAGCAACAAAACCAAAAAATAAAAAAACAGAAGAAAAAAGTTGCAACAGCTACAGGAGCGAGCAGCAGGAGCAGACGCTGCAGCAGTATATTGCTCTTCGTCCCCTGAGCTGCTTGTTGTAGCCCAGCGTCTTCTTTCTTCTGTCATATTCGACACGAGGAACATCCCTTTCTCCCCATAAGATATTCTTGAGTCTTGACTGCTACCTGCTCCGGCCCCCCTGCACGACTACAAATTAGTGGTTGCTGACTCTGGTTGATGCCGGCAACTACGACTAGTGCTGATGATTTTTCCTAGTCCACCTTCGCGATTGAGAGTCACTGTCTGTTTTCTCTTTCTCGACTATTGCATAACATCATTCGCAGCTGGAGTTGCGGCATAAACTACTTGTTTGTTGTTCATGTGAAGTCAACGTCGATCCGGAGTTTGAACTTGTGATCATCTGCGAACTTCCGTTTGCTTATCTCATGAGTGATCACGTGCAATAATTCCGTGTGAAATAGCAGCAGCAGCAACGGGCTGCAGGAGCATTGTCTTTCTTGACGTGATCATCGACTGTGTTACCCACAAGAGCTAGATAAACCGGAAGCTGCTTGTCATGGGTCACGGTGGTCGAGGAACAGCTGCAACCCATCAACAGCAGCAGCACAATGGTGAAAACCCCATTGCAGTAAAAACAGCAGCTGTGTCTGCTCCGGTCCTACTTCTCTCCAGCAGAAAACGCATGATCACTACTGCAGCAAGTGGTCTGCAGCAACAGCAGTTGTCCACCAGCTTGCCTCCCTGGTTACCGCTGCATGCTTCGCTCGCTCTCAACCTGGCTCTAGTGTACTACGTCATGTGTATAAATATAGCAGCAGCTCCAGGTACTCATCAACACTCGAATCGGGGGCAGCAGCAGCTAGTTCCTGGATCCACGAGTCGACAACAAGATGCTGCAAGATGCAGCAGCTCGTCAAATGATCATGAGCTGCTGCTGCAGCAGCAGCAGGGTGGTGCAAATCGAGATTATAGATTCTGCTCTTGCAACAACAACAGCAGCAGTTCCACATCTGCAGCAAGAGCTCACAAGAAGCCGGTGCAGGACTTTGTGTTTCATGACGACGATGTGCAGCGGCCGGTGACATCAGCTCCTCATCTTTCGTCTTCTGCCCTGGAGCACGCACACGAGTGCTCCAGTAATGGCCATTTTGTGGTGTTCGATCAGCAGCAGCAACAACAACATGAGCAGCAGCGGTCGAGCCGGGACCGGGATGATCAACTGCAGCAGCGGCGGCGGCGGCGGAGAACTGGAGCTTGTCACTGTCATGCATGCTTCAAGGGGCCTCAATGCGCAGAACTTGCAACCGACTGCATCCTCAACCTTTCCTTGTGAGAAATCGATCAATCAATCTTGATCCCCAGCTCCTACATCTTCTAATTCGACTCGGGCAACAACTAGCTACCGTTCTGCTGCTGTGACGCAGCTGCATAGTCATCATGATACATGAAGATCTCTATACTCGCAGTCGATAATCCGAACAACTCTTTTGTTTTTGCAATGCTGTCGATGGAGCTCGTCGAGCTCGTTCCTTTGATCGAGCTAGTAGATCAACCAGCACCTTGAACCCTGAATCCCTGATGCATAGAAAGACGTAGCTACAGCCACGAAGAATGCTGCACGTACCCGCGCTATGTAGCATCTTTTTCTTCTTCTTCTTCTTCTTCCTGCCGTTGCAGTAATTGGTTTCTAACTAGTGTGGTGATTGTTGTTTGTGTTGTGCTGCAGTGGCGATCCCACAATGTTCGAGTCTTATTGGCTTGCTCTTGGATCACAAGCAACCACTAGCATCCCAGCATGGCAAGGCATGAGCTATTTCGCACACAAACACAACGCCTTCTTGTTTGTGGATCCTTATCTGGAGCAAGCGATCCGCGAATTGCACAGCCTTGTGGGAAACGCTGTGACAAAGAATCGACACATTGTGGTGGGTGTGGGTTCTACCCAATTGTTTCAAGCGGCAATCTATGCTCTGGTCTCGCTGCAGCAGCCTCAAGCTGCTGCTGCAAACTCCAGTACCACTCCCACAGACATCGTCTCCGCCGTCCCATACTACTCGGTACGTCAATGCATCAGCTCCGCCATCTCCAACTCCTCATGATCATCCTTGATCTCCAACTCCGGGCGTTTGCTTGATGATCTTTAACTCCTTGATGCTTGCTTGATCTCCCAACTCCTCCGTATGCTTGAGCTGAAACTCAGTATAATATGTGCTCCATCACCAACTTCCAAGTTTTGCTTGATCTTCAACTCAGTATCCAGCTCCATATCCAACTTCCTCTGTTTTGATCTTTCCACTCCAAATGCTGCTTCATCTTTTTTCCTTTGGCACTGGCTTCTTAATCCTAAATGGGAAGCTAAATTTCTTTGTAAGCCCACTTTTTCCATGCTCTCAAACTTCTCCTTCTTTCTTTCTCTCCAGGTTTGTTTCCTCCTTTCATATCCTTTTGGGTTTTTCCATTTTGGTTGCTTATCATTAGCCTTTAGCCGAATTTTTTTGTGTTTTTTGTGCGTTTCAATCAGAGCCTTCACAATTTCAAATGTTGGGGAGTTTTCTGTAAACCCCACTTTTCATGATCTCAAAGTTCTCCATTTTTATTTTCCTCAATTTGTTTCCTCTTCTTAGGTTTTCTTTCCCAGTTCTTGCTTGAAATTACCGATTCTCATTCTCATTGGTTTTCGTGTTTCATTGGCTTCCTAATTAAAAGTTGGGAGTTTTTCCTAACCCCACTTTATAATGCTCTCAAAGTTGTCCAGGCTCCTTAGTTTGCTTAGTTTGCTTGTTTCTTCCATTCTCTTTTTTTGGATTTTTTCCATTTCTTCTTGGATCTGTGTAGGTCTTCTTCTCCTTATCTTTTAATTTTTCTTGAGCTAGCTAGCATTAAGAGGAGCTTTCTTAGATGTGTCAAAAACTCTATAAGTTGGTTAATGTTTGACATTAACGTCCATCTACAGCCAGGAACTGATGAAGTCAGTGCATGTGTCATGGTAAGTCAGTGATCAACAAAACCCTACATGTTTCTGCTGAAGTTCCCCAACCTAATTTTACATGTGCGAATGGTGGGTTGCCAGTGTTGTTGAAACCACTGCTAAATATTTTTGTCTTCTGGACTTCTTTTCTTTCTTTTCTTTAAGGATGGGTAAATTTCCTCTTGTTTCATGTTTGCTGATTCAATGGGTTGTTGTTATAATGTCATCACAAAAATCTATCCACTTAAAACACTAACCCAAACAAAATCTGCCTGCATGGCAGGCGTATCCAGAAGTAGTCAGCTTTCAACAGTCAGGGAAGTACAGATGGGCAGGAGATGCATCCAAGTTCCAGCAAGGAAATGCAGACCAGAAAGCAGCTTACATTGAAATAGTGATATCACCCAACAACCCAGAAGGGAGCATACGCCAAGCCGTGCTTCAGGATGATGCATCATCATATGGATCTACCATACATGACCTTGCATACTACTGGCCACAATACACTCCCATAACTGCCACCGCTGACTACCCTGTCATGCTTTTCACTTTCTCCAAGATCACAGGCCATGCTGGTACCCGCCTTGGGTAAGCACAAGAAGATCAGCTTTAGGTCATTCTTTGTTCATGTCATTCATCCCCTTCTTACCAGGAATTTTGCAATTGTATGGGTACTGTAAATTTCTTGGTCTATCTCTTTGTGCTACAGGCTTGAACAGGTGCTGAATTAGATTGCTTCCTTCTTCATCAAGTTCTCATTTATTTATGTTCTTGATCTTGTTTTTGCCTGGAGACCAAAAAATTCTAAGGGATACACTTGGTCTAAAGTTGCTGCTCTAAGTCTACTGCATTTCACAATCAAAATGTAGTTAAAGGGATTCACTTGGCTAATGGAAAATGATGAACTTGTTACACAACAATTCATGGGTTCAATCTGTCTGTTGCAGTTGGGCTATTGTGGAAGATGTGAGAGTTGCAACCAAGATGTCAGAGTTCATTAAAGTCAATACGGTGGGCGTGTCACAAGATTCACAACTGCGAGCTACAACTTTGATCCACACAATTATAAATGGCCATAAACAGTCAAAGATGAAGCAGAAACATGTAAAAGATAATGATGGTGAAGAAGAAGAAGAAGAAGAAGAAGAAGAAGATCTTGTTGATTGCAACACACAACAAAAACAATGGAGGCCATTCTTTCACTACGGCCAGACCATCTTGGAAGAGAGATGGAGACAGTTGCTCTTGGTGTTGGAAGGCCACTCTCTTTTCAACATCCCCACCTATGATCAAGCCTTCTGCTCCTTCTTGCACAAATCATTCCAACCCAACCCAGGTATAATATCAAAGCTCATGCCTTGTCTGCTTCTTGTACTTGAGCACGTATGGTAGATACTATTTGCAATGCAGTAGTTAGATCCAATTCTATGTTGTCATGTTGTTGGACACATTTCTCTGATGATCATCTTCTGCAGCTTTTCTATGGCTGGAGTGTACTGATGGTCAAGACTGTCACCAACTACTCCTCAAGCATCGCATTGTAACACGGGATGGTCCTTCATTTGGAGCTTCTTCCGCCTTTGTCCGTCTTAGCCTACTTGATCGAGATTCACTGTTTGATCTTCTCTTGCAACGACTAGCTTCTCTCAGATAAGAAAAAAGAGTGCATCACAACAGCAAAATCCCATGGTTTTCAAGTGTTGAAAACTCTCATATTTGGATTGTCTCAGTAATGACAAAAGCTTTGAGAGAAATATGAACTCCCGAAATGGGGCTGATGATGATGGTGATGCCAGTACCCAATCTTCTGTTTGCATCAAGGGACAAGAATTGGGTTCAACTTCTCACACTACTGCGTGTGGTGTTCCCCCCTTTTTGTAAAAATGATGCTGTAAGCCCCAAGAAGGGGCAGAAGGGTTGTTGTCACCCCTCTTGTAAAAATGATGCTGGCAGTGTGCACTTGAGCCAAGTATACATCTCTAGGATTTTGAGAGATAAATCTAACAGACTCTAAATTTCAGTTTTCCATTGAAGAAAATTGGGTTCTGTAGTCTAGAGCTGGAAAATGTTAGTTGGGGTGAGAAAGTCTTGTTCCACGCAGGTACATGCTTTTGTATTTTCAATTTTAATGAAAGCCTTCTGAAACATCATAGAGGTATGTGTCAATAGTTAGTCTACTAAGAAGTCCATATGCAACTCACGGTTTCTATAGTTTTTGCTTTCAGACTTCAGGTCTTTCCTTTCAACTTCAGGTGCATTCAAAGTATGGTGGAATTGGATTGTTTTCGGTGAAGTGTATATATGTGGTATATCTGATTGAAGGATCTGATTCTTTGAGTGGAAGAACGGAGATTTGGATTGAGAGGAAAGCACAGTGACATGATTTCTTTCATCTTTGTCAATAGTCAAGCTCTTCAACTGGTAGCTTTCCCATTGGTCAAGAACATGTAAAATGCATGAGAATTTTTTTTTGTGTCCGGTCTATATTTGCATTGGATGATGATTTGTGTGTCCTGAGAGTTGATGAAATCGTTGGAAAATGGATGAAAATGGAGCTAATTGTGAAAGATGAACTCTACGAAAAGAGTTGTCATGCAATTTTTTCTGTCACCCTATCCATCTTTCATAGGGTCATTGGATGATTTGTGGGTTATGAAGTGGAAAATCTTGACATGAAATGGATGTTAAAGAAGATAGGCAATTCGAAATAATTGACACCTGAAAAAATATTGTTAAATTTGAAGCCTGGGACAAGTGGAAAATTTTGTTGAAAAAATCAATGAAATATTATCCTAACAATGACATGGTGTTGACATGGCACGATATGATGATGATATGGCATCAAGGTGGCGTGCCATTTTTGCTGATGTGGCATTTCAAAATGCCAAGAGAACAAAAGGTCACATTTCAAGGAATCTTTGGAAAAAGGTCATATTACACATTCAAACAACTGTTGGGAACATGTTACGAATGTAATGGGAACACTTTCAAATTTGACAACAGGTCGGTTGACACTATGAAGACCATAGTAGAGAGGTGACAATGGTTACATGATGCAAACTTCATGAGAACATAGAGAGTACACAATTGGGACTTGGAAGGAACTAATTGGGAACATGGTGAGAACAATGCCCTTTTGAATTGGAGTCTGTAGTCTATATACTAAGGCCCACTTTAGACGAGGGTCCAGGGTGCAATTTCCTAGGAACCAATTTGGACTCATTTGAAGCAAATTGAATCCTTGAGTTGGACTATATTTTGGTCCCTAGCTTGATTCTTGGTTCTCCGAATCAGGAGCTCTCCTTTTAGCCCTTGTCTAAAGGCCTTAGGACCAATTAAAAACTTTCGACCAATAAGATTGCTAGAATTCATTGGTCCCTGGACCTTGGACCCTCGTCTAAAGTCACCCTAAGTGTTGGGTGGTTATTTACTTTTATGAAGAACATCCAGTTCCGGTTCTCAATAATGAATTTAAACTATTTGAGTTCCAGTTTTGCACATAAGTGGAACTATGAATCTGACTCCAGGTCCAATTCTTTATGTTAAAAAAAAGTGATCTGGTTTCCATCACCAACCCAGATTAGAATCAGTGGGTAAGTGGCGGTTAACCTCAGTTCTAATCACTTGTGTTTTTTCAAAAACATATATCTAAACCCTAAACCCTAAACCCAGTCCAGTTCCACACATAATAGAACCTAGTTTCAAGTCCAGTTCCACACATAATGCAACCTAGTTCCAGGTCCTGTTCCAAACATAATAGATCCTGGTTCCGAGTCTAGTTCTTACAAGTAAAATGTGATTCCAATATAGGTTCTCAAAATCAGACCCAATTTTGGTTTTGTTCTTCACTAATTGGAACTGAAACCAGTGATTCAAACCAACCAAATCAGATCTATGCCCATGAAACCAATACTCATCTATACTAGAGTTGCTCAAGTCTTAGTTTATGTCAGAATTGTTGGGTCCAGGTTTAGGGTTTTTTTTTTAAAATTGAAAGCAAGATCTTTTAGTATCAAGTCTAGTTAATATTTTCAAAAACTAAAGCCTCTTGGTTTTAGGTCAGGTCAAATTTTTTTGACTAATGGTTTAGGGTTTGAGGGGTTTAATTTTTACAAGACCCTCCATATTTTGATTTTAATATGGGACCGATTTCAACTTAGTAATTAGGCCATTAGGGTTTGATGGGTTTAATTTTTACAAAACCCTCCAAATTTTGATTTTACTATGGGACCGATTTCAACTTAGTAATTAGGCCATTAGGGTTTGATGGGTTTAATTTTTACAAAACCCTCCAAATTTTGATTTTACTATGGGACCAATTTCAACTTAGTAATTAGGTTACATAATATTATCCATAATGTATGTCACATGCAAATATCATGCTACTAATTTGGACATGGAGTTGCATGGTAGTGTCACCTTTATGGACATGATTTCTTCCAATGACTAGACATGGTCCACAAACTCCAAGTTTAGATGAGGCAAGAGGGAGAAGGAAAAAAATGTTATTAGCTTTGCATCTGCAGAAAACAACCAAAATAATAATATTCCAACATGTGAAAATGTGGTTGATTTTATTTTAACTAATGTCTACACTTGCCTTTTACCTTCAAATCACATTATTCACCACCACACTGTTAGACATCCCATTAGCATGACGGCATAACCTTGCAAATTATAAAACATGAGGCAATTCCATATGAATCAAACATGACCAAACTTATGAAATTTCCAATCACATATCATGTTCAACTTTGCTATGGAAGGCTATTAAAAATTAATTTTTAAAAAAACTATTTGTTATTGTTGATTCTAGGCTATTGAGAGGTTGGCAAAGACGAGAAGTGGGGACTCAATATCAATCCAATTTTTTAAACTTATTTATGAGAGGCTAATATTAGTGTTAGTTTAGCCAACATAATGTGAGTAACCTTTGCACTTGTTCATTAAGCACTTCCATGTCTAAGTTCTAGATGACCAACATCTTGATCCATAGCATGTTTCAAAGCATTCTATTAAATAGATTAACCTCTTTTGTGTTGTTCATGTCAATTTTTCCCCCTCAATAATGGGCTGCAAAGCTACTACTACCCATTAACCCTGTAGTTTTGGTAGTCTTTTCCAGGACTAGCTGCTCTCCTTCATGAAGGTCAATGTAATACTTGCTGGTATAGCAATAACGCAGATTTTGAGTTCTTCCAAAGGCCAGCAAGTTGAGTCCTACTTTGTTGAATTGAATTTACTACCTCCTATTAAAGCCTTTGTACTATTGGTCACTATGAAATATATTCATAGTCTATGGTATTGGCCCACCAACATTGAACTAAGCTGTTGTGATATATGTATTTACCAAAGAATGCATAATTGAACTGTTGGTAGTAGTGGTTGATTGTTACATTTTAGCTTAATTATTTTTTATGTCTTTTGCATTTGATGGCCTCTTCTAGTGAACTCAATTACCTAGATGTCTCACAAACCAAAAACTGGTGTTTACAAACATAGGATGTCCACATACTTGAACATGTTAATCTCAAGTGTTTTTTACCATGCCCAATATCAATTTGACACAATCAGGTCATGAAGGGCTTGAAATGTTGCCTGATTTTGGCCTACATAGCAATTTGAGAGGAATCATCCTCAATTCAATGATGGGAGCATGAGATGTTGGGTTTGCAAGGAACAAACATGGACTTCATTGACTCAAACATATAAGCCAAGTTACCGTGATATTCACACTTGTTGATGAAGCAAAAACTAAGAACCCTTTTGTGTGATCAAATGCATAGTATTGTGTTGGAATCTTGATTGGACATTTTGCCAATTTGTCATCTTTTGAAGATACCTAGTAAATTCAATTATCATACTATTGGCCAATACTACAGAAATTGCAATAGAAATATAACCATCTCCAAAGCTCAAAATACTTGGGGCTATGTCCCAAATGTCATGTACTATCAAAGCCAAGGCATATTCAACAAGCAGCTCATTGCATAATGGCTCTACCCAATGTTATATGACCATGATCAATATTTTATTCCAAACAACTCCTTAGGAAGGAAAATAAAGAACATTTACGAGTATTTTTTTTGAAATTGAATATTCAAAATTAATTAATTGTTTAGGAAGCATGTGCCAAATCTACCAAGGTGCTATAGTATATGGAATGTTTGGAATCTAAAATTTTGAAAATTGAAATGTTTGAATTCCAATGTGTGAATACTAAAAGCTACAAATTGAAATTTGAAATTTGTATGTGAAATGTTTGGAATATGAAATTTTGAGAACTAAAATGTCTAAATTGGGATGTGTGAATATTTAAAGCTAAAAACTGAAATTTGAAATCTCTATGTGAAGTGTCTGGAATTTGAAATTTTGAAAACTAAAATGTCTAAATTTGGATGAATGAATACTAAAAGTTGAAAACTAAAAACTAAAATTTGAAATCTCTTTGACAATTGTCTAGAAAAAATCTCAAATTTTGAAAACTAAAAACTGAAATGTTTGAATATTGAAAATTGAAAATTGAAATGTCTGAATATTGAAAACTAAAAATTGAAATGTTTAAAGACTGAAAAATTGAAATGTATAAATATTGAAAACTGAAAAGCCATTGTCATTCCGAACAACAATGGTCAAGTTGATATCTAAATGCACCGTTGTCTCCATCTTCTACCAAAACCATCAAAATGTTCAATAAACTTCTTTGTTACACATTGCAATGCCCTTATTAGCAAAATTCCTCTTTTCTGCTTGATCTTTCAAACTTCTACAACAGGTCTACAACTCATTCTCATTCCAAAAAATCAACAATGGGAGAAAATGGGAAAGTAAAGAATTATCCAAACTATAAATATTTCCAATGCCCACGTCTTAACTTGAAGACCCAATGGGAAAAAAGACTAGAATCCTACTTGAGAATTTCACATGAAGCCTCCATCACCACAATAGCCACAACCTTCTTCTCTAGATGAAGGAGACAAGCTACTACTGTCGATGGTAGTCATGTTCCCATAGTTACTAAAGAATTGTCAAAGAACAATGTGTTGGTCTCATATGCCTACATAGACACATTCCTTACATACCATCCCATCAACACCTTCTAATTTTTTCCTTTTCTGGTGCACCTAACAATCCTTATCAAAAACCTTTGACTAAGAAGACCACAAGAAAACAATTGAAAAATGCTTGATGCCAAGTTCTTAAATGCAAGTGTGATTGAAAACCTTTTCCCCAAAGCACATACTAGAGAACAAACCTTGTAGCATCTTGCAAACCAAACCTTGAACATTCCTGCAAACACAAAAAGAAACAAACTTGATTAGAAGGTAATCTACTTCTCATGATGACTCATGATGGAAAATCTTTATACTTGAAATAAAATTACAATAAAAAAAGGACAAACATGGAAATGGAAAGTTATGAACCGAAAGTGGATCAACTATGTTGACCCACACTTACCATTATTTGAACAAACAATCTCATCAATTGGTAGCACTTTCTTGCACATGAACCAAAGTTTCCTAGAGTGATTTTTGTAAGGAAAAGTTGATCAAAAGTTATTTAGGCCCAATAGTCTTCATCCTCAACTTAAAGAAGATTGGAAGACAACAATTTGGAACTAATTTGCTTCCATCACTATTGATGTTGATCTAATTTTAAGCATTAGATTCCAAGTTTCATGTAGTCTTCCAAGACTCATGGAAAATGATCCATACTAGAGAAATGACACTACCCGTCGGGCTGTCAATGGGAAACAAGTGTCATTGGCACCTTTCAAGATTCGCTTTCACCTACCATTTCCATTTCAAAAGACTATTGTATTGTTAGGTCCCATTGAATATTAAACTTTTAGGAACTTTTGAAACAATTTAGTTGACAGCACCTCAAAGTTCCAACAAATGCATAGCTTCATTGTACCAATGCCATAAGCTAACAACCATAGATGTTCCTTCTCTTGAGATAATCGCACGCAATCATGAAGCTTAGTATTTCATACCTACATCATGAAGGAATAGTTCCAATGTTGTTGTTGTTGCAAAACATTCTTCAATTGCCAAACTGCATTTGTTATATGTCCCACAACTTCAAGTTGCATGATAGCCAAATTTGCTTATGTTATCATGTCTAGTGTTGTTGAATATTTCTCTCAAATGTAGTGTGATTTGATAGAAAATCAACCTATTGGTTAAGGACTCCTTTGGCAATTCAAGGTTCTTACTTGTACACTATTAATTCACATAGTAAATTGTTGAAGTTTTTATATCATGCATAGAACAATATGCAAAAAGAGATAAAAGTACAAACAATGTTACCTACATGAAGGAAATAGATGTTGTCCACCTTTGTAGTGTAGAAGTTCACATGGATAACCATTGGAGCTTTTCCATGCTTGTAAAAAATGACCCACTTCACCCATTACCAAAATGAATTGGTGGGTGATTAGAGATCTATAGCTTCTATTGTGCATCACTAGATCCCAAATGACCTGAATGGTAGAAATATTATTTATTATATTTGATGCTTCTATAGGAATGGACATCAACCCTAGCTTTTGTTTTACCTCCCGGGGATTTAATAATTATGTTAGAAAAGATAAAGAAAAAAATGAACAAAACCCATCTCCCTTACAATCAAAAATGGCTCAAATGGGTGTTGAGAATGATGTAACAATACATTTCACTAGTTACAGAAGCTTCTTTGAAAGCTGTAAAATTATTTTTGCCAATTTGGTTATGTACTACATGAAAAAGGGAGGTTTCTCAACAATATCATGCCCAATATTGATAATTAAATTTGCTTTCTCAATGCATACATGCACATAGTCCTTGGTTAACAAAGCACAACAACCTAGATAAAGTGGATGGGCCTTTACAAAAAAATTTGTTAATAACATCATTATAATTAAATACCTAGCTTTTGTAGACAATTTGGTGAACATATAGAGTTTTTCAATAGATTAATATTGAGGGAAAGGGAAAATAAATCAAAGCTTGTAGTATATTGTTGATAACACCTTTGCCCATTTGGGTTCTGACAAAAGGAATCTACAATTGATGAATAAACTCTAGGAGTTTGACATTCAGGAATGGCTAAAAATGTGAGGAAGAACGATAAAGATAAACTATTTCAATCCTAGGTGTACCAAACTTTTAGGAAGTTTTGGTCATAGAATGATGGAAGAATTACACAAAAATATGTGGAAATGATTGGCATGCAAACGACAAGGTAGGTGAGGACTAACCACAACTCACGTCTACTATGTTTGTTGGTGATTTGTTCTAGCACCTATGAGCAAAAGAGGATGGGATGAAACATGAATCAAATCAATGGTCTTGGCTATGGCCTTCCTTTCTACAGTTGGTTTTCTGACTAAATACACTAGAAAAGGTTGTGCATTAGTCATTGCACTAGTTATGTTTTCCAACAACTTTAGACAACCCCTAACCATTTTTCTTCTACCACACGAATTGTCCCCCTCACCATTGATGGCACCAAATCTCCATTTGCAATTTTTTTTGTGAATTACCACCCAAAATTTCCCAATAAACAAACGCTAATCCACATATCTCACAATTATCCAAAAATTTAAACTTTGTGTTTCTCACACATAGTTAATTATTATAAAGTGAAACAAAATTCCACTGTAGGATGGGGGGCATGTAATATGTTTGTGCATCTGACATTTTCATTTTATGTATGCATTTAAGCCCCAAGGCAAATGAATGTCAAAGGATTTTTTTGTTTGATTGCTATGTAAGGGAAGATTGAACTACAATACCTTGGTGATTGGCCACATCACATCCACAACATCAGTAATCTAAAAGGAGCCTTGCTTACTTTCAAATAGGTTTCTAACCCATGATCATTAGTTATATTCCCAAGGCACCCAACCTCACATCCAAGTCATCTTAGGGGGTGTCATTCACTCTTTTTTTTAACTTGTCATATGCAATTTAACTAAATGAAAATTTGCTAAATAAAATCAACATGATCAATCAATGCAGCTTTCTGTGAATAATATGTTTGGAGAACACTAAAAGGAGGTTGGAAATGGTCACCATGGGAATGTTAGCCAATTGCACATACACAACAACAATGCCCAAATTCAGAGCACCAAGACTAAGTATTGAAAAGCACAAGCCAACCTTCCCAGTAAGATGACCCATCAGTGTTGCCATGAAACCTATTGCCTTTTCATGTTAAGTGATCACCGTCCTTATGTTCAACCCCCGCAACAAATCTAATAATGTTAAATTCTCCTCTCTAGGTATTCCAAAGATGAACCTGCAACTTTAAGCCCATTGTTATAGATTTTAAAATTTTGTCCACCTTGATCAAGCACTAGTCTAATTCCAGAAACCAAATCCTTAATGCAAAATGTTGCCTAGTTGGTAGTATGATGGTCAAAAGTTGTGTGACATGAAAGAAAGAAAGAAAACATCTTTAAGGACGGAAGAGGACCTTGAATGAATTAATGATCCTCATTTTTTATCTATTTTAATGTTGCAAAAATTTCATGTTAAACCTGTCTTTAAAAAACAGATGTTTGAAAGTCAATTCCTTGCATATGAAAAGGACAAAAAAGGTTTATTTCTTGATTCTTCCCTTTCAACATCCCATTCCAAGAGGAAATGAACTTCATCTACAATAGCCAATGAGATTTGAAGCATACCATCCATGGCTAAAAAAAAGTTCTCAGCAAAGAGCCACTCTAATGATATGAAAACTTTTGCAATTTTAAAGCAACACCATGGAAAAACTCAAGATTACAGCTTGAATTCCAAGGGCACACAAATTTTAGCTCAACCCAATGTCAAGAAATTCAAAATATCCCTTAAAATACAATGAGGACGAACATTATAGTTTTCTTATAAATGATGAAGACCTTTACTATGTAGGATCTGTTAGGAAGCATAATTGACAAACCTTGACTTGACCTACATGTAGTTGGTTGATCACAACACTGCTTTTGCTTGGGGTCTATGGAACAATTCACCCCAAATTGGAGAAGCCAATTAATTGTGCTGGTTGTGGTTGATAATGAATCCTTAATACTTGGGGGACATGCATAACATGAATCACCAATTAGGTAAATCCAACACATGGATGCGCATGAAGATTAGGGTGTGAATGTGATGGTCTCAGTATTTGAGTATTATTGATAAGTGCAATAGGGAGCAAAAGGGGAAGATTCTGAAGTTGATCTGCCATCAACACCACTAATAAACTAATCATTAGAATGATATTAGGTAAAACATTTGCTAGCAGCTGTAATACAAAACAACCCAAGTGAATTTAGCTTAGACCAAAAGACAATCCAAATCATTATCAGAGCTTTAACTAAAATAGTGAATTGAGATGAGGAAAGAAGGCATTAAGAAGGAGTGAAAAGACTTGATGGGTGCAAACATACAAAAGTAGGCCAAAAAAATATACGTTGCAAATATAAAACACAAAATTGTTAACTTTGAAACATAGAAAGTAGAACCTAATCTTCAAAAACATACAAAAAAATTACATGAGTGTATGTAGGATGGTATGGATATGTTTCATAAAGCTTAAAATTTTGTGTTTCCTTTTTTCCAACCTACTTTCACTTCATTACTACAAAATGTGTCCTAGTTCACTTTGGGTTTCATTAGATTTTGAGTGAATTTGGACATTTTTACCTGATGAAGTTGTTTAACCCCCTAGTGAACGGGGACCGGTTGCTATGGATAATGAATTATTTCACTAGTACCTAGTGAAACAAGGTTATTCTGAAGTGAAATACAAATTTACCAAACCATTCACTTGTTAGTTAATTAACTTGTAACCAAAAAGGAGGGTGCTTAACTTAAACAATCACCCTACAACTTGCTGGATCTACACACGATCTACAGTTTCTGAGGTTCTGAAACTAACTATAACTCCTGATCCTTTCTGCCTAGACACGAGCATTCGCCTGCACACACCCTGAAACCTCCTGCACATGCACGGCTTGTACTCACGGACTTCCAGAGCTTTGATCACAAAACTTGAAACTTGTACCTTTATTTACAAAAAGTCCAGGGACTACATACTTTCGGCTTCTAGCAGGTTCATTACCGATTAGACATCTGAGAAGGCACAACCTTTCAGCTCAGAGACTCTCAACACTTACTCAATCCAACACCTCCAATTTGCTCCCTCACACAGTGCAACAAACACAACCTCACAAATTCTCTTCTTTGCTGAAGTCTTCTGTACTGTATGCTCACAAGCCTAATTGTATTCAGAAACCTCCAATACAGAATCATCTGAATTCGATCCTACCAAAACCCCTCGCTGAATCTGGCTCTCATGTAAACACACTCAGCAGATATCTGGTTTCAAATCCCACTCTATCATCTTCTCGGACAATGCTTCAGGAAGACAATTGCAACTACCTAGCTGAGCTACTAGTGCAAGGAAAAGTTTGTAACCAGCCAAAAGTTCTGTCAATAATCAGATCTTTTTTCCTGCCTACGCATTTTCCAAGTTCCACAATCACACCCTACACTAATCTCTCCTCTCCTGTCTACTCTGCATAGAAAAATTTTGGACCTCTTTTCTCCTTCGACTCTTCAGCTCCCTCCAAAAAATCCCCTTTACTGAACCTTTTGCCTAGCCATTCAAATTTTCACACCTCCTTAGCCGCTGCCGTCCCAACCGCCTCTGCTCATAATTGCAGCTCCACTCCTCACCATAATTCCGCGTCGCCTTAGCCACGCGTGATCAGCCTTCATGCTCATTCAGTAGCAGCCGCCATGCATTCCTTCCTGTACAACATCTCACACACACCCAGAGAGAGATTTCCCCATGCACTCCCATGCAGCAGTAATGGAGAGATAGCCGCAGCAAAAAAAAACGGCTAATAAAACAAACATAAACCCCAAGATCAGGAAGTGTTCACACTGGTGTGGCGACCTAATTTCGTGTTACAAACTAACTAGCATGGAAATCAATTAAAATTAAATTATTTAATATATAATATTATTGATAATTTCATTATTTTTAAAATCTATTGTTTATTGACACATGTCATTACTTAAACTAAGTGAAAAACCTAGCCCAAGTAGGTAGGTAAGCCACATAATCAACCTAAATACCTATTCTACGAATTTGATAGGAGAATATTTGATCAACATACCATTGTTGACCACACAAAACACCATTCAAGAAGTTTAATCCCTTGACCTTTGGAATGGAGGCAAACACCCTCACCATCAAGCCACCCCATTTGTTGTGGTAATATGTTACATTACATTCTATTTATCAAATACTTCATTTTAAATATTACAAAAACATAAACTTTGACAATTCATATCTTATTGAGATTTTTTAAAAATGAAATGATTCAAGTTTACTTTTTAAAAAATTCAATAATGTATATAATTACATTTATTTCCTTTTGAAATTTTAAAATCATTTGAACAAAAAAAAAGTTGAATATCATCATTCAATAACATTTCAATGATCATTATTTTGAATTTTTTTTTTAATAAATGGAGTTTTGTTAATATAATAATACTACCTATGTTAATCTACTTTCAATTATTATATGGCTATTTTTTATTAATTTAAATTATTTCACCCTACATTATTTACGGCTATTTATGGTTATTTCAATTACTTTTGGTTATTTTTTGCTATTTCATCCCAAACTTCTTATTGTTATTCTAAGTTACTTTTGATTATTTTAGCTTATCTCACCTTACGCTATTTTCAGCTATTGTAAGTTTTTTTGGTAAAGCTATGTTATTTTTGGTTATTGTAAATTATTTCAGTTTAGACTATTTGCATTTATTATAAATTACTTTTGGTTATCAAAGGTTATTTCACCTTATGTTATTATTGGCAATTCTAGGTTATTATACATTATTTCACCTTAACTTACTTTTGTCCATTATAAATTATTTCACCCTAGATTATTTCTAGCAATCCTAAGCAATTCTAATATATATGGCTATTGGTTTTTTTTATTAAGGTTATTGGTGGTTATTAATGGTTATTGGTACCTATTTTATTAGTGGTTATTAATGCTTATTAATGGTTATTCTATTAATGGCCATTAGTAGTTATTCTATTGGTGGTTATTCTATTAATGGCCATTAGTAGTTATTCTATTGGTGGTTATTCTATTAATGG
>Ga0209208_10002598_pt1 | contig 25924 bp, 21 predicted proteins | sample S1TSphfallax_3_FD_187694 | JGI IMG/M metagenome (GOLD analysis project Ga0209208, IMG submission 187694) | Host-associated microbial communities from peat moss isolated from Minnesota, USA - S1T2_Fd - Sphagnum fallax MG (SPAdes) (version 2) | ecosystem: Host-associated > Plants > Peat moss >...
TCTAGAGTTGGAAGCCGGGAGCGCCTTCCGAGTCCCTACTTTCCGCAACTACCTTTTTGGTGAACCCTCAAGTGGGTTCACCCCGGGACTTGGGAGTGCGTCAAATAATCATATCAACATAATATTTTTAAATTTAAATTTTCACATTGTTTAATATACATCAATAAAATAAGCAAATCAAATTGCTAAATCTAAACGTAGTTGCTTAATTTTGAATACAACATGCATTAAATGCACCAAAGATCATGAGACAAAGTTTCATATTCCTTGGACATCTAAATTAGGTTTGTAATACCTTCATCATAGTGAAAAACATCCTTTGACAACTTAATGCAATACTTTAATAAAGTATTTCACATAATTTGAATTTTTATAACTTTGCGCAATATCTTCAAAATAGCGTTTTTTTCAAGCCAATGAATATTCGTAATATTTTTGTATGGGTGATGACAAAGATTTTAATCATGCTTTTAAATTTGGTTGAGTGAACAAGTTCAATCTCTTTGTAATATTTTCATTTTATTTATGTGATGAGAGTATCACATTTTAAATATTTAGGTGAGTAGATAGGTGAGAAAGAGTCTGTTTCGAATTTAAATGTATATACAAGATCCACAAGCAAATGACATCTTGTATTTTTGAGATCTGGGGATCAAGATATCATTTTAAATATCACAACTTTTGATATTCAAAAGGCTTTTAAAATGATATTCAGGGTGATATTCAAGTCTGATATTTGAATTTTCCAAATATCTGCCCAACACTGGTCCTGTCCTATCCGTGTGCACAGATCATATAGACATTATGCTTGCTTGGCAAATGCCAAGTGAAGGTCAAATTCAGAAGCTCTAGAACCTCTGAATGGTAGGTTATGAGTGTCAAAGGTCACCAGTCTTCACACCTACTGGTTTGACATGTAGCAAGTTTGAAACATTTGACATGTTTGTCCCAAGTCTCAGATTATGTAAAGACTTGCACTAATTTTGATAGTTCAGTTGCAGGCCACAAAACAGGCTGAAATTTTTCCTCTGTGAAGTGCAGGCATTCCATTTTTGGAATTCTCCCTCTTCACATTTTTTGTTGTTGTGGTACCCAGCAGCTATCAATTGGATATCATGTGAAATAAATAAATAAATAAAAATGGCATGCATCTTTATGCTTCAAAGCCCGAGCAGCCATCAGCTTTACTGGAATCAGGCTCACACTTGGCCCTGCATCACACATGAGCTTGGACTTTACCCTACATGTAAAGCCCTCTAAACATATTTTTTAGCGTATTGGGTGGGTAGGATATTTGCCATAGCTTAAAGCACTCAGAAAATTTGTAGTGTATGTGGAGGGCACCTTATATCCATCAATTTTCCTCCTAGAAATTGGGGGAGGGATATTATGCCTATTCCTCAAGGATGGGAGGGAAATTATGCCTACTTGTAGGTGTAAGAACCCTCCCACTATTGAGGAGTAGGCATAAGAATCCTCCCATTCATATGCCTCATGATTTATGTAAATTTGGTTCATGATAAATTTTGCCTCCTGCTTTACTATAGGTAAAGCTCATGGGTGGGGAACATTCACAAAATGCAGGTCAAACTTGGCTATCACCTCATCCTAGGCCCCTTATTTTGAGAATGCCCTCACCCTAGGGGCTTTACCCTACACTTATCACCAGTAGGGCAATCTCTGACATCAGGCTCTTACAACCACACAACAAACATTTCAGAAATGTACATTAATCCTTGCCATGTCGTAACATTAAGTCCCTTGGAGCAAGAATATACAGAAAAGCATGCACTAAACCCTAAACCCTAAACCTTGAAAAGCAGGCCCTCATTCCTAGAAACCGTACTCTTGGTTTTGTACTTACCTCAGAAATCATAAAATATTAGCAAGAATGCGCCACAAGCAAACAAAATCACTGGCTTGACCCTTCAACTACCCTTTTTTCCTTTATCGAAGCTTGCACTCCATGTGCTTATGTGTAGAGTAAGGCTCAAGGAATGGGGAGCTCCAAAAGTTAAGTGCTCACCCAAGGCAGAGTTAAGGGGCACTTACAGCATCACCAACTATAAAACTCAATGTGATTCTTGCTTTTAAAAAATTCCATGATAGCTAGTGGGTATCCAACACTAATAGGGGACAACAATTGAAATCTAATAGAAAAATACAATGAAAGCCTGGACTATTAATCTAAAAGTTTGCACTTTTACTTCACAAAATAGATCACAATAATTGATTAAATGTACATGCCAATTTTGAACTCCTCCTAAACCATGAATCAATTGATATTTATAACTTGAATCAAATGAACACATGTGTAGCTCTAAATTAAACTAACTCCAAACCAAACTAAACACCAATTATCACCTTATATTACCTGTCCTAACTTGGCTTAGACTAACATCATTGGTGAAGCTTAGTCAAAACAAATTGAGGCATGCTTTTGTTGTTGTTTGAAACCTTCAATGAGTAGGAATATTTGATACACTTGATTTCATAAATTTTTGACATAAGGTGTGTTGTTGATGATGAATTTTGAATTTTTTTCCAATAAAAATTCCATAACAAAAAATGAGTTCATTCTAATGGAAATGGAAATTGGATTAGAAACGTAAGTTAAAAATGTTGAGGAACACTCTTGGTGTTGTTGGAAATCCTTCAATGAATAGCATTTAATGGAGATGGTCTCATAATTTCTAGACCCAAGGTGCAAGAAATAATAAAATTTGAGTATTGTTTGTCATTAAAAATTCAATAACAAATGGAAAGTTCATTTTAATGAAAATGAAAATTGGATTACAAACTTGAGCTAAAGAAGTTGGGGCATGCTCTTGGTGATGCTAGAAAGTCTTCAATGGATAAGGATTTAATAAAGCTAAGTTTCTATTTTTGAACTTAAGGTGTAAAATATATTGAATTTTGAGTATTTTTTATGCTTGGAAACTCAACAAATTTTGGATTGCACACTTAGGCTAAAAAAATGTGTACTATCCAATATTACAATATATGTTAAATAGCAAGCCACACTAATTCAAAATTTGAAAAATGAAGACAACAACTTGTCCTTTGCATATAGAGTTGCAAAAGGGTCATATAGAGTTCCATTTTGATACATTTGTAGCCTTTTAGATGTTTGCAAATACCTAGATAACAAAGGAAGACAAAGCTCAAGCCTTTTAATCAACGTCAAAGGGTTTATATGTGGCCTAATTTAGTAGAAGAAAACCAATTATTATAAACCAAAAAGAAAAATGCCAAAATTCTTATTGAAGGAATTAAGGTTTGAAAAAAAACACTAGAATGTGAAGGCAACTAGTGCTATATAGCTTTTGAGTATCTCCACCTGTCTCATGATTCAAGAAGCTGCCTATCAGTCAATGCTTGCAAAATTGTTTCTTCTACTTTGTGTTCCAAAGTATAAGTTGGAAGGGTTCCTTTGCATTTGTGGGCTGACATGGGCATGGGAAATTTGGTACAAAACACCAAATGAAAGTAGCAGATGCAAATGGGGAGTTATCCAACAACACTAAAGTTTGAAATTTTTTCCTCTTCCTATGGTACCAATAGCCACGAAACAAGTCTCTAACCTCCCAATCATTGCCCCACCCATCTTGGAAATTCTCTCTACATGTAAATAAAAGCTTGTCACATAGAACATTGAAGTATTGTTCACCATTAGATGCATCATTAGCAACAACTACAAAATTGTCGCCTTGGCAAATGGAGTAAACTAAGTATTGACCATCAACTCCCCAAGCAATTTCAAAGTTACATTTATCCACAATTTCCCTTGTTGTTGCTTGTTCTATATGTGCTAACTTGGTAGTCTTCCAGGGCAAAGCATGCCTAATATTGTCACAATCCTCTTCTTCACCTCCATCAACACATGTTGGACAAAAACATGACAGTTATCCCATTAGGAATAGTTATGAATTTGCATGGTCTAGTGATGAGATGGAATGCATTTCGCGAAAACCAAGTATATTCACACAACCATATGGTTGTCTTTTATCCACATTTGTGATCTTCACCTCCCAAAAGACCCACATGACATCAACATATTCCTTTGCAAAAGCTTCTCTCAAGAACTTCACTACATCTTAAGCATTCCAAAAAGGAGCTACATTCAATATTAATTGTTCTTTTGAAGTTTTCTTTTGGTAGTTTCCTTTGCCCCGTCATGTTCCCCTTTCCCATGACTTGACCTAAAAAAAATCCACAAAATCTTGCAACCTTGGGGAGTATATGGACCTATTTTTTTTAAGGTAATGGGTTATATGGTACTAACATTGGGCAAATTTGAACTGCCCATTACCACCATCACTCCAAACCTAGTGCTCCACTAGGTAGACACCTAAGGTTTACAAATATCCCCATTATAATTCAAAATAATGTTGGATAAACAAAGTGTCATGATATTTGTCGTCTCACACACACAATGAAAAATTGCATCTGCCAAAACCACACTACCCTACAATTAAAACTCAGAAAACAACTCATATAGAATTGTTATGCAACTATCCCCTTAGAAATCCGGTGTATTAATAAATAAATTACCATGTCAAAAAATCAATTAGTTATATGCAAGCGAGTTGAAAATGCGTCTTATATACAATAATTTATACACATCGGACATACATATGTAGTCAACCATGTTTGACTTTTTCAAAATTTGCATCTAGCAACTACTTTAGAATTATTATAAATGTGGCACTAAAACAACAACTATGTTGCAACTATTGTACAATGTACATACATGCGATCATGCCACATTTCCACCACCCATTACGAGATACATTTCCATCTAGTTTTTTATTATGATTCCCATTGATACAATTAGTATGGCCACTAGTGGGTCATGACTAAAATACTATTGTTTAACTATGTTATGATTATAATGAAACTACTTTTAATTTAATAAGGATACATATTCATCAATTATTTATATTTTAATCATATGTGTTTCATTTTTAGTGATTTAAAATGTTTTGGGAGTGTCACCTCAAATTTTTTGAATCATCTTTAAAGTGCAAAGGAAAATTAATAATGAAAAAATAATACGAAAAGAAATAAGTTTTCCAACTTACAAAACACGTTTTTGTTTTCCTTTTTTTTCTCTTTGGACCCCTCCTACTTTCAAACCTTTTAAGTTTCTTATTTCTTATTCATAACTTTCAAAATTATATTCGATTTTGACAATTTTTAGTGCACCAGATGCACCAATAGGAGGGGTTCAAGTTTTGTTTAAACACCAAAAACAATGGAGCCCTCCCCTTGGATCTAACCTACCTTGAGCACTTAAATGTTATAGTTATAACTCAATTTGCAACTTATGAACAACTAAAAGATTTAACCCATATGTTTTGTTTTCAAATCCCATATTACAAACTATATAAAGAAATTTTGTTCTCTTATGTTCTCACATTAAAATACATGTGCCATTTTTGGATGAACATAAAAAAACTTAACCTAAAGGCAAAACATAAAGTAAAAAATAAAATTTCATGGCTATTCTTTATTACACTTAGTCTTGTGCTATCTTGCCTACCTAGGTAATTAAGTAGATAGGTAGGTCCTAGGTAAATATATAGGTATGTAGGTCTTAAGACCTACCAACCTACCTACCTATGGTTATGTACAACCTATTTAGCTACTAAAATTATTATTTTATTTCTTCCAAAATAAAATTAATATGCCATGTGGCAATTTTTTTATTGTGCCACATGTCACAATTTTGAACCATCATTAAAATCATAATGGACGATGGAGATCAATATTTTGAAAAAAAAATTATGTCCAAAAATCTTCATAATGCCATGTGTCAAATTTTAATAGATGGATGACAATTAATGATGTCAGCATGACATCATGTGTGCATTTATAATGGAATTACATAATAGTTGAAAACAAGTTGTTTTGACTAAGTTGCAATTGAGTTGCAAAGAGTTGCATCATATATATGGTGAGTTGCAACTTTATAACTCATGCAACTTGTCCATTAACACTCATAACATATAAATACAATGAATTGCAAATGTCCTCTGTAACTCAAAAATTGAGTTGTAAGGCCAGTTGCAAAACACCCCTTTTTCTCATAGTGACATAATAATGATATTCCTTTATAATTTTCTTGCTATCAAGATTTGTTGGATAGTCTAGATTATGATGATGGGTAATGTGAATAAGTATAGTGATCTGGAAAAAGAACCAATGCATCTCTTAGATTTCATTCTAACATTGAAAATAATAGTTTTCTATAAAGTCAATCATAGAAAGGACCACTTTCTTAGGGAAGGTAAGAAAGCATTCTTTGACCTTTTTATCTTGCCATCTAAATACAAAGTTGTGAGTTAGAAAGATTTTCAATTTGGACTTTAGGTAGGGAATGAAATCACAAGATTGAGTCCAAAATGGTTCAAGTTTAGTGACCTTTTTCTTTACCCCCATTCATGTAAGTCTAGTTGCAATTGCCTGGAAGCACTGCCAATTCATGAGATGGCCATTGCCAACTTCCTAAGGACACAAATTTAGGTTTTGAATGCCACAATTTAAGAAGTCATCATACAAACAACCAAGGTTATGCCATTCTTGTAGTGGAACTTTAGGACATAAAATAGATTCTCAAAGAGGTGTGACACCATCAGAAGTATGCAAATGAACTTCACATTCATTTTCAAGACCACAAATATCACATGTACAAACACAAAACACATGGACGCCCTTCCTTTTCATGCGCATGTGAATCCTTTGTGGAGCTTCTCCATCCTTGCATGATATTTACAATAACAGGTGTTTTGTTCTTTGAGTCTATGAACAAACCATGGCTTCAAATGTTCAAAAATTGTGAACCTTACTATGATGGAAGGATGTTGCTTGACAAATTTGGTGTAAAATTCAAGCTGCATCAATGAATGTTTCATTAGTTCCTTTCTAAGTTGTTACATGTAAACAAATGCACTACCCAAGGAGTGAAATAATTTCCAATATTATGGAGTCTAACAAATTTAAGGATTGGTAATCTTGAAACATAAACAAATCTAGGATGTTTCAAGTACCTATTCTCAAACCTAAGACCCAAGTCCTTGAGGGAAGATATAATACAAATGTAGGATCCTTCTTTTGCTATATATCAAAACCACTATAATTTAAGGAATATGTAATATAGCACTATGGGCATGATCTGCCTTTTACCAAGACAACAATACCCTTAAAGACAACATAGTATGACCATGAATATTTTTGTTACCTTTTGCTAAAAAAAGGATTACAAAAGCACACCTATGTGTTCAATAATGGTAGGAAAAGGAGCCTCAACAGGGGATGAAAAAAAACCTTATAATCCTAGAACTTTAAATCATTTCCAAAGGAAAAAAATGATGCCCAAATTGAAAAATTCATAGGTTCAAACACTTCAAATGCTAACTCACCTTAACAAAACTAAGCATGACATTCCCATAAAGTTATAAATGTAGGGGATGGTTACTTATGTGTTTTGAAAGAAAATGCAAAATAGGATGTTGTGATGGCAAATATAATGAAAAGTGGTCAAAATCCCACATCTACATCCTAGTTTCAATGATGCATCAAATCTAGTGAGAAAGGATCACCTACAAAAACAACACATTCAATGTAATTTTTTTGCAAAATAAAGCAACTCAAGTCTTGTAGTTGCTTCATTTAAAAGTTTTGAAAAATAGTTACTTGAGATTTCAAAAGTTTGAACAACTCATAAAAATGTCCAAAAATTAATATGTTCAAAAAATTTGAAACACAAAGTTTACAATTATCATAGAATTTGACCTATATGAGTTCAAGTTCTTTTGGAATGACTTTTAGAACTAAGAAAACCCTAACCAAAATGCATGGATAGCTTGGGATGACAAGATATAACAACAATTTCAATAAACGAAGGACGAAATCTACTTGAGATTCCTAAAGGTAATGTCGTAAATGTGTGATGTACTTCTTCACCCCCTTATGCAAATGGACTACATCCTTTTTGTTTAGTGAAATGATCATCTCTAGAGTCCATCAACCCTACACCAATTTTTTCACACTCACACCAAGCAAATCCAATTGTGGAAGTTGTTCCTTGGCGCCTCACAAGGGCATGCTCAAGCTCAAAATTTTACATTTTTTCTTCATCACCTTATACAAAAATCACCTATCAACACCCAAAATTTTTGCAGCTAACCTTTCGCTCTTGATGTTTTCAAAAACTACCATACTACAAACCATCTGTTGTGTTCTCACTCCATCTCTCTTCAAGGCCCCAACCCTATGACTCAAATTATTAAAGAGGTTTTCAATGATGCAAGTCCCTTCGATTACTTAAATCAAACACGCCAATTTGTTAAACATAAAGGCTTGAATCTCTAAACCTTCCATGAGCTTTGACCAAACTTTTCTCTTCCATTGCATGTCTCCAAGGCTCATCTCGTGCATAACTTGAGCCACAAGTTTTTTAGCAAAATAGGACATTTGACACTCTACCTACTTTGCACCATCTTCAAAAGCAAAAGTATTAATAACTTCAACTAAAATTGCCAACACCTAAGCTTCTTGCTTTGCCTGAGCTTTCCACTTTGCTCAAAGAGCTCTAAAATGTTATTGTTGAACCCTCCATCCCTCTCAGAGTTGTCTTGTCTTTTTTTCATCGTTGGCCCTATTGTCATGTAATGGCGTTCCTTGCACACGAGGTTTCCTGAATGCCACAACTAGATGCCAATGTACACAAGGAGAGGAACCTGACAATACCAAGCATCATGACCCTCATAAAATAATCAAAGGATCAATGAAACAAAATGACCGCATGATGAAAACCAAAGTTGGAAAACCCACTCATTTCTTATTAACCACTTGCATTAACTAAACTATTAATCTTAATTTTGCATTAAATAACCTCAACATGTTTACATGGATCATGAACCCAATATTATTTTTGGGTTTAAGAACTGAGTTGAAAAAGTACCCCTAGAAATAATTTGGGCCACGTGTCACTTTGGATCACCTTCCTTAAATTGATTAGTCATTCAAGGACAAGGACGTGAAGAAGGTGACCCTATGACAAAATTTTGGTACTCCTTAAAGAGCTTTCACCCAAGAGGGAATGGCAACAAAATTGTCAACAATGTCAAGTAGAGTTACAAACAACAGAACTAACAAAAGAACAAGCATGCATCCTTGTGACACTTGCAACAACTACATGTTTTGGCCTTGACAGTCAGCAACAAGTTCATAAATGAAGTGTTGAATTGGCTAGTACTATATCTTTATTCATTTTTGAATTCTTGAAAAGGTATTCAATTTTCTTCAAGGGTGTAGTTGTTGAGAAGGTTTTGGCAAGTTCTATGTTGTGAGAGTGTCTACCAAAGTATTTACGTGATCTAAAGAAATTAAAAGAGAACCAAGGTGTCATAGAGAATCTGAAATGTAGCTTGACAAACCACTTGAGAGGTCAAAAGTCTTCATCCATGGTCATGGCCAAGAATATTGTCTATGCTTTAGTAACATCTAACAAGACAAGTAACAACAAACAAGTTGCTCGAATTTTGGGTGTTGATTGCAAGAACATCAAGAGAGCAATTGAAAGGCAACACACTTTAGACAACAACAAAGATGCATTTTGGCTACAAAGAATGACATGAAAACATGCTAATGTTTTGTGTGAAATTGCAATCCAACAAATTGTTGCCTTTTAGATTTTAGAGACCATTATTTCACCAAATAGTAAAGATGTTACTCAAAGGAGAACTGGAAGGAAGCAATATGACAATCATGTTACACATTACTTTCAGGTTTTTCAGGTATATTCATACACCTAACTTTTCATTGTTGTGTTGATCATTAGAAGTACCCTTTCCTTACCACGAGTTATTTGTGGCCTTAGAAGGATACTTTGCTAAATAATTTAAAATTTTCACTTGAAAAGTCTTGTCTGGCCATGGAAAAAAAAGTGCATGTACTATATAATAAGGGCTCTATACTTTGTGAATCAATTTTGGATGCTCCAACAAGTATTAGTTGTTAAATTACAATGACTTCTTCCTGGGATAATCTCTCCAGCAAAATTGTAAGGACTCTCAAGTCCTTAAAATTTTTATGTCCATTATTTGCTTCAAGGTGTATCTGCTTTGTGAAGTAGTCCTAGTGGTTTGTGTTGATAAAATTAAGCATTGTTTGCTTAGACAACTCTAGGTGGTCATGGAAAGTAACTTTAGGTGGTAAAGGTACAAGTTGTTAGTGGTCAAGTCCTTGGGAAAAGTTCTTTGTCCTGAATTCAACCTGTTTCTAGTTAGCTCAATTCTGACTACTTTTTAAAGTGCAAGTTTTCATGTGCAGCCAATGTTTCCTTGGAAAACCTTTAAGGTCAACATTGACCAAATGAGTTAGGTGCAAGTGCTAGGGATTTTCCCAAAAACTGAAAATTTGTCTTCCCATTGAGTTCAAGGTGTTTGTGCCTTGTACATCAGTCTAGAGATGTGGAATAAGTCCTTGAAATCCAAGCACACATTTCTCTTTCCACGCTCATTGCTGGCTTGCTGGCTCTATAATTCCAAGGTAAAGTCCTCAGATTTTCATTTGACCATGAAGTTCAAGTCATCCTTAGTGCAATTTCTGAAACACAAATCCCACAAACCTGATCACATTCAACCAGAATCACTGTGCAGAAGCTCTCTCTACCTTTGAATCCTTAGCTTGAATGAATCCTTGACTGAAATATCAGCAAGTGTACCTTCCAAATTCAAACACTCTGTTTTTGTGCAGATGACCATGTTGCAATCTGTTGACATGTTGCAAAACACAACAAAACACCATCTCAGAAATTTGCTGTGGCATTCCTCAAACAAAACCTTGAGAAAAGATCTTGTATAGACAACACTTTGTTTGAAATCTGCAAGTTCTAAAGTTTTGGCAATTATCAAAACTTCTGAAACTGTCTTGGATGTCCATCCTCACAATTGAGCTCTGACAAAGAAACTATGATCCAAATAGAATGAAAGTAGCAGAGTTCTTGTCATGGGTAGTAGATCTTCCAGTTTCCTTCTTGCACAATGCACAATGCATTTGTTGAACTGTGCTGTGTACTTGCATTGAGTCATCTTTGTTTGTTCTTTACCAGTGTCACGAGTTCTGTCTCTGCACACTCGTTCAAGAAATGGCAAAAATGTAGGGATTTTGCTGTGACCTTGCATTGAGTCACCTTTGATTGTTCTTTACCAGTGTCATCACTTCTGTTTCTACACATTCAAGAAATGGCAAAGATGGACATCAAGAAAGGTTGCTCATGGTGCAAATACATGATGAGTACACAATGAGTGTTACTCATGGTGAAATATATGATGAGTATGCTAGTGCATCTGTGGAATTACTCTGGAAACCAAAAAATGGGATGCTTCCCATCATCACACCAAGGACACCTGTGGGTATAAAAATGCCAACAATGTAAACTCAAGACTGGCCTTCTGTTAGTAACCTTGATCCAAACACTCCACAAGTTCAAGGTTTTTGCATCAGAAGCTGTGTTCAAGAATGTCAATTTGTGTAGGTACTTGGGAGCGCTTGTTTCAAGAGGCCGGATGGGAAACTGATGACAAATGATGTTGGGAAACTTTAAGGAGAAACAAGCTCACAACAAGAGAAGCCAAGCAGCAACAAAGTGAGATTGTTGATAGATCCAGTGCTCAAAGCATATGAAAGAAGTTTGTAACAGCAGTAGGTCAGTGTTTCTCAATAGGAAAATGGATGTTTAAAAATCTGTTGTTACAGCATTTTTTATCAGTCCTGTGGATCATTCAAATCACATTTTGCACATTATGACGACCAATTTGGTCATCAAATGACTGTCAAGAGGTGGGGAAATGGCTTCAGCTGTCAGTTGTAACAATTCTAAAGCTTGCAACATCTATGAGTGTTTCTTGATCCCCTTTCCAGATTACTTCAGACTCTGCAATGTGATGTGACTACTTCTCGAAAACAGGCATTGTGTGAACAAATGAAACTTCTGGAAGATTTACTGACATAGTACCCTAACATTTGTAGACCAGCCTCCCCTGCAAGCCAGAGATTGGCAAACAAACAAGAATCATGAGACATGGAGCAATAAGCAAAAGCTCAAAGGCAAGGTTGCAGTGAGAATGACAGTAGCCAACCCCTTGCACTAAAATTTCAGAAGACATCATTCCTAAATTCCTTGAAGGCAGAAGTTTAAGACACACACATAAAAAGTCTTGCAAATTCTGACTCCTGCACACAGTCATGAGAAAACCAGAAAATGTGTGGAAAATAAGGACCTGATATTACTTCACTTGAAGACATTGCTCTGGTCCTGACCTCATTAGCTTGAGAGTTGCTGCTCACATTTTGGATTGTGGTCAATTCTTTTTCCCTGCACTAAAGAAACGGTTCAAGCTCACACAATCCAGTCTCTGGCAACAATCATAGCACTGCTTGAAACCCCAAGACTCTTCCCAGTGTCAGCCCAAGCTGCAAACCAAAGACTCAGTGGCATCACCATCCTGATCACAATGCAATGTTGCCCACTCAAGACTCTAATTGTGCCTTGACCCTGTCATGGTGGTAAATCTCAATGTGAAAAATTGACAGTAACAGCCTGTAGTCACCTCAACTGTAAGCAATTCTCAATCTTTAGGATATTGGTGTCAAGACATCAGTGTCAAGAGATGTGCTCAGACCAAAAACAAGAACAGATTGACTGAGATATACCGCTCCCATCATCATGGTCAGTTCTCCAAACAAATCTTTGAATTTGAAGCTTCCTATCAGCTGATGGGCCCATTTTCATGCATAAATTTTCTGTCCATGCCCTGCAGTTCAGGCAAAATGTATGAGATAGTGCTCTAAGGAGAAAGCAATTATCTTCAAAGGTATTGAGAACTTCTCCATACTTCTCAAGTAGCATCAACCTGCATGGAATTGAGAGATGACCAATTCATAAGGTTATAGAGTCTTCAGATCCAATATGTGTATTTCTGTTGCAAGGCCTGCAGTAGCAGGAAGACTCAACCATGGTGTTGGCTTTCTCCTTCCCAAGAAAGGAGAAAGAAACTGCTCAGTTTGGCTAATACCCTGGACAACTGGTACCTCCATCTCTACAATACAATTTGGCAACAACTGGCATCTCTGGCCTCTGTTTTCAATTGAGCTGGAGAAACAGTTTCTTACCTCATAACACGTGAATGTTGTCAGAAATTGTCATGGTTGTCCTTGGTTCTAAGAGTTCTTCTGCTTCCACTTTAGCATTCTTGCAGCAAGCCCTTTTCAGTTTTACACAGCTTTTAATCTCTACCTCGGCCATGAAAGTGGAGCTCACTGGCCGATGATCAGATAACTGTGATTCTGTCTGCTTGTACTCCAATTGCCTTAAGCCCTTCCCATACCATAGTATTCGATCACACCTGCAAAGAGCAGAACATCACATAAGCAAGGAAAAAGTACACCACACAAAAATATATCTATGAAATTGCAGAGAAATCCCCACAAACAATCAGTGCAGTCTTAACCTTATTCGCCACACAAAATCAAGGTTTAGGGTTGGAGCCAAGGCCAATGCCATCATGAGGGTTCGGGCATTGAGATTTAGGCTTTTGAGCTTGAAGTCAAGGACAATGAAGCATGAGACTCTGATGTAATTCAAGGATGATATGTTGATTTGATATCAGATCCTGAAGAGTTATCATCCAATTCAGAAAGTGGCAAATGCAGAAAAAGAATCCCAGAAGTGGAAGACATTTGTCAGGTCAAACTCTAGCAATCAAAGATTTTGTGCCAGAATGATTTTGGAGTTACCAGGCAGGAGTGCGTCGCTTGGTCCCAATTGGTGCATCTTTGCCAAAGTACTCATCTGAATTGATAATAAACTTGTAAGTTGGTGGAAAACAAATGGGGTTTTCATGCCAGCCCTCAAACACACGCCCTGCTCTTTGCTCAAGCGTCAGCTGCTCACCCAAAACCAAGACAATGAACATTCTCAAATGTTAACTGAATTTGTCATAGAAACAATGTGCCTTGCTGCTAAACATGGCAATTGCAGTGAGAGGACAGGAATCAGAGCTAACTGACATAGACTTTTGCCTGAAGAATTTTTTGTCAAAATTGTCAGTACCTGATCTTTCTGAAGAAGGGACTCCCAGGCACCTTGGTTAACCAGCTCCCATGTGTATTCATCCGGTGCATCAACACGGTAGTTCAGATCTCCAAGCCATATGATTCGACTGTACAGCTCATCAGTCATAGCCACAAACACAATCACAAACGGTCCTCAGCAACAATAACCCAGTCTCTTGCACTTGACATTTGCTGCTTCAAATAATCAAGCTTCTCGACATGCAATCGAATGAAGGACCAGTGTGACCAATTGAACACAAATGAAATGAGTCTCTTACTCATGAGTCATGATAGTCTTGGGCAACTCAATCCTGGGGTGCTTCATCAACCGAGGGAATGTTGTCCGACGCAGTATCTCAGCAACATCTGCATTTCGCCGAAGTTCATCTCCTTCCTCATGGCCTGATTTCAAATGTGTGCATACAAAACAAAAGCTGGTTTGATGAAGAAACAAACTAACTGAAACTGCCCCCTGCACACAAAACCCCAAACTCAAGTCTCATTGCTCAAACTCCTTTCAGAAATTTCACAAAGAACTAGTCTCTTGCAATGCACTCTATGGAGTGACAACTGAGTCCCCCCCCCCCTCAGCCTAGCACCCCAACTCTTTCTCTTCCCAAAAGAAGCCCACCTTGTTGCCGAGGTAGTTAAAAATCCCACAGCCAACGCTGCACACTTTTATATCATGGACATGATGCCAGAGGTCTGAACGAATCCAGATTGTGATGAAGATGCCAACCATTTGCTTGCTCACAATCCGCAAGAATTGATTGTGTCTACAAGGTGAAGAAAACATAGCACTAGTTGAAGAAACTGAAGGTGCAAATGACATGGACTCTTTGTCATCTTCCATTGTGGCACCAGCAGACCACTCTATCGATGTTGAATCTTCTCGTGGGTGCAGATGCAATGTTTCATTCTCCAGACCACTCATATTTTGCTTAGAAGTCAAGCAGTTGATCTGAGCTTGTTCGTGATGAAGAATAGTAGAATTTGACAAATGGTGTTCAGGAGGCAGGAGAGCAGAGAGCTCATCTTCTTCATTCCTTACTGTTTTCAATAAGCTATCGGTGCCAGAAACCTCTGGAACATGATGACTGCACACATCACATTGTGATGTGATTGGTGGCTCCCTGTAACTTAATAATGGATCGTCTGCATTAAAAACCTGAATCTTGTTGTTCAGAGTATGGTGAATCAAACCTTCCCAGATGGGGATCGGGGCTTCATCCTCCATGCATACAACATTGCAAGCAATCAAAGGTACAATTTCTTGAAACCTGCAACCATTCACCATAGTCAGACCTCTGCTTTAAGGTGCCAAACAATTCCATCACCCACAGGAAATCTCTGGAGAGATCTTTTGTCCCTATTTTAGCACACAGACCAAGAGCTTGGTAAAACACTATACATCCAGACAGGCAAACAAGACATAAATCCTGGAAGACAAAAATCAGACCTAAATACCCACCCAATTACATAAATATCTGCAGGCTCTGAAGTGTCCAACCATTCCCTCAAGTCAATATCATCTGGAGGTAGCATCCCTGCTACATTCCATGAACCTACTGCAATCCTGCAAAAAGACAAAATTCCCAATATCAACTCAACATCATTGACCAAGAGAGCATAACTCTCCAAGAAGCTCTAGGCCCAAGTGGCTAGATTGGATGTTGTTTAGCATACAAGAAAAGTGAGAGAGGAAGCCTAAACCCTAGAAGGGTTCAAGGCTCAATACATTTTGTGGAGGAGACAATAGAAAAGAGTCAGGGCTGAAACTGAAAGCTCAAGAACATAAGGGCAATAAATGAAATTCAGCAATCCCCATAGCTCAAAGGTTTGAGCGCCATTGGCAAAGCATTGATCATTGGACTCAGAGCTCACAAAGCACAGTAGGAAAGAGGGGTGGATTTAGCATTGATTTCATTGATAAGTCAGGGATTGGAGAGGCAAGACATCAGCAACCATACCGATACTCGTGGTCACTGACAAACTGTTGATGACAAGCCTCTGATTGCATGCTCGATGAAGAGTTCTTCATGGGTGATTCTGGACCCCCAGGCACAGAGCAGAATGTTCAAATTCTGAAACTGGAGCAATGAACTTACATCTTTGCAACAAGAAAATTTCCATTGCAATTTCACCATCATGGAATGTGTGTCACTGAAACTTTGGCTGCATGCAAAACACTAGAAATGGGACAGATGATGATATTGACCACATACCAGCCATGTTGATGAGCTCATCAGACTGCTGTTCCAAGACAGAAGTACAGCCACCCGTATTCTGGACCTGACAAGAGTCAAGGATTTCTGTTGGCCCTGTGTGTACATTCTACACTCATGAGAAATTCTTTGAATTGTTTGTGCTCGTAATCCAGTTGATTCATTCTCTCTGTAAACTCTCTTGTTTCTTCCTATTTTGCAGGCTCTTATACCTCTGGGGTCATTTAGCTTCACTCTCATTGGCTTTCTTCTTGACTCTCCTTAGTGCAATGACTCTTTTCAAGGGTAGAGATAACAAGGTTGACAGTAGAAAGACAATGGAATACTTTTCAAAGAGACAAAAGAAACCTCTCATGATTAGCTGAAGAGTGAGACGTTCAGATATTGTCAATGAAAGCAAGAAAAGGGAAGAAACACTCACCATTGTCATCTCCAATTTCTTGTGACTCATCATCCAGTTTGGCATCTGAGTTCTCATCACAGCTCAGCTCATCTCCAGGCACTTGGAAAGTCAGCCATCTTTTCAAAAACTGCAGAGGCAAGAACTGCAGGCATTGGCACCTTATCTCGGTCAGAAATCCAGCTGACACCTCAAACAAAGACATAACTTGCTCTTTCCAATCTTAACTGTCTATTGGTACATATTCTGAAATTTTTAAGATAGAAATCTCCACAATCAGAGCAAGGTCATTTTCCTCTACAAAAGATCAAGTTCAAGAGTGAAGACTATTGATCACCATCTTTATCACCATAGCTCAGGATTGTGCAAGGTCCTAACAAAGGCACAGGCCATGATCAAGGCCAAAGAACAGTGCTTTTCCACATATTCATTCCACAGTGTTTGATCAGGAACTGCTGAAGAGTTGTGTCAGTGCACATTTTTCATCAGCAAACAGCAACCGTCTTGCACTTACCAAGCTAACCTGTCTGGTTAGAAAATTTCAACTGATGAGATTTAGTGCAACAAATTGTACATACCTCTGAGCACCCAACTTGCATTCCTGATGAAATGTTGGTCTGCGACCTTTTCACAGGTCAACTGCTCTGGCAACACCCATGCAACTCAACGTCAAGCCATGGCCAAAGAAGTGAAACTACATAAACCTAGACTGCAATGGCTGCCATTTATTGTCTATGAAAATCTCAAACCATGCTAACAGTGCTTAGAAACCACTCATTGCAGGAGCTTTGGCAATGAAAATGCTTGGGACAATGCAAGAGTTGGTGCAAGCATTGGAGGATGGACACCTGAAGCAACCTAATCCCAGACAATGATGATCACCTTCTTATCAGATGAAGCAAATCTTCCAGGAGAAGAAGCAAAACAAAGCAAGTTAAGGAAATCTCAACTAAATGCAGAAACACAATTTAATGAGTGTGAAGGAAAAATGGTCAGCAGTTTTGATGATGCTGCAGTTTCCAGGCTTCATTTACCTCTGATGATGGACAGGGTTTCTCCTCTGAATAAAAATTTGCAAAGTGGTAACATGTGTTTTGTAAGTTCCTTTGTGAACCAAGCTTACCCTATGATTGCATGAAGTCAGTCTCTCCACAGCCTTTTTCCTGTCTTGATGATGCCTCTGAGCTCTGTTGTAGAGAGTGGATGTCAGAGGAGTGTGTGGTTCAGAAGTGCAAAACGTCTAGCTTGTTTACACAAAGTTCTTCATTGCAGGAGGGGGCGAGAATTGTAATCAACGCTCCAATGCGAACACCAAAATGCAACCAACAAAACCTGCTGGAGCCCAAAGAGGGGTGAAGAAAACTGAATAAAAACTCTCTATCTCAAGGCTGTCATTTCACACAAATCTGGAAAGGAGGGAAGAAGGGGCGAAAGGTCTATGACTGCACGGAAACGGCAAGAAAAGGACCATGCAAAATGGTAGCCGGTTCTCTCAGCAAATGTGTCTGCAATCCAGAGAGAGCAAACAAACACGCACGCACGCACGCACGCACGCACACACACACACACACAACTCTCTCTCTCTCAGAGGCTTCGACACCAAATGTGTGCAAAATTGGGTGCCTGAAAGAGGGATTATACGAAGTGGCTGAAAACAAGGTAGATCGACAAGGGAGACAAAGGTGAAGCATGCGTACGCAGTTTCTTCTTCTCCTGAATCTCCAGACTATCTATGCGCACACGAAAACACTCTGCTGGCTACTCGAGTTCCAAAAGCTCAGAAATCACCACGATGCTCCTAAACCCCATGAAAGCATGAACCCCAACCGCGAGAAAAGGTGATGGTGACCCACAATAATTTAGAGACCCATCCAACGAGTAGATTCTCAAAAATAAAGAGGGGTGGGATGGGATGGGGAGAGAGAGAGAGAGTTGCGAGCAACTCGAAATGGAGCTCGAAACACTCGAAATCCACCTCCCACAGACGCTTCAACAAGTTGTCAACGGATCTCACAATCCTTATTCCCCTCTACTACTTAGTGTATGTAACAAATGGAGTTTTGCCGCAAATCCAAATCACGGCATGCGCTCAAAGCTGGCACGAGAGGAAGAAGAAGAAAACAGTGAAATGAACGACACGAAAGCTTGCTTTCCAAAACCCAAAGAAAAGGTTCAAGCTTTACAAGAATATATGGATAACTTTTTCTCGGACTCTTCGCAAACACATAATCGGAGGAGCTGCTGGTTCACACCCCAAGGACATGTTGCTTTCTCACCTCCAAAATAAATTTGTGAACATCATCACTCAGAAGATGTCCACACTACAACAAATTCGCATCTCAAATAAGATTTGGCAAATCAATCAAAGACTAGCTATCAAAACCGAAAATCTCGTCTTGTGTTTCTCGCAGGGATCGAAATTTGCGTCTCTTTTTTCTTATCTCGCTACAATCGAAGCAATGTCTCTCTCTCCTTCTCACCTACCCACCAGCCCCGCGCGCAACCAAATGTCAGAAGCTCCTAAAAAAGGGCGGAATACTTTTTGTCCTTCAGCTAGGAATGCACCCCCAAATCTCGCCAAATCAAACAAAGCTTCAACAAACCCCCACTACGCAACAACAAACCCCCAAAAAAAGGGAAAAAGGGAAAGAGAAGCTTGATGTTTTTGTGTCACGAAGGAAAGATCGGAACCCAGAAAAAAGCTGGCCTGCTACAAATGAATGACGTCAAATAAGGAATTGTCTGTCAGCAGACACCACCTTGCTAAGTTTGGAAAAACCACCCCAGAAAGGAGACCAAGAAGAAGACGAAGATGTAGAAAATTCAGCAAATCACGCAAGAGCTTTCGACGACAACAACCCAATACGATTTCAATGTAGTTTGGTTATACTCAATCTAAAGATTCCGAGTTGCCAACCCTTCAACAACCCACTAATAATAACAACTACGAAAACAACAAGATCAGCAGCAGCAACAACAACAAAACTGTCGTTGCTGCTACGACCCAGAAGAAGCAGTAGATCTAAGCCCCTTGATGATGATGATGACCATGACCCAAGCGGACCATCTATATGGAAACTCAAGAACATACATACAAACAAACAAAAGAAGCCAAATTTTGTTTCTTTGGTGCAAATGAAGCAAGAGCGTTAGATCACGTAATCTTCTAATAGCTCTCTTTCTCTCTCCCCCCCTCGCCTTCCCCCACCCCCCCCCCTCTCTCACTCTCTATGTGTCTCTCTTTCTCACTTCTTGTGCTTTCAAGGCACGATATTTGGTGCTGCTTTTTGGGGGTCAGGGTGAGATCTCCCAAAAAAAACATACCATTTGTCCATCACAAAACACTCCTCAAAGTGGGACCACCAAACAAATACACGCGCACTCTCCATTCCCTCCAGTCCTTCCTACAAACACACACACACACACACACACTCTCTCTCTCTCTCTCTCCTTCCCAAATTTTTACACACCAATTTCGTGTCTATGATCCCAGTGTTCTTTTTTCAAATTTGTGAGGTAGGTGGGTTGGCTATCACCCACAAGAGGACTTACCCAAATTTGGCTACAAGTAAGAGAGGAAAATAGAAAAAAATAGGATTCCTCCTGTATTCTGGCTACAAGTTGGAACTTAATGTCTAAATATGGCAATTTAAGAAAAAAATTCCTCATAATGTGACGACTTGGGCCCATTCTTTCCAAAAAAAAAAAAGGTCATATCATGAGCGCCTCCCCCTTTCTTTTTGTCTCCAGGATGCAATTCGCCCCCAAAAAAAATACAGTCTATGAACCATGATAGTGTACTCAACAAAGCAACATTATTCTTTTCTTCCTTTCAATGAACTCAAATCCACTCACCCAGTCACAATTTGAGTGGCCTTTTTTTTATTCCAGTCAAAGTTAGTCCAAATTTTCGCATACAAATCACCCACAAAACCATATGATCAGGTTGTGCACTGCTTGATTTTGCCCAATATGTTTTCCACCCCTCAAGCATCTTGTATTTTCAATTGGGTCCATGTCAAAGTTAGTCCAAAAGCTTTATGCACAAACAATTAGATTAAGGGTTGGCACTCCTCAATCCCATTGTCAAATTTAGTCCAATTTTTTTTCAGTCATGATCCATCAATTCAAACAGGTTGGGGACACTACCCAACTCCATGTCAAAATTTTAGTCCACACTTATCACTCACAAACCATATTCAGTCATTTGGGTGGTTGTGTAAGGCTCTCCATTCTCCATGTCAAAAGTAGCCATTGCCTCCAAATGCCAACAGCAGTGTAAGTAATTTTTTGGGGGTATCATCATTGTCCCATCATTTCTTTAGTGTTTTTTTTTTGTTGTTGTGTTGTTGGGACAGCCCACCTCATCTTCTTTAGGCACTTGAATATATGTATAAATTGTATCATGTCATTGGGCTTTGATTTGACATCATGTCCTATGTACTAAGTGTGTTTTTGCTTGCAACTCAGACAACATTCATTCAGAGTGGGTGGTTGGCTCTACCACAACAACTTTTTAGTCCAACTTTCTTCTTAGTTTGTTGTGTTCCAAAGACAAGGAAACATAGGTTGATATGATGAAGTCCACAGTCAGTCAAGTCATTAGAGTGAATCAGTGGCCAACAACAAAACACACACACACACACAACCCAAAGGATGAATCAATAAATTAGCTAGCTAGCTCTCTATTCTACTTGTTTATACTTGCTAACCCATTTTCCACAAATCCATTTTTCCATCAAGGAAAAGAGAAGCTACATGGGAAGGTGGGGCAGAAGAAAGTAAAATAAAATTGGGTACATAAACATAGCAGGCTATCATTATTCTTCTTCTTCTATGTTTACTTTTATGTTTATTAAAATACTAATAAAGAGTTGCTACCTATATAAGTAGGTAGGGGGGGAATAAAGCAAAAATGGATGAACACGGCATATGGTGGGATGGCCTCCACTTGGCATGAAGCTATTTGAGAGAGAATGGGAGTTCATGCCTGGCACAAAGTTGTTCCATAAAAAGAATCACATTGTTCTATCTTCATTGGTTCTTTTCTCACAAGTAGTTAGCCATTGGGAGACTCTACTTATATTCAAACGTAGACTCTACTCACACTTGTATGAGGACACTATACTCAAATGTGACCCCCATAAACTGGGGGTACTTATTATTCTGTTTCATATTAATTAGTTGGGGGTGCCTCACAAGTCCAACTTTTTTTTTTTTTTTTTTTTTTTTGCAATGAGCCAATTTGATTGGCCCATCACAAAAAAAAGTTGAAACTCATGGAGGCTGCCCAAAGTAGAAAATTCTATGGAAAGATGCAGTGTCTCCCCCTTTGGCCCACCTATATAGGTGAGAAGGGAAGGACTTTGGGCAAAACATATGGGATTAAAAGGAGGTGTTATTGGGAACACATTGGGAACCTAGGGAACATCTTGGGAACCGGATGGGAATCCATTGGGAACTTGATGGGAACATGTTGGGAACAAAGGAATTTTTTTTAATTCTTCCCCCTGCCCCCCAACCCAAAACTTTAAAAAAAATAATCAAGGCACTTTGAGTGCATGCTGAGCCTTCCCATTGGCTTCATGAAACTTCTGTTTCAAAAAGTGATTGTCACCATTTTTGGCTTGGATTAATACCCCCATTATAAAGGGGGTTACTTATTTATTTACTACAATAGCTCTAAATGAGAGGAAAATACAAAATAATCACACCCCCAGAAAAAAGCTGTGATAGTGAAATCTGGAGTCTTTGTTTTTGAGAACTAGCCTATAACACAATCTAAACCTAGTACATATAGAAAGTTCCCTGAATTTCCAAACATATGCAAGAAAATATCATGTGGGGGCTTAGTTTGTGCTGGCACCCATTTGTTAGTGATGGGGGAAAGGGAGGTGGATAGTGATTACTACCAGTGTTGTGCAGTTCATCCTTTTATTGAGAGAACTTCTGGTCTGGATTCGACATTTTAAAATTTATGTGGAGGTTCTGTGGTAAGGGTTTGAGTGAAAGTTTTTCCAAATTTTGAACTTTTTGATTTCAGTTCTATTACGTTTTTTTCAAATTCAAGAACCTTTGAACCTGATTTTTGAACCAGGTTCAATTCCATGTACACGTTGCACATTCTTCAATGCTAAAGATTACATGAGTACAAAGTTTTACAACAAATTAAAATAGGGGTCTATTAAGTATAGAGTTGAACATTTAATTATAAAGTTCAGTCTATTTATCAAAAATAATTTTCCCCATAGGCTGGTTCCAACAAAATGATGTCAACTCGAGTCCAAGTCACAAGAACCCGACCCTAAACCCTCCATTTTTACCCTTCAAAACAAATACCCTCACAACACTAATTACTATAGAAAACTTGCTATGTTAGCTGTTTACTTATTGGGTTGGGAAGGAGACTCTACCCATCTCACTGAAAGAATTATTTATTGATTCTAAAATGAAGGAACTAATCTGTTGTGAGTGCATTCCCCCTGCAGGAATACCTTGGCCAGAATTCGCTTCCCCAAGATGTTGTGGAAAGTAACAGATTGGTGAGCGAGCAAAAGAAGCAGGGTCAGATGGGCATTGTGGCCATGTGAAAAACATGAAATTTGTATAAATCCCAAAACAATTGATTGGAACCCTGCAGCTGATGGAACTAAGTACATTATTCCGTGCTGAAACTTGGGCCATCATTAATTGGTAGGTAGTGTTGAGTCTGGCCTTCCATTGGTGAACAACAAGCTTTTCATACCCGTTACGTCTATCCAATTCAAGTGTGGTCTACTTGTCCATACATGCACTGGCAGCTCATCACCAGCCAAATAAGGCAAGAAAATTTCTCATAGGGTTTTAGTTAATTTGAATGAATGATCCTCTCCATTTGGTCAACCTAGAATCATTTTTTTTTTGGTTCCATTTTTATTTATTAAATGCCTCAATGTCATCTTGATGACACTCTTTGCATTTTGTGGTTGTTAAAAATTCTTCCTTCTTCCACTTTACGCTTTGTCCACTTTTCTTGATTCTTGACTATGAGGATGTTCTAATTGCAAACAATTTTCTCATCTCATGATTTTTGTTGCTTTTTTTTAGGGTGATGACATGGCCAATATAACGAGTATCACATGGTGGGCAATATATGATCATCTCAAGGTGTGACATTGCCAATATGAAGTTATGAAGTGGTGAGCAAAACATGACAATCTCAAGGGGTGGTAGGGTTGTGTGGAATTGGATGTATGTAGTATGTACTAAGATATTGAAAATGTTGTCTTCCTCCTATTCATTTCCCATTTATGGGCTTTTCTAGACAAGACATTATCAAATTCCCACAACAATCACTTACCCTATATGTCCTCAAGAAATTTCCATCAAAATACATGGATGGAGGATATTAATGATAATAATGACAAACCAAGTATGACCAAATAAACACTTCACATTTGAGGTGACAACTTGCATGACATTGTTGTAGAGTTATAAACCCAAGCACCCCTTGATGGTCTCAATATTCAAACAATATCCACCTTTCCCTTGACTACAACCAGTAGAATGCCATCAACCTAGTCTCCACAACTCATACCTCAACTATGTAAATGGCTTGTTACAAGCTTTACCCAAGCTCAAGGCAACAAATACACAGTTTGCAGTGATTTTTTCTTGGCAAATTTTCTCCATCTTGCAAAAGAAATCGAGGATAATTTAGTGTGAAATGGGTTTATCAGCAAAAATTCAACCCTTTTGCAAAATCAAAAAATTGAATATATGTGTGAATGTGTGTTCTAATTTCTTTCTAAGTGTCTCAATATCTTCATAAATCACCCTTATTAATGAGGATATTGAGACACTTAGGAAGAAATTACAACAATACAATACTGGATCAATTCAAGATACCTCATCAAGATGTACCGACTGTGCCTATCCTTGGACAAGGAAGAGGTTCTTCTAGGCATGATGTCTGGGCAGGCACATATGTGGTACCTACATATACATATTATTCCATATATGTTGCTATCCAAGTAGTGGAATATGATTGCTTAGGATCATTAAGGCCGCAACAAGACAATCCAACAAAGGATCATGAGCAAGATCACCTTCACAATCATGAAGTAGCATGCACTTTTCATACTGTCTTGCATACTTTCCTGCATCAAAGAAGGCATCTTCGCTTCAAGCTACCTGTTCATGGCAAACCAATTTCCAGGGCTTCATTGAAGAAGGCTTCTCTCAACCATGTTTCAAGCTATCCAGATTCCAAAGTATATGAAGCCTCATATATTCCTTTACTGAGCTCACAATTTTTTATATAGAGTGTATTTTACCTTACCCAGCTGATTTGTTAAATTTTTGATACCTGCTGACCACTGGTAGTAAACTAATAGCCCAAAAATTGAATTATAGCACATTGTACACACTAACAAGAACCATAGTTTGACACATAGAATGGTGGACCCAAGTTTCCCACAATGGGATTTGCCAAGATATGCATTGGAAAGCTCCATCAGTGTATAAAACGAGTATTCTTTGTTTGATCTTTGAAATCATCCCAAGCACTACACAGTTGATAGATACTTCATCAATTGTTGTGAATGGATTCCTTCTTTCTCCCAAAGGACCATGCTGAGCATGCCTCTTAGATGACTTGATTTCCACGGACTACAGGATTTTATTCCTTTACCTTTCACAGAAAAACGACAACAATAACCATCAGAGCGCATCTCATCTTGACCTCTCATGTGAAGTACTATTCCTAATATGAAACCTTGAAATTGAACTATTTTCAATTTCTTTTTTTGGTCAAGCACCAGTAGTGGCATCAAACTTGAAAAGTCCCCTGTTATGAATTTCTTTGGTTTTATGCACCATAACTTGTCATAAAGTTTCATGGCTAATTTTCTTCCCTACACACATATATGAACTACCATGATCTGCCTTATAAGGATAACAAGTCTAGGCAATGAATTATACTAGCTCATTGTGTTAGTTTATTGGCCTTGCCTGCCAAAGCAAGGATAATATGTTTAGATTCATTATAGAGTATAGTAGCTTAAGGGATTTTGACCCCTAGGTAATAAGTCTATTCCTATAGGAGGATTTTTGAAAGATGATGTTTTGGCTTGTGTTGAAACTTGAGATTAGTTATAGAGTTATAATATCTTGATATTTTTGTTTCTTGTAGAGG
>Ga0209208_10002600_pt1 | contig 25914 bp, 12 predicted proteins | sample S1TSphfallax_3_FD_187694 | JGI IMG/M metagenome (GOLD analysis project Ga0209208, IMG submission 187694) | Host-associated microbial communities from peat moss isolated from Minnesota, USA - S1T2_Fd - Sphagnum fallax MG (SPAdes) (version 2) | ecosystem: Host-associated > Plants > Peat moss >...
TATGTTAAACTACATACCTACCGGATAAGCCTAAATAACCTAGGTAAGTATGTAGCATAGGTTAGGCTATGTACCTATCTAGGTAGTTTAGGTTAAACCATGTACCTACCTACTAAGCATAGGTGGCTTAAGCTAAACTACATATGTACCTAATAGGTCTAAATGGCCTAGGTTAAAATACTTACCTTGTAGGCCTAAGTGGCTTACACTATGTACATAACTACTAAGTAAATTTCTATAATTAAGGTTAAGTTATTTTATACCTAGTAAGCCTAGGTGGCTTAAGTTACTCACCTCGATAGTAGGATAGGCTACCTACCTACTAAGCCTAGGTGACCTATGTTATTTACCTAATAGGCCTAGGCTAGTAGGCTATTTGCATGGCTAATAGGTCTACCTAATAAGCCTAGGTCATTTAAGATACCTACCTAGAAGGCTTAGATTACTTATTAATTTTAGGTTACATCCTAGATAACCTACTAGATAGGTCTAAGCTAGGCTATTTAACTAGGCTATTAGTTAGGTTAGGTAGGTAGCCTAGGCTTAGCAAGTCAATGTGGGCACTTTGGTCAAGTTGGCCTTTTGAAAAGTCACATTTTCTTGTAATGGTTGTTGTTTTTAGTTACCTACCAACTAACAACCCACTTGCCTTTACACTTAGGTTACATGAAGGTGTTTTCTTGAATAACTTTTCAAAACATAAGATAACACGGAAGAAAAGGTGAAATTTCTTACAATTTAGTGGCAATTTGAAAAAGGGTGAATCTAACCCTTAAACCCTAAACCCATGAAAGTTTATGTGTAGGTACATATAAAAAATGTTAAGGCCAATCAAGTTGCTGGATTTGGTGGTCTGAATTTTTTCTTAGGTGTCTTGAGTGAATTACCAACTCAAATGTGTAATAAGTTAGGTAGGTTGAAAGAATTTTATAGGACCAATGGAAATAATAGAAAGGGATCATTATTCAATTTTCAATAGAATAAGAGTTGTGTGTAGGCCTGAAGATATATATTTTTAGGTCAATGGGATTGTTGGTAGTTTGAATTTGCTATTTTACTTATCTTGAGTGAATTAAGAGTTCAATGTGCAATAGCTATTTATGGATTGAGTTTTTGTTATTTCATTTTTATTGTCATTATTTGATTTTTTGAAACCATGTGCACAACTGGTTTATGGAAGGGGAAACAATTTGTGTAGAAGATTACCCCTAGTGAGGGCATTCTCAAAATAAAGGGCCTAGGAAAGTTTCATACCAAGGCTTGCCCTATATTTTGGGAACACACTCCACCCTTGGGCTTTACCTGTTATAAAACATGAGGCAAAAGTTATCATGCACCTAAACATATGTATTATCACAAAGTGGAGAAGGGAGTGGGATCCTATGCCTACTCCTTGAGGAATAAGATCCCTGTCCCACTCGTACGGAGTAGGCACAATATAGTATAAGGCATAAGATCCCCCCATTCTAAAAGAAGAGCAGTAATCCCCCTCCTCCTAATCTTTGTTCCATTTTCACATCAATGGAAAGTTGGAACTGGACCAGTCACGGTTTCATTTCAGGTTCCACTTGGGACTGAACCGAAGTTTTCTTAATATCTTGGTTTAGGATACTTTTCAGGGTTTAGGGTTTAGTGTTTGCCTCAGTTTTTCCTGTGATATTTTGCAGTGTAGGGTTGCATTTGAACTATAGGCATTTGTTCAGGGTTCTGAATTATGTGTAGGGTAAAGCCATAGGGATGGTGCACTCTCAAAGTAACAGGCGTAGGGTTGGTGCATTTTCAAAGTAACAGGCCTAGGGTTGGTGCATTTTCAAAATAACAGGCCTAGGATGAGGCCATAGCTGAGTCTGGCCCTGCATTTTGGGAATGTCCCCCACCCATGGGCGTTACCTATTGTAAAGCACATGAGAAAATTTATCAGGAACCAAACCTATGTAGATCACCAGATGTATGAATGGGAGGGTTCTAATGCCTACTCCTCAACAGTGGGAAGGTTCTTACACCTATAAGTAGGCATACTTTTCCTTCCATCCTTGAGGAGTAGGCATAATATCCCTCCCAATTTCTAGGAGGGAAATTGATGGATATGAGGTGCCCTTCACATACACTAAATTTTTTCTCCAAGTGCTTTATGACTTGCTATTAATAGTCAAAAGGAGCACGCTCAAAACAAAAGCAGAGTAATGATTTGGCAGACAGTTCCAAATATATCTGCTCCCAATGGAGACATAGCCAAACCATGTCCAATGTATACTTAATAAGTTATGAGAGGAAAAGCCCTTTTCAGCAAATGGTCATAGAAAGGCCGACACAATGAGATGGAGATGGTTGGGGACTATGAAATCAGAACTATGGCGAAGTTGTACCAAAGAATGAAATAACTTGGTGATTCCTCTCATCCAGGAAAATAGTTGACCAAAGATTAGTACCTCTAAGCACCAAATACATTCATGTATTATTATATGAAGATGGAAACGAAGGGGGAAATGGGGAGTGTCATTCATGGATGTTAGTGAGATGTTGCAGAACGGGTTATCCCCCTTACTTGCTTGGTTGGCACGAACGTGCCAGTTTCCCAGTGGCCTGAAAATCGATCCCGAGTACACCGTGTTGCCAACAAAGAACCATGGGTAGTCTGTAGTCTGTACACGGACAAAACCGCCAAGGTTTCCTAAGTTTAGAGGTAGTTACACCATATGGAGTGTAATTACCGCCAGCCGTCCACCTAGCTCCTTGAATTTGCGGCTCAATTTCTTACAGGCACTTAACGTCGTTAATTCTTCGCTGTTTCGGAATCGAGAGTATTTCGTGACCTTAAATTTCTTATTGACTGAACGAGGCTCTCCCCATTCAGTGATTTTCTTGGGTTAAATTTCCCCATTTGGCGAAAAGTATTTAAAAAAAGAATATTCTGTCGAATTCCCTTTTTATTTAAAAACATTTAGTCAAAAGTAAACGAAAAAAATTCTTAAAATCCACCAAAAATCGCCACAACTGTTTTACAACATGAAAGTGTGCTTAAGATTTTGTACTTTCATATTTTGAATATAGCCAAAATTTGGCTGTATATTGTTATGGATGATCTTGAGCAACATCACCTAATTGAAAAAAGAAAAGGCCCCTAAATACGCTAAAATTATATGTAACGGTGAAACATTTATCGGATATAAAACGAGTTAGCGTCAGCTGTAGAGTCTAGACTCACTATTGCGGGGAATTTAAGCAATCGGAGAGCGTTCTCTCTTCAGTGTTTCCAGGCAAAAATTATTAGGCATTCAGACCGACTGGCATGGATAATAATTTATGCCTAAATACCAGTCTAATCAGGACTCTTCTGCTTCGATTGTGAGCATTCAATTGGTTATCACAAGAACCAGCTGCTTGGCTTTTTCATCAGACGGTTTGAAATCAAGGTTTGAACTCATTAGATGAAGTTGAAAGCAGACAAAAACATAGGCATAATTACTGGTAGAGAAATTATCGAGACGAACTGGACTCGGCCGGAGATTGCAGCACCTAAGTTGCAGTTTCTTGGTTGAATAAGATCGCGAGCTGCTCTCTGGTGGCACGAATCTATGAGTGAGGAAGTTACTTTTGGTCCACAACAGCTGCTCCTCCAAGGGCTTCGACGAACTAGACGCGACCGGAGATTGCTGCACCTTTGTAGTTTCTTGGTTGAGTAATATCGTGTGCTGCTCTCTGGTGGCGCGAATGCGTGAGTGAAGAAATTACTTCTTGTCAACAACAGCTGCTAACTAGCAATTTCAATATTGGTGCAGGAGTGAATTATCGTGGTTGCAGGGATGCTGCTCTCGCCTCCTACTTAGATCTACATAAGTCGTTCTGGAGACCAGTCTCTTCACAAGTTACTCGACAGCTTTCATCGACTCGTACGCTTCACAGTCCACATCTCTAGCCTCTTTTGTACATGCAGCCTGTGCTCTCTCATTCCCGAAATTTTGTTAGATCCTTAGTTCACAGGGCAAGGGATAGAGTCCGAACGTCAATTTATACAGCTGATCTGAAATTCCAAGCTTTTCTGTCTTGTTCTAAGTCCCGGAAGAGCCGAGAGATCTACCTGTTGCTAACTGGTTGAAGAGTTTCACATACGGATCCCTTGTCCTACCAGTAAAGTGTAAAAGGCCTGTCTATTGAACTCACTGTTTCATCACAAATACCTGAAAAAAATTCCTTAAGTTTCCAGTAATTTTCATTTTCTTGTGAAAGGTCTCTCTCTCACAGGGGAATCTTCAGATAACAATGGCGATCCTGAGCGGTCCGAGGAAGATGATGATTACTTATCCAGAAAAGCCCCACAACTGCCAAGGAACTCCTTATTCTCCATGCCAATATTGCGGATCGAAAGCAGGACGAACGAGTTATCGTGTCGTTCATGGGGCGCAATCCAACGCTTCTGCATCCTCATTTGCCCCTGCTCTTCGTATGCCTGAAGTGTGTCGCAGCCTACAAGAGGGCAGCCGCTACGTCAAAGGTGATCGGTCCTTGGGATTCGCAGATGGCTATCCGTCTGGGATCCTCCGCGTGATCGATTTCACAAATCCCTCACCCACGTGGAAACATGTTTGCGAAACATTTCCCTGCCCCCTGTGCCAACCAGGACGATAAGCTTGATCGATGCAGGCACGATCGGCAGCGGTAGTCCTCAGAGGGTTCGAATTCCGGGATTCCGGAAGAAGAAATCATCTCCGAACGACTTTCGTTGTCGTGACTTCAGACTTCAGATTGCAGACATAAGTGGACACACTGTATGAAAACCGCCACATGATTTCGTTCCGAACATAATTAATATATTTGATTATTTGTGCAGATGGAATTTTACAGTACTAAAACAGCACGTTGTCTGCTTGCTGTCTTGGCTTTTAGCTGTGTGCGTGTGCATGGTTTATTTCTGATTTTAGAGCACCCAGCTTAGTTTAGCAGCTAATTAGCTAGTATCAAAGAAAATTCTATTTTAATTCATCCTGATTTTGGTCATTAAGAAACTGTTGGTTAGCCGTCGCACTCTACGATATGACATGGATCGAGATGGCCAGGATGGCCAAGCTGAAAAGCTTCCTTTTGTAAATTTGATCAGTCGATCACCATCTAATAGTTGCGATATAATTTCACCCAAACAAAATGTGTGACTGCTTCGAATCTCTAAAATCGAGTCTGGAACTCCAAAGTCTGATTGCTGCATTAAATCTACGTGCTCATGCTTATGTTTGGTTCTGATAAAGATCCACAGAGTTATACTTGCGAAAGTCTAGCTCAGGTGTTGTGGCGTGAGTGCCGAGTTCCGACGTGTATGGATGTATGAATTACAAGAATTCCTGGGTGCTACATGCTGAATGGTAAATCCATGACGTCTAGTACGATTCGATAGACATATGTACTGAAAGACTTCATTTATATTTAGCTAAAGTCCTTTGGGTCCAGCTTGATAAAATTCTGAAGGTACATCCTTTTTGTGCAATATATGAGTTAAGTTTTGATATAGCGAGTTTTGCGCCCAACTGGATGTCTCTAGCTGGACAACACCGAGTAAATTCATTGCAGTGTCAAGAATATTTTTAGTGTGGAGTAAAGCCAAGACAAGATTGAGAAAACAACTTTGAGTGAAAGAGAAGAACCAAACTCTTACATTGTTGAATTTGTAATAATTTGAGTACAAGAATCTTAAAAGGAGCCCAGAGACATGAAAAGTAAAAAGCGCCACAACGTTCTGGATCAATGTATGAAATATAAATTATCTAATATAAAATCTTAACACCCCCCCCTTATTAGATAATTCCTAAGCTCATTAACTGTACCCAATATTTATATTTAGACAATCTCTTGGTGAGGATGTTTCCAATCATGTCAAAGGTTGGAGAAAATATCATTTTCTCCAAACCCTAAACCCTAAACCCGTGTATTCACGAACGTAATGGATTTGAATGCCGATGTGTTTACTCTGTCGATGAAACTTGGGATTTTCGATTGCACTAGTAAAAGTCTTTAAATATATGATTAAGTTTATGATTAATATTTCAATCATAAAAAATACAAATAATTAATTATCCTAAAGTTACTATGAACGAATTGTTTAAAACAATAATCATTTAAGATATGATGTGACAAATATTATTCATTGGTGATAATTTAATCATTTTTAATTATTTATTATTATTATAAATTGGACCCAAACCTTGGGAACATTATTTTTAATTTATAAAATTTATAATATAATATAAATAGTAATTTTTTTATTTGAATTATTTAAATTTCATTATTTTCCATCTTATCAATTGTTGACACATGTCATCATTTAAGTTAAATTTAAAACCTAAGTAATTTCAATAGGTACAAAATATTTGGTCAATATTTTAATGTTTATTCTATTTAAACCATAATTCATTTAAAATTTACACAAAACTTCAAATTTAATAATTCATATTTTATTGATAATTTTTCCAAATGAAAAAATTGAAAATTTATTCATAAATCTCCTTCAACAATGTACAAAACTATATAATATATTTAAAAAATGTAAATTCAGTTCAAAAAGAATTATTTGAATAACATTTTATTGACCATACTTTGAAAAAATTAAATTCAAACATATGATTTGTGAATGAAAAAACCTTTATGGCTAATACATGAATAAATACAATATATCTTTCATACCTTAAACCTTCATTTGGTTCAAGAATTTATATTATACAATTTTGCTTTTGATATATCATAATTTTATTAATAACTTTAATTTAGATGTATGAATCCATATAATTTATCCACATAAAATTATTTATTAATGGGTCATAAATCAATTATATATATATATTAGTCATAATTTTCATGTGCGCACAGATGCATCATTATTGGTAGTAGGTCCAATGTTGGCATAGAACCCAATAGGTAAATATGACTAGCCTATAGTATATGCACCTAGACTATTAAATAAAACAAAGCGGACAATTGTTTATGCTTTACATAAGATGAGACATTTTTTGTTGAGATTTTATTTTTTTATGTACACCATATGGCTCTTATATATCTAGTCAACAAACCACAATTGTTTGGAAGGATAGCTAGATGGTTATTATTATTTTTAAAATATGAATTCATAGTAGTCTACGAGCCTAGTAGAACGCATGTGGTAGCTAATGTTTTATCCAAATTACCAATTTGTTCAGAACCATTGGGAGTTCTAAATTAGATTATAGATGCATCATTATTTTCTATAGAACCTATATGAATACAAGAAGTGAAAAACTACTTGGAAACATGTTAGATGCCAAAAACTTTGAACCTAGTTCAGAAACAAAAGTTAGCTAGAAAGGCAAAACCCTTTACTCTAAAAGAAGGAATAATGTACAAAGTGGGACAAGACAACAAAATGCACAAATGTTTGACCACCTCAAAAGCATAAATTGTTCTTAAGGAGCTACATGAAGGAGTGGTAAGAAGACATTTTGTTGTAGATATTATTGTAAAGAAAATTTTGGATGCAGGTTATTGGTGGCTAACTATATTCAAGGATACTCATGAATTTTACACAAGTTATGATAGTTTTTAGAGAATTGGAGGACTAAAAACAAAAAATTCTAGCCAAATTGGTAAGAACATTTAAAAAAAAAACCTTTTATGAAGTGGGGTTGAAATTTATAGGTTCAATAAACCAACAAGGAGATTAACAAGAACTAAATAAATTCTAGTAGCTACAAATTATGTAACCAAGTGGGTAGAAGTAAAAACACTTAGAACCAATATTGCAATAGTTACAACCAAATTTCTATATGAATATATTTTGACCAAATTTGGATGTTGTGTGAATGTATGAATGAGTGGACCAATGTGGTATAAAAAATGATCAAATCTAAAGTCCAAGACAATAACTTTTCATGTGGGCAAAAATAAACTATAGGGGTAATGGGTAAAGAAAATGGAGATCCTAATTGGTTAGTTTTGGCAGCCATTTCAAATTATAGCAATAGTGTTAGTGTGATAGGCCTAAGGAAAGCATAGTTATACCTATGTTTTGAGCCCTAGTTGTCATCTTTGAAAATTCGATGATTACTTTGACCTATAAACTCAAATGAAGACTTGGTCTTTTCACATTTCTCACATCAACTCATTGACTCCTTCACTGCATGTAGCATCAACATGTTTCAAAACATGTGTAGTCTAAGAAGTGTAAAAAACAAGCATAAGGTGAAAATGGAGGGAATGAAGGTGAAAATAGGAGTTGCATTGCTATATGTAGAGCCATTGTATAAGAAAGTTCTTAAAATCATTTTTGATTAGAAAACCCTAGCTAGTCGTGCTCAATTTGCAAAGGTGTATGACTTTTGCAACAAATGCCCTTGCCCTAAATGCTTGAAGTTAAGGTGAGACTTTACGGAAGAGGAAGTTTAGGAACTTTTCAAGCCTTACAACAGCAAGAATGGTTACCAATATTATTTTAATGATGATGTAGAGATCATCAAGTGGGTCAAAGAAGTATGGATGATTTTTCACTAGCAGACCCAAGTACCAAACACACACCTTATCAATAGGGTTAAAACTAGGGGCATCATGTATGAAAGGAAGGGGAAAGATGTAAATTGGGTTGTGTTTATATAGTGGACTATTAAAGAACAACTTTGGAGGATACAACTTCTTAAAACAAGTCAATTTAACAAAATTGTTGGTGAAGGTATTGAGGAATCAGAATCAAATGAAGAACCCATGTTGACAAAATTCCCATTAAAAATGTCAAAAAGGATTGCTTCTTGGTGTGGAAGCAACAATATGGTCAATTTGCAAACTTTGTGTGAGTGGCAAAATGTGCTTTTGGCCTTGGAGAAAGAGTGTTTTCAACTTGAGGCCCATCTTTCTTATTTGTTGACTACCAAAAATGACTGCAAAATAGAGTTGTCACTTGTTAATCGTCAATAGGTAGATCATAATGGATTGTTTCAAGATGCAACAACAAAGTTGCAAGTTTTTCAATGTGAGGTTGATGCTCAAAACCTTGGTTTGGAAAACTTGAAAAAACCATTAGCAACTGATAGGTCTTTTGAAATTGGTGCAACTCTTGTGGTCTTGAAAGCATTGCAACAAAAATAAAATGCCAAGTAGGTGTGGTGAAAGCGTTCAAGGGTTTGTTGGAGGGTGGGTGCGATGAATATAACCTTGTTTTGGAAAAATCCACAACTATCAACAAAGTTTAGCTCAAGGCTAGCAAAATTGTTAACATTTGTTTTCATCACAAGGTAGTTATTAGTCTATAAGTTTTAGGGATGAAAAATGGTTCAATGAACCAAGCTTCAAACCCTTCCCTTTGAAATCAATTTTGATGTTGATTCCAATTTATATTCCAAGACTTTTATTATTTATGTTTGTTCTTTTTGTAGGCAAAGCTTTAAGCCAACTTGGGATTGCAAAATCATGGCTTGTGTACATGCATGCCATTCTTGGTGTGCAACCACACATTTTAGTTTTTGTTCAAGATGTTTACAAAAGGATTGTGACGAAGAGCCTCACAAAGACTAGTGGAGACTTTCAAGAATCAAGCTAATTGTTGAGAATGGACTTGGAGGTGTGATGGAAGATCTTCACGCACTTATTTATCATGGTGAGTGTTTATTGTGTAGAAAGTCCTTATCTTTTCATCCTCATTTGTTTTTCTTTCCTAGTGGTCCTAGGGAGTAGTTTCAAAAGTCATAACTTGGCAAATTCCATAAGTCTATAACAACTAGACGTAATCCCCAGGTTGATTTTTCACTTCATATAGTCCTCAATCTATTGGTCATGTGAATCTTGAAGTGTGGATGCAAAAGTGACAATGGAAGAATATAGTGTTGTATGTGTCATTTACTCCAATTGGGGTGCCCTTCATCCTATTTAGTTGTTGTATGTCCTTGTACAATCATGTGCAATTTTAGAAGTCAACATAAGTCATTAAATTACAAACCTTAAAACTTTGTGAAGTCCTCAAATTCCATTACATGGACCATCTTTAATCTTAAGCCATTCATTTGCTCATTGTGATCCATTTCACATTCCTTGAATCCATGTTAGTCCCTTGTTGGTCCTAACAATATGCACAAGTCAGTAAGGTAGAATGTAAAAGTTCATAAGGTGTACAAAGGTTTTTTAAAAATCCATATTCCCCCTCTTTGCTTCATTAGTCAAAGAATCTTCTATTTGTTGCCCATGACCCTTTTCACATTCCTACAATCCATCTATGGTCCTTACAATCCATCTTCAGTCCCTTGTAGTTTAGATAGTCATGCATTTGGTGCCCATGATCCTCTTAGCTTCCTGAAGTCCATCTACAGTCCCTATAATCCATGCTCAATCCATAGCTACAATCTATTAGTCCATAGAGTCATCTTTTGTTGCCTATGACCCTTCTTAAATTTTTGTAATCCATCTATAATCCCACAGTCCATGCTCAATCCATAACTACAATCCATTAGTTGATATAGTCATCTCTTTGTTGTTCATGACTTCTTTTAAATTTCTTTAATCCATCTACAATCCTTACAGTCCATGTTCAAGCCATAGCTACAATCCATTGGTCTATATAGTCATCCCTATATTGTTCATGACCTCTTTTAGATTTATGCAATCCATCTACAACCCCTACAATCCATGTTCAATCTATAGCTACAATCCATTAATCCATAAAGTGATTCCTTTGTTGCCCATGACCCCTCTTAGATATTTGTAATCCATCCTATATCATCTAGATTGACTTAGATTCTTGTACTCCATGTATAAACCCTACAATCCATCCTAAGTCCTTTGCTACAATCTATTAATGTTTATTTAGTCCATAGAATCATTCTTTGTTACCCATGATCCCTTTCACATCCTTTAGTGCATGTGTAGTCCATTGCCAATCCCTGAGTCATTATAACAAAATGCAGAATGCCATCTAGGACTTCTAGTGACTTCTAGTATATAGATCCCTCTTTAAGTCCTCTTGTTCCATACTTTGTGGTCCTTTAGTCCATATTGTCCCATTTGTTGGTACATAGTCATAACTTGGGATGGACACTAGTGTTTGGGGTGGTCAATTCAAGTCACCAAAAGTCCATTCAAAGTTTTAGTAGACCTCACATGGATTTATGTAGTTATTTTTTTGTAGATCCTCCTTGCACTTCCATCTCATTTTTTATAGCTCAACTTGGAAAACACTTTGTTTCTTAACCATCTGGATCTCACACAATGAGTCCATTAGTTGGGAGCATCAAGGTCCTCTAGAGAAAACACATTACAAATGGTTCACAAGAAGTAACATCACCAAGTAACAAGCCTCAAGTATGTGTTATGGCAACAAAAGAAAATATCCAAGAACTTGAAGCTAATACATCTCCATCTCAAACCCATAAGAGAAAAACAAAAAATACATTGGACATGCATGTTATGGGTATGCCATAGGATGGCAACATGGAAGATGGCATACCTTCATTATGTGAAAAACTTGATGAAAAAAATGTTATTGTTCCACATTGTGGCCTTGGTAAGGATAGAGATTCTAAACCTATGAGCCAAGACGAGCAAACTATAGAATCTTGAGCACAATGGTCTAAAAAGCCAAAAATCCATGTTGCCAATAGGGTTTCTACAACTACAACCATGAGATTTGCAATGGTAAAGACTCATGTGAAAAGCAAGTAACATGTTCATTGAAAAAGTAATTTTGCTCTACAATTTTATGCATGTCAATTTCCATTAGATTCCTAGTGTTTTCTTTTTCTTTTTCTCTACTTGGATGTGAAATTACAACATGGATTGGATTTAAGGTACAATTCTAGCGATTACAAAGCTTATGGTCATATTTTGTTACAAGTGAAACACAATTTTGTGTGTATAGACAATGGAGATACAAATTATAATTGACATTTTGCATTTGTGTTTAACTGTAAAAGGCCCATGTTTTGAATGGTAACCATATGTGGTATGTTAAGTTTTGATGAGGCAAGAGTGATCTTCCTTGGAGGTAAGAAAATCTAGAAAGGTAAGTTCCAATTTTGTGGTTGTCATGCATTGAACATATTCAATGCCACAATAGTTGAAGTCCATATCCTATAAGTGGTGGGAATTTAGTAAATGATTTTGGAGTTGTTGAAAAGTAGACAAGAACATAACCACATAGTTTTGTTTCTATCAATTTTGCAAAGTTGGAAATGTTTTTGAATGAATGAACATTGATTGAAGACCCATGTTGTTAGGTTGAATATTGGACCTTATAAAGAAGGGGTACTTTTATTTGAATTAACACTTGGCTTGTCAAATTATGTATTATAAGCAAATAGATCCTGAAATATGTTATTGGACCATGTATGTTGTGGCAAATCATCAAGAGACTTTTTGGGTGTATTGAAATGAAGATGACCACATGGATTATGTTTCTATAAGTGGTGCATGATTGTTCTGTTGTTTTGGGTTGTAGATGTTTTTAGTCCAAATCATATTAGACTTTAGGATGGGGGGCATACATGGTTTTTGTGAGGCATTCAATTTCAAGAATAATTTCCATATCAACTTTAGTATGTCAAGTGAATAGTGACAACTCATTATGCAACATGTAAAGCCTTGGAAGGAAAAAATGAAGATGATTATATGTATTCAACTATTTTTTTAATTGTGTAGATTTGTCAAACTATTTTGAATTACATTTGTCTTTGTTCTCCCTAGAATTTAGGGTGTTTTAATTTGTTGCTCAAGGTACTAGGCTTATAAACATTTGGACAAACAAGAACATGGACTAAACTAGATGCCTTTGTTAGGTATGTTGTGGTAATTAATTAAGAGAATTCTTGGACTTGTCACAATGTAGATGACCACATTGAATTTTTATTTTAATGAGTTGCGTGTAGTGCTGGAGGTGTTTTAAATTTCATTATGTTTTCGATCTACTTAGCTGGCACTAAACCTTAGGATGCATACCTTTGAGTTTTTGAGGCACTAAGTTTGTCAACTTAAGTAAATTAGGTATGCATATTTGTCATTGGTTCAAGGAAATTTAGGAGGCCATTATGGAGATCTTGAAAGATAGGATTGAAAGACATGTTTATTTCCACTTCATTTATTTTGGAAAAAAGTTACAATTTAAGAACTTAATGTATAATTTTAGATACACTTTACTATAGATCTTTGGAATGTCATGTCATTGTATAAATTCTTTACTATTGACAGAACTTGGATGAGTCACATAATGTACATTTTTAAAACCATGTAAATTTTTAAATTTTTGACATCAAAAAAATTTGCCATAAATATTCAAAGTTAATATTATTTTTCCATGTGTTCCTTCTTGACATAAATTGGAAGGAAAACTTACTAGAAGTTTTCATAATGGATCAATCTCCATTTCCTTTACTATTGATACACATTGAAAAAAAAGACCCAATGTACATATTCAAAACGATGTTAGTGTGATTTTGCAAGCCAATTGGCGTGGAAAGTGATTAACATTTTTTACCCAATGTAAAATAACATAGATAAATGTTATGTGTTGTAAGATGGACACTACATTAGCTTGAAGAGTTTGATTTGCATTAATGCAGTTGCCACACATAAACAAATTCTAGAGCTTATGAATGTGGATCTGCATTCACCAATGATGGAGTAAAGATCCATTTGCAATAATTATGCTAATATAGACCAAATTGTAGTAGCAGTTCAACATTCTTAGTGCAATTTATTAAATCAATGGATGTATTTGTGCTTACAAATGGTGGGCCATGCATTCTTTAGAAATATCAATTGCACACATGAAAACCAAGCCCACCACCACAAACAGCCTCTACCCCTAGACCACAACTAGTGGTGTTGGGGAGCATTTAGGGTTCTTATCTTGATTATATGGTAAAATTTATTGCATAAATAGCTATAGAAGTGCATGACCCATCACGCAGACACCCTCTATATCAATATGTAAATTATTACAAGCCCTTTGTCCAACAAGATCAATTTGCCCAGTTTAACAATGGGAGGTATAACTCCATTTAAAAATTCAAAAACATAGTGGACTATAACCCACATTGCCAAAGTCCATGATACTTCCAAATATTTCCAAAGTAATATTTTACTAAACAAAAGCACTCATTAATATTTTACCAAATAGAGTTGTTTTCATGGTCCAAAAACATTTCCAAGATCATTATCCATTGGATTTAAAGATCTATTCCTTCCACTACATGCATCCATTAAACATTATCAATCCATATATTTAATAGAAAGTCCTCAATACCATTAAGCCATCCATGTGTCAAATCATAAAATCACATATGTTTGTGCAAAATAACCATGTAGAATTGCAAAAAGGTAAACTCAAATGAAAGCCCATGATTGTCCAAAAACTTACCATATATAATATTGTAGGTCCATAGACTTAACATAAAAGTCTTAATGTTTATCAACACATTCATTCGAAATCAAAACAACACAAATATATTTAGAAAATAACTAAACCAACTACTACAAGTCCATAAACTCAAATGAAAATCCCTAAAAGGCTAGAAAATTACGTAAATTCCTAAAATTCCATATCAAAACATAGTCCCTGATTTCCACAAAATTACATAGAATGTTACAAGTCCATAAACTTAAGTGACTCTCTAATTGTGTAAAACATTACCAAATAGACTATTACAAGTTCATAGTTCAAATGAAAGACCTTGATTACATCCAAAATATTACCACATGGACTATTGCAAATCCATAAATTCAAATGAAAGTCCCTGACTATCCAAAATAGTGCCACATAGACTACTACAATCCATAAACTCAAATGAAAGTCCCTAACTATCCAAAACATTCCCACATAAACTACTGCAAGACCATAAACTCAAATGAAAGTCCTTGGCTATCCAAAATATTACCACATAGACTACTACAAGTCCATATATTCAAATGAAAGTCCTTGACTATCCAAAATAATGCCACTTAAACTATTGGAGGTCTATGAACTCAAATGAAAGTTCCTTATTATCCAAAACATTCCAGCATAAACAATTGCAAGGCCATGAACTCAAATGAAAGTCCTTGATTGTCCAAAACATTGCCACATTATTATTACAAGTCCATAAACTCAAATGAAAGTCCTTGACTATCCAAAACATTACCACAAAGACTCTTGCAAGTCCATAAACTCAAATGAAAATCCAACACTGACCACAACATTACCATAGAGGCTTTTGTAAGTCCACAAACTCAAAGTAAAGTCCTTAAATGTCTAAAACCGTATCGCATAGAGTCTTGCAAGTTCACAAACTTGAATGAAAATCCATGACTATCCACAACATTACACATAAGCTCCTGTGAGTCCACAAACTCAATGTAAAGCCCTCAAATGTCCAAAATAGTATCACATAGCCTCTTGTAAGTCCACAAACTCAAACAAAAATCGATCACTATCCAAAACATTACCATAGAAACTCCTATAAGTCCACAAACTCAAAGTAAAGTCCCTAAATGTCCAAAATAGTACCACATAGACTACTACAGAATCCATAATCTTAAATGCAAGTTCTTGATTGTCTAAAAAATAACTAAAGACTGAGTCAAGTCCATAAATTCAAATATAGGTCCCAAATGTCCATAGAGAGACAACATAAATTCTAAAGGTTAATGATCTACCCAATTCCAAAAGTTGATTATTCCAAATGTTGACTCATCTACATCCAAACATTAACTCTGCAATGCATGCGGTTGTATTGTCCATCAATACATCCACTCCACATTGGAAAAGAATTATAAATGTCCACAAAAATGTCAAACAAATTGATGCAAGTCATAAACTTAAATGAAAGTCTAGATTCTACATCAATAGATTTATTCCAAACAACAAATAACACAAATGTCCACATAATGCATATAGTAAATTTTGCAATCCATAAACTACCAAGAAAATCCTCATGTCCCATGAACAAGTATCATTTGCAATTTAGGAACACCAATAATGTCCACAACTTGAAGTCTACAAGGTTCCCTATAATAGAATAGTGACTTCCAAGAGGTTAATGGTATAAATAAAATGGCCACTTTCAATATGCAAAACCCTAAACCCTCACTATAGATTCAACATATTTCATGGTGTATAATCAAAGACCAAAAGGCAAACCCAAATCTTGAACTTTCAAGTTGCATTTTGGGTTCATACAATAAATAAATTACAATTTCCATATTGGATTTTACTCTTGTAACGTTTTTAGGGCTACTTTAAAAAATAATTGAAATTAGATCAACAATTTACCTTTGAAACTTCTTGTATTACATTACAACCATAAAAACTAGATTAAAACCAAGACATATTGTAGAATATGAATGTGAATGAAATAATTGACCTATGTTTCCATTAGGAAATGGGTGGGCTTCTCATCAAAAACATTGGGTGTTATACACTTCCATTAGGATTCACCCTTGTCTCTTGAGTCCACCATGCAAAAGTTGTTGCTTTTGTGGCAAATGTCAAAACATCATATCTTCATTTCCTTATAGACAAAGTCCACAAAAAAACAACATTGCAATCCATAAGCTTTCGTTGTTGCACTTCATAGGAAATATTACAATGTTGAACACCTAAAACACAAGCTCTTTGTCTAAGTGACATACTTTGCCCATTGGAGCTAACAATAGTAGTTAATAAAACATGTTTAGTAGCTAACTTTGCAATAGAACATGGTCTTTTAACCTCTTCCAAGCTTTTCACCAAACCAACAACAATCTCATTTTTCACTTTAATTGATTTGAAGGCTTGGATGTTAATAGACTTTGGAAGCATGTTAGATATTGAAGGAGTTGAAAGAACCTTTGACATTGCCCATCTCTTAGATTCATCACCAAGCAAATTGGAGACTTTATTTTGAATGTATAAAATAATATCATGTGCAGCTTCCCTAACCTCCCTCTCTTTGATTATAACCTCTATTGGCTACAAGGTAAGAGTCATTATATTTGAAAGAACTTTGACCACCTTTCCTCGAGCCCTTCGCATGCAATGCCTCTCTACATTCTTAGTTCATTGAACCTCTCTTTGGGTAGGCTTGGGTCTTACAATGCCCAATCTTCTTTCACGATTTCAACTATTACCTATTAGAGCTATCAGTAGAGGTTGAACATGCACATTACATAGGTGTTTTCAAAGCACAATGAATGACATATTGACGCCTCCAAGTAATCATCCTATTTCTACCCTAAACATATGTATGCATAATTAGCTACAAACTTCCTTCACATCAACACACATATTCAACCTTAATAACAACCATCAAACATGAAGCTTTCCATTTTGCACCAAAACTTAAACATGGAAGGTTTGGAAAAGAATACAACCCAAAAGCTTGATGGAGTTTTTTAGATGTAAAATATGTAACAATGAATACAAGGAAAACATGATGGTAAATGTACAAGAAACAATTCAATAGTAGAGCTACAATAAACAACATAATTCAAGCCTCGATAAGTAACCTAAAAAAATGTGCAAGTAGTTAGAGTCATCTTCATGTTCAAGGGAGGAGGCACGGGAGGTGTGAACTCTCTTTCTTTGTTAACCAACCATCCTTCCGGGCAAGAAGTGTTAGCTTTTGTCATGCTTGAGGCAGAAGGCATGAGGTTTGGAGTTCTATGCAAACTTCAACTTGTCCAAGCTTCCTCTTACAAACCCTAAACCTAAGTGATGTCACATCTATATACAATGATGTCATCTAGGCAATTACCCATGGTGAAGCTTTTAAAAAATTCCTATTGATTCATTGGGGAACTTTTCTATTTGATTTAGAGTCCAAAGTAGCCTAAGGTGAAATAGCCAAAAATAACCAAAAGTAATTGAGAATAGCCATAAATAACCGTTAATAATGTAGGGTGAAATAATTTAAATTAATGAAAAATAGTCATATAATAATTGAAAGTAACTTAGCACAGGTAGTATTATTATAATATGAAAAAAATTATCCATTTATTGAACTAATATTTTTTCAAAAGAATGGTCATTGAAATGTTATTGAATAATGATATTCAACTTTTTTTTTGTTCAAACAATTTTAAACGTTCAAAAAGAAATAAATGTAATTACATACATTATTGAATTAAAAAAAAAAGTAAACTCGAATCATTTCATTTGAACAAAATCTCAATAAGATATGAATTTTCAAAGTTTATGTTTTTGTAATATTTGAAATGAAGTATTTGATAAATAAAATGTAATGTAACATATTATCACAACAAGTGGGGTGGCTTGATGGTAAGGGTGTTTGTCTTCATTCCAAAGGTCAAGGGATCAAACCTCATGAATGTGTTGTGTGTGGTCAATAATGGTATGTTGATTGAATATTTTCCTATTGAATTTCTAAAATAGGTGTTTAGGTTGATTATGGCCTACTTCCTTACCTAAGCTAAGTTCTAGCCTAAGTAGTGACATGTGTCAATAAATCATAGGTTAAAAAAATGATGAAATTATCAATAATATTATATATTAAATAATTAAATTTTAATTTATTTTCATGCTGGTTAGTTAATTAACTAACAAATGATGGTTTGGTAAATTTGTATTTCACTTGAAAGTAACCTTGTTTCACTAGATACTAGTGAAACAATTCATTGTCCTTAGCAATTGGTCCTTGTTCAATAAGGGGTTAAACAATTTCACCAGGTAAAAATGTCCAAATTCACTCAAAATCTAATGAAACCCAGAATGAATTAAGACACATTTTGTAATAATGTAAGGTGTCATATAATAAATGATTAAAATATGATTAGGAAACATTAAACCATTTGATTATTGAAATTTATACCTAGATTATAATCGATTTTTTGAATTATTATTAAAATATATTTTTGATAGGTAGGTAGGTAGGTAATAGTTTAACCTACTTAATTTGACTTACGTAACCTACCTATGTAATTACCTTAGTTTAACCTATTTACCTTAGCGCTTTAAGAATGCACATAGGTTGCAAGTATTAGGAATTGAACCCTTTACCTTCATAATGATAAACCAAGTCTTTACTAATGGACTGACTACAACATTGAAAGGTGTCCAATGTTGGTCAAGTTTTTTATTTCACATTTTTATTTCATATCACTACAAGACTATGAGGTAGATAGCAAGTGGTAGGATGATGATAGGTAGAAAGTGGGTAGGTTATATGAAATAGGAAATAGGAAATAAAAGGTAGGTAAGTAAAATAGGCAGTTGACAAAGTAAGTAGGTGGGTGACTGGGTAGCTAAGTAAGTGGATGGGTGGGTGGGTGGTTAGGTAGGTAGGTAAATAGGTGGGTATGTGTGCATTGTGGGTGGGTAAGCAAGTGGGTGGGTGAGCGAGTGGGAGGGTAGGTAGGTGGGTGGGTGGGTAACTGGGTAGTACCATTAGAAGAAATGTTCATTTTGACCATATTTTGCAAGTATTATGTTATTAATGTCCAAACTAACTGATTTTATGACTAATAATATGTTAATCCTATGTGTTCATGTAGTTGCAACTTGTTGTAGTTTCTCTAGGAAAGGTTGAATCAAATTCTAGTTGTAGATGTGATTACAACTTACAACTAATATGATTTTCATTGAGAATGTAAAGGAAAAGTGAACATTGTCATCCAATTTTAATTGCATTCATCAATGGATGATAACATAATTAATTTTGTAACAATAATGAAAGTTTTTACAATTGTAATAATATATTCTACCACATGAACAAATAAACATAGACCACACATAACAAACTTTGTTATTTCAATTGGATCCTTTCAATGTACTGATCCATGGATCTTCTTTGCAATTATCCATGGGTCTTTTATGATATAATATTCAATAGCTAATAGTTTGCTAAAAAGGTTATTATTATCTAGTTGGTAAACTAAGCTAGGCAAACTAGGTAGGTAATTGGCAGTTATGTTAGGTTAGTAATTCATTGGTAAACTAGGTAGTAGGTATAAAGTAGAATAGGTAGTAGGTAGGCTTAATTAATTTATTGTGTGAATATGTGATCATGTTTTCATATTAATTAATTAATTATAATTAGGTTAGGTACTTAATCAATTAAATAATTAGGCTACATAGTATGTAATAAGTAGGATAGGAATTAGTAGGTAAGTAACTAAGCTAAATAAAAGGTATTTTATTTTGCGAATATGTCATAATGTTTTTGTATTAATTGATAAAATAATTAGTTATGTTAAATAATTTATTTACTAAATGTAGGGTAGGTAATTAATTTATTAAGTAGGCTAGGTAGTAGATGTAGGTATGTAACTTAGGTAGCATGTAATAAATATGATAGGTACTAGTAGGTAGGTAGGTAAAGTAAGCAAAAGGTGTTTTATTTTGTGGATATGTTATACTGTTTTTGTATTAATTGATTAATTAATTAGCTATGTTAAAAATTTAATTTATTAAATGTAGGCTAGGTAGTAGATAGTAGGTATGTAACCTAGGTAGTACGTAATAAGTAGGATAGGCACTAGTAGGTAGGTAGGTTATAAGTTAAGCAAGAGGTATTTTATTTTCTAGATATGTTGTAGTGTTTTGTATTAATTGATTAATTAGTTAACTATATTAATTCATTAGGAAAGTTGGGTAGTAAATAGTAAGTATGTATCGTAGGTAGTATGTGATAAGTAGGATAGGTAGTAATAAGTAGTAGGTAGGTTCAATTGTAAATATTTTATTATGTGGATATATGATTTTATTGTAATAATAGTAATAATAATAAAATAGGTTAGGTAATAGATAATAGGTATGTAGTTTAGGTAATATGTAATAAATAGTTAAATAGTAGGTAGTAAATAAAATAGGTAATAAATAATAGTGAAAATAATAAATATTTTATTTTTTGGATATATGATAATGTTTTTGTGTGGGACAAAGGATGTGATATTGTTGTGGTGTTGTAGTGTTGTAGTGTTTCCCTTGCATTAGAATTGTTCCATATCCTTTGTCTACAATTTCATGTTTTATGGCCATTGGTTTTATAAATTACCACATGATTAAATCCTAACCACCCATCAATGGCACATTTGGTAACATACGACTATCCCAAATGTAGTCACAAATGTAGCCACAAATTGAAGTTCCATGTTATACTAAAGATCATCCATGACAATGGATGAATTTTTTTGGCCTAGTCATAAGGTTTGCAACTACACATTCAACTTCATGGCCATATCATGTCTTTTGCGACTGACTAATTCATGGCACTTGTCCAATGTAACTAGGTTATTTATAGTCACATGTGTCCATTATAATTACAAATGAATCACAAATTTAGTCAATGATTTAAAAAAAAAATCTAATTTAAATAGGTAGGTGCTGGTTAGGCGCATGGGAAAATAAGTAGGTAGGTAGGTAGGTGAGTCGGTGGGTAGGTAGGTAAGTAGGTAGGGAGGTAAATGGGTAGTAGGTAGGTAGGTGGGTGGATAGGTAAATAAGTAGGTAAATACATGGGTGGGTGGGTGGGTAGGTAGATAGGTAGGTAGATAGGTAGGTGGGGGTGGGGGGTAAGGTTGTTTATGTTTATATCAAATGATTTGTAATTAATTTTTAATCATTGTAATGACAATTGAACATTCAAATCACTTTTTCATCAGTCATGGATGCCATAAAGATGAAATAAAAATGATGAAAACTAACATCCCCCATCTTATTACCACCTCATCATCTACTAGTTACATGCCCCATTAATATATGACTATGACTTTTTACATATAGGATTCAATGTAATAATTTATGACTAAAGTCATACATATAGTCATTTAAAACTTGTAATCATATATTTCTTGGTTGCAAAGGACAATATTTCTTTTAATGTTTAGATTGATTTGACTATTTTCAGTCCAAAATTGCATCACAATATCACAAAGTTCCATGAGTATTGCATCCTTCCTTTTCAACTTCCCACATAATGCCCACAACACATTGTTATGCGATTAAAAAAAAAAGCTTTTTGACGATGACAAGAGTTAGGTTCCAACAATGGTTACTTCTAAAAAGACTAGTTTTCTAGATAGTTGACTCACTAAGAATCGTTGGTATAATCACATTCCTTGTTCGTTGGTCATCTTTGGACTGATAACCTTTGATCTGTTGCCACCCTTGTGAAATATTATTCACAATATCAAAAGCACGTTCCATTTCATTATAATTTGGCATGATTGTTTTCCAAATTGGGTGTTTTAGGATCTTCGACTAAACCATGTGTTGGTATTCAATGTCTTTTTGGGCAATTTGATCATACCATTCAATTGCAAACGTTTTAGCCATTCAGGTAGTTGATTTTTCCATATCCAGCCATAGATGTTTTTCACCCAACCCTTGATTGGTTGCAACTTCCTCTAACCTTTATCTCTTTCTTTCTTTAAACTTCCTTTGCCATTCATTTTGTGAAGCCTTCCTATGAGCTTCTATTTCATTTTGTGAAGTAATCTTGTGAGCTTTTGCTTGTAATTGTTCATGAGTTCTTTGCCTTTCCCGTCAAGCGTTTCTCTTATTGGCCATCAAGAAACATATCAAACCATAGTACAAATGTATCGCGAGAAACCTACAATGTTAAAAATTTAACTATAAAAGAAACTTTGACATACATCCCACATAGATCACATGGTGATGGACGAAAAGGTGGTTGGTGATGGTGACCTTCAAAACTCCCATAATTAGGTGGCAATGGTGACATTCCATAATGCCATAATGTTCTGTAAATAGTAGATGTGTTTATGCCCAAAATGGACTGATGGATTATGCACACATGTACATAATATTTCAAAATCATAGACACTTATACCTAATATAGTCTTTAAGTAGCCTCTCAAGAAAGTGTCATGTTACAATGTATCTTGACATTCCTAGCTTGAGTGCCTTTAGTCCTTAAGGAGGTTCTTCAAAATATGTAGTTTCAAAGGTCAAAAACACGTTCAGATACCAAAAAGGATTATAGTACATAACCCAATTAAAACATCATTTTAAATTCTTTTAAATTTTAGGCCTTCATAGGCATCAATATATAGCCAAACCCAAAATTTTAGCATGATTAGTTTAACTTTTCTTACAATAAAGGATGTTCAAAGTTTCAACCCCAATCAACATTGCATTCTACACTATTTACCATTGATATTATGGTCAACAAAACATTTTAGATTGACATAAAAATAATTGAAATGTAAATTCATGAGCATATAAACGTTATGCACAAATGATTTCATTAAATTCAAAATATTATAATTTTACACCAAAATTTCAAAGTAATGAAGGTGCAATTCAACATAATCCTTGGCTCCTTATATATTGACTGCACCCTTACATAATATTCATGTTGTGTTCTTGAGCCTTTTTTTACTTTGGAATTTTTTCCAAAACCTTTTGGATGTTGATTAGTACATGTTACATTCATTTTTTATCACTTGATGACCACTAGGTATTAGTTCTATTTCAAGTTTGTTTTTATGACTTACACAATATTCATATATTGTCTTCTTGAGCCCTTTTTTATTTTGGAATTTATTCCAAAAACCATCAAATGTTGTTCAGAATTCCATATTCATTTTTTATCACTTGATGACCACTAGGTATTAGTTCTATTTCAAGTTTGTTTTTATGACTTACACAATATTCATATATTGTCTTCTTGAGCCCTTTTTTATTTTGGAATTTATTCCAAAAACCATCAAATGTTGTTCAGAATTCCATATTCATTCTTTATCACCGTGTGACCACTAGGTTTTAGTTCTATTTCATGTTTACTTTTGTGACCAATACACAATATTCGGATGAAAGCACACTAAGGTGTAACACTTGTGAAAGCCCATAATTGCCTAAATTAACAATGCGAAGGTAATGTGAAGGTAGGAAACTTTGAATCATACAAATAATTTTACAAGTTATCATTCAAATTTCATTATTAAAAATATTTCAACCCTAGTTTACCTTATGGAGAACTTAAATTTGAAAGATGAGGTTTTAAGATATTACTTTTGTTCAATAAAGGATGTAACAACAAAAAACCATAGTACAAGGTACATAGAAAATTTTGGTCATCAAAATCCTTCCAAAAAGTCTTCTTTGGTATCAATGTTGCAACATCCTATTACCATTGAGTTCTTTATTTATTAAAGAACATTATATGAAGGTACATGGAGTCCATATTCATTGATTATGAATTGTTATAGGGTGCAAATGCACACAAAGGAGCCAACAAGTACAAGGTTGTAAACCTTATTAAAGACTAGGCATTTTGGGTGCGATCATAATCAAATGAACCAACAATGACGAAGGATTCAAAAAATGTAGTCCTTTTTGTGGTCATTTTCACTTTTCTCATAGAAAGGATTTTTGGGATGAATTTTTTTGCAATATGTTACTAAAAATACATATAATTTTTTCAAGACATCACATTTTTTGTATTAACTTTTCATGATTAACTAAGATTTTTTTTAAAATGTACAAATACTACTAAATTTTGCATTTTGTTTTGAAATGTGGTTTCCATGAATTTTCATAGAATGTGTAACTACTTGTATTTATAAAGTGATTATTCTTAAGATAACTCAAATGTGTACATTTAAGCAAAATACATAGTTCAAAATTTCCTATTACATATATGTTTGAAATTTTTAGTGATCAATTATAAATTAAATTGATCAAACATAACTTTTTTCAACATCATTAAAAATGTAGCAGAACATATTCACAAAAGAAAACGTATTCATACTTTAAAGTGCATCAACCTTCATGCAATTACAACCTTGTCCTTTCTTACAGCACAAAAAATGTTGTCTTTTATGAATTTTTTCATATTATGTCATTTTAATGGTCAAAAGCATGTTCAAACCATAAAAAATGAATGATTAGTGTGGATCGCCAAACTAAACGATAGATTCAATTTTTTTTCAATATGAGGCCCTCATATACATTAATGTATGGATATCCACAAATTTTCATAAAAAATTATTTTGTTTTACATAGGATAAAGGATGTTATATTATTTGTACCTTTGTCAACATCCCATTGTTCATTCCTCATGTTGCATTGAATGACCAATGAAACATGTTAGAATTGTGCAATAATTAGTGAGATACAAATTCACAAGTATAAAATTATTATGCATTTGATTTCTCAAAGTTAAGGGGGTACATGATTTTATTGCATTCAACACACTCATTGGTTCTTTTGTGTGTTTACACCCTATAGGTTTTTGGGTATTCTTTTGAAAGTCCATTATGTTATGGCTATTAAAAAAACTATCCATGAAATTCATATAATGTCATTAAATATTACATATAACATTGTTGTGTTGAATCTTTTTTCATCTTAGTTAATTATATTTAATCACATGGTTAATTACAAATTTGAAAATCTTGCAAAAATTACTTTATGTGCGCCATACTAACATAGCCATGGCCAGTAGTTTCAATTTTTAAGAGTTGCGTTAGGGATATTCGAGTGTGGTGAGGTTATTAAGGGTTTTTAACAACTTTGTGTTAAAATAGGGGATGATGAATGCACACAATTATGTGGGGGGGTTGTTTTTTTTTTCTGAAATATGGTTTTGGTTGGGTTGATTCTTTTTTTCAACAAAAAGTTGGTAAACCATAATGTTAGAACCTCAGTGATGTAGTTAAGGACAAGAAATTTCTAGAAGGTTGGGGGCAGAAATATACACCAAAATTCATGGTGTGCAATAAAACATTGGTCTTGTTCTAGTATTTAGTGAGTAGCAATGATGTTTGGGATTTATGAAGCAAATGAGAGGGCATCAATGAAAGGTCGAATAGAGATAGAACAATCTTCAAGCCTTATAAGCATACGATTAATTTGAAACAATTTTAGGATTAAATAAACAAGGGGGGATAGGGTAGTAATGGCAACATGAGTTTCATGATGAATGGAACATTTATTTAGATTATGGTTAAGCTCAATAAGGAGCTGCAATTACACGTGGAGTTTAG
>Ga0209208_10002601_pt1 | contig 25910 bp, 26 predicted proteins | sample S1TSphfallax_3_FD_187694 | JGI IMG/M metagenome (GOLD analysis project Ga0209208, IMG submission 187694) | Host-associated microbial communities from peat moss isolated from Minnesota, USA - S1T2_Fd - Sphagnum fallax MG (SPAdes) (version 2) | ecosystem: Host-associated > Plants > Peat moss >...
TAGTAGAGATGTAATTTAGTACAATCTAGAATCAGCTGCAGCAGGATCTCAGCTCGACACACATAATTTAGAATTAAAAACAGTATTCTTCTTTAATTTCTTCTGATTCTTCTTCAAGTTTCTGCAGGCACTTGCAGGATGCTCCTGCATGAATCTTCTAGAATAGCAATAAGCAAGCAGATTTTGTAAGCATGTAAGGTGCTGCAAATTTCGATAATTAATTGCATCAATCAGAGGTTAATTGTCATCATCTTCATTGAATCTTCTTCTTCTTCTTCTTCATGTCAAGATCATCACTCCACTCCCAAGAAAACTAATTTCCTTCATGTTTCTTGCAAAGAGTTTGACTCCAGGCTTTGACGTCGATCCGTGTAGTTTTTTGGCTGTTACACCCAAGCTCCATAAACCCTAAACCCTTGTCTTCTTGTTCCCTTGCAATAAAGTTGGATATGTTGAATTGGCTTTACTAAATGTTTACCCTAAGTTACATCATAAAGCCTTGAACCCGCCACAATCAGACTGCTTGAAGAGTGAACTATTTAGGGGTTTTTCTCTTTTTCTTTTGTGATGTAGTCAAATTGGACAATAGTTAACAAGAAGATTTAGCCACATTTGGCTATAGTCTAGATGTAAAAGTGGAATTATTATTTTTACAATACTTTTTTATTTTGGCTACATGTTAGAATCTATTGTAAAAATATATGGCGGTTTGTTTTCTGGAAAAAATGTGACCAATTAAGGTAGTTTTTTCACAAAAATCCTTAGTATTTGTTGATTTCATACTCTTCATGATGTAGAAAAACAAATGCAAAAATTAGGCCAAAATAAAAACACTGCTGTGAACCAAGTGCAACCCACTCTACTGGCCAGACCAAGGGAGTGTTTCCATGTAGTGGAGTCTTCCACTTTGCCCATTATCCAACCATAATTAATTTGGACAAATGATGGCAAAAGGGTTCCTATGTGCACCCATTATTTCCCAACTCCCTATATAAATACTCGTATTTAGGGCCCACTTGACTCAATACCCACCAATGTACCAAGTGGGAAAAACTTGTTTTGAGTTTTGTTCATGGATAAAAACAACCCCGCCTCATAGGCCATAGGATTATTATTTTTGGCCCAATCTACCTCCCATTCCCTTGCCTTACTTTAGTAGCTTGAGCTTTGAGCCACCATCACTTCAACTCGCACATCATTCAGGTCCTTGCAATTGAGGACAACATTCCCATTGCAAAAGAAAAGAAACAACTTCTTCTTCCCCTTTCCTGTTCTTTTATTTTTAAATTTGTTTTTTGTCGTATCTGCAAAAAGAACAATACAAGAACAAACTTCTTCTCATTTACCTTTTTTTTTTCTTTTTAAAATTTGGTTTGTGAAAAAGAAGAGGTAGTTAAAGAAGAAAGATTTTTTTTTTTAAAAAATTTAAAAAGAAATTTGATGAAGCAAATTTCACAATAGAAAAAAAAATCTTTTTTTTCTTTTTTTTAATTTTATTATTTTCTTTTCATTATTACAAATCATGACCTTTTAGAATGTTCAACTTGATAAAAGCGTCATTTTGATTAGAAGTGATGTCCATTTCGAGTAGTGAGTTTGGACATGAAAAACATTTGTTATTTCCTAGATTTAACTAGATATTTGATTTATTAGAACATTTGATTAAAATGACACTTTTGATTAGGTATCAATTGAGCATCTAGTTTAAAAGAACAAATAAAAAAATAGTCTATTAGAATGACCATGCTTTATTCAAACTAGTGGGTGCCCGTGGCCGAAGGCCACTGTGAAGTCCCCTGTGGGTGCCCGTGACCTTCGGCCACTATGAAGTTTTATAAGTTTTATTTTCTTATTTTTTACTCTTTATTTGGTTTATTCATTTTTGGAGTTGAAGAAAAAGTTTCATTTTGCAATTCTCACAGAACTATTGCATCATCAATTTGAACCATATGCCAGAAAGCATGCTTAATTGAATGTTTTGCCAGAAGGTTCAAGCTGAAGAAAAAGTTTCATTTTGCAATTCTCACAGAACTATTGCATCATCAATTTGAACCATATGCCAGAAAGCATGCTTAATTGAATGTTCTGCCAGAAGGTTCAAGCTGAAGAAAAAGTTTCATTTTGCAATTCTCACAGAACTATAGCATCATCAATTTGAACCATATGCCAGAAAGCATGTTTAATTGAATGTTTTGCCAGAAGGTTCAAGCTGAAGAAAAAGTTTCATTTTGCAATTCTCACAGAACTATTGCATCATCAATTTGAACCATATGCCAGAAAGCATGCTTAATTGAATGTTCTGCTAGAAGGTTCAAGTTGAAGAAAAAGTTTCATTTTGCAATTCTCACAGAACTACGACATCATCAATTTGAACCATCTGCCAGAAAGCATGCTTAATTAAATGTTCTACCAGAAGGTTCATTTTCCAATTCTCACAGAACTACAGCATCATCAATTTGAACCATCTGCCAGAAAGTATACTTGCTTGAATGTTCTGCCAGAAGTTCCTTTTGTGTAGTAGTAGCAGCGCATCTTTCTCTTGATTATGTGTAAATATTTTTTGTAGTCTCTTGCTACATCTTTGTGCTGCTATGACATGACTAACTTTGTGCTTGCTACAACAGCATCGTCTAATTTCGTTCCTGGCTTTCCCTCTGATCTTCTGAACGTACACACCAACGGAAGCGCTTTGATTTTTTGAGATTCTGCCATAAGTTTGATTTTGCAATTCTCTTGATAATCACATAATTACAGCGTCATCAATTTGAGCCATTTGCCAGAAAGCATGCTTGCTTGAATGTTCCGCCAGAAGTTTCATTTACTATCCTTTTGTTTGGTACCCAAACGCAAAGCAAAAATCTCCTTTTTTGCATTTGTTTTAATCTATAAAAGTTTGTTACGGAGAGATCTCGTCAGGAATCCGTGTAGCAGCAGCAGCGAGGAGGAAGAGGAGGAGATCGAAATTCCCAAATCCTGATCGCAGCCATAAATCCGTTATTCTCAACGTAACTGAAAATGTCTGGCCGCCCTGCCCTGCCCCTGCCCTGCAAGACAAGACAGACAGACACCATGTTTGCTTTAATATATAAGATTGAACATACTAGTTTGACATTGGTTACATAAACCTAAATGAAGACTACATGCAGACCTAAAACACCTAATTACCTAACCTATTACAACTAGCCTACTAACCAAGGTTACCTACGTAGCATAAGTCACAATTTATTAATAAAATCTAGGTACCTATTACCTACTTGACTTCTTAAGCTAGGTAGCCAAGCTAAGCAAGAGAAAATTAATAATTTTTTTAAAAAAATGATTTTATAATAATAAAATAAAATAAAATAATGTAAACATTTTACTTAAGGCATTCAAACCCTTGCATGAAATACCTACATGCAAAATACATCTAAAATTTAATAATCCTTTAAAATAGCTTTAACCAGGGGCACCCACTAAATAGTGGCAAAATCCACTAGAATGGTGGGTTAATGTTTCTACTATTTACATAAACACCCCATCTATTTGAATGGGAATAGTTCAAATAATAAGTGGGAGATCATGGAAACATGCCTTAAATCTTCACTAGAAGGCATTTTGTTAAGGTAAACCAACCATAGAATTACAAAATAAAGGATTCACACAAGCTAAGAATCAAGTGTGGATCCCATATTTTGGTAATTCCACAATTCATAACACTTGAGGTAAAAACTAGCTAGAAAGAATATTTATGTTTCACTCCAACAAATCACAATTTATTTGACCAGAAATTTTGATCAAGTAACATCGACAAGTAGTATTTTACCAACTTCAGCTACCAACAAGTCATTTTAAACATGTCAAGAAAAAACCCAATTAAAAAACCTCAACCAAAAAGACTTAGTCAAAATATTATATATTTTTAATAAGTATATTTTTCCTTTGAAAGTAATTTCTGCATTTGTATAATAATTTATTAGATTTCCTTACTAATTATTACAGTAATTAATATAAATTAATAGAATAATAATAATATATCAATCAATTATAATTATTGACTAATTCTTAATTATTTATTTGAAAAAAAAAAACTTAAAACAACATATTGATATTCCAGAAATTATTATAATGTCATAATACTTCATAATTGATTGCTTATAATCATAATAATAATATAATTTGTAGCTAGCCTAGGTTAGCTAATTTTAATTATTATATGCATTATTATGTCACTTGTTATAGCTAGTATGATTCATTATAATTTTTTAAATTTTTTCAATAAATAAAAAATTAATTCTTAATAAATACATTAGTCCTTTGAAAACAGTTTAATAATAATTTATTAATTTATTAAATTTATTTAATAAAATTTTCAGTGTTTTTTTAAAGTAATTACATAGATATTAAAGTATAATCAAAATATTATTGGAAATATTAACTAACGTAGGTTAGTTATTTTTTATTCATATTTTTATTATTATGTCAATTTTTATAGCTCTTGTAAACTATAAATATCTAATAATAATAATTTCAATAGGCATGATGGTTTTAATTTTAGTAATTACATTACTATTTTTTTTATCATACTAATATCACCATTATGTAATAAAATAATATTAATTTAAAATTTTAGTCAAAGATAATATTGAAATTTAGTTTTTTATTATCTGTGATTAATAGAAATATATAATATAACATAATATTATATATAATAATAAATATCATTAACAATAATTTTAAGAAGTATAATAAAATAGTTTGGATAAACTTGTACTATGGTGCAAAAATTGTTACTATGATTTCAAAAGTGAGTCACCATACCTTGCATTCATCCTATGATTTGGCTAAATGCAAAATTTTGCATTGTAAAAAACCACTTACTAGTCATTGTCCATTTGCAAAATTGGTTCAAATTGATGAACCGATGTATCTCGAATAAATATTTTTGCAAATCAAAGTTTAAGTTGACATCAAAGCAAACATGAATTTACCACTATCACCCACCTTGTGAGGCCACAAAAAGTTTGTTTTAACACACTCAAGTGAGTGTGAAAACTTTCTTATGCTTTTGTTGAATTTTGAGCCTAGAATTGCAAATAAATGACACCCAAGATAGTCATAATAACATGATGTGGGAAATGGTCTTCAAGTTCAATGACAAAACTACTGACGACCACCTCACATTCCTTTTTCACCTTGATGATAGCTTAGTTGAATGCAACCTTGGTGACATGTAACAAATGTCTAACACTATCAACAATAAATTGGCAAATAAGGTAGCTTAAACCTAGACCTACTTAATAAACTAAGATACCGACCTAGTATGCCTAGGCTCAATTTATTAATTGTAGGCTAGCAGGTACCTACATAGCTTATTAAATAGCATAGGCATAGGTAGGTATAAATATAGACCTAACATGTATTTATAAAACTTAATAGACTATAACCTACATGTTACCTAAGTACATGCATTTATTAATAGGTACCTCCTACCTATTTAGGCTACCTATTTATAACTTACTTATTTATGTAAGTAGTGTAAAAATATTCAAATTCATTTAGTGCAATATGTTGAAAAAAATTTCATGAAAATTAATTATAATATCTTGGTTCAAAATCATGTTCATTACAATATGTTGTTAAAAAAAAATCACCTTATGGGATGATGGTGCAATGGTTAAGGACTTAATTCCTCAATGTGGAGGCGAGGAATTCAAGTCCCCGCATTTGCAACCTAGGTTACCTTGGCTATTTAGGTGAGTTAATTAGGTAGCCTATGTTGCAAAGCCTACTAGACCACCTAACCTAGGTTATTTGACCTAACCCAAAGGGCTTGGTGTAGCTTAAATGGCTTGGTCTAGCCTAGGTGGTTAAGCTAAATGGTTTAGCCTAGGCCTAGGACATAGGGTTGGTGAATAAATGAATAAATAATTGTTGACATTGATTATTAGGTTTATTAATTCGGTAGGGTAATTAATTAATTGATATGTTCATATTAATTTTAAATAAAATAATTTAAATAATATATAGTTTTGGTTGTTGCCCAAATTATATTATTGTCACAATGGTTCAATAAAAAAAACTTGGTAAAAAAAACCCAATCAAAATGGTCGGGTCCAAATTGACTTGTCCACAATGGCATTTTGGTCAAGTTGGACATGGGGGCAAAAAAACCATAGGGGGTTTTCTTTACTAAAATTCTAAGTCAAAAAAGCCAAGATTTCTTGTAATGCTTCTTCCATGCTTGAGCCACATACAAGTGGATGGATATTCACTAAATGTTTTCAATTGTCATGAATTCATCCACATTAATTGCGATGAAGGTAACAAATTAACAAATGTGATTTTTGTAACATCCAGCATAACACAATAAGCATGACCTTTGCCATGTCCCAACCAAAGTTATCACACCAATGTTTTTTGGAGAGGTTTCTCACCTTCAAGAATTGTAACATGGGCATGCATGAATAAAATGGACATCCCATGAATAATTAATCCATGAGTTCACAACAAATTGAACATATTTACATATCTATTCAATGGGGATATCAACCAAAAGCTCGTCAAGAACAAAAAGCCAATCATGAGCAATGTATGCCCCCTCATTTTTAGCATGCACCAAATCCCTATACACTAAAAGACAATTATTGTTTGCAACCAATGTTTATAATTTAAAATGTGATTTGTAATTTCTTTTCAACTAAAAACAACATTTTTTAGTTGCAAAAATTGGTTATAAATGGCAATTTTTCTTCTAATGTGTAATTGTAAGAATCTATTTCAACTCCAAAAATTGAGACCTTGCATTTTCAACTACCAACATGTTTAAGCAAATTGTTCATTGGAACCAAGAGCTTTTCTTTCATATTGTGCAAATCATACACCAAACCTATTGCAATAAACCTTTGTGATTGATGACACTTTTAGCCTTGGCAAGCAGGCAATCCAACCATCTTGAAACTTTCTTATTTATAAAGTTTCCTCTTTTGAAAAGATTTCATTGTTGGATCATTTTCACACATGACAATGTGTGGGCTATCATCAAACAAAATAACAAAAGGTGGTGACTATGAGAAAGATGATGGACTAACCTCACTTCAATGGGGCAAGGAGAGAGAGAAAAAAAGTTTGAATTTAAAAAAATTTCACATTTAGAAAGGGTTCATGGATGATGTAAGTAGTTATTAGTGTGGATTTGGATTCTAGACTTTGGAATGCAATAGATAAGAAAAAAAAAATGATAATGAAAAATTGAGGGAAAAAAGAAGTTGAAAATGAAAACCCTAAATCTAAATTCTCAACCTTAAATCTATTGCACAAAGCTTGCACTCAAAAATTCAATTCAAGAGAAGGATGTGGAAATTGGAAGTTTTTAATTAAAGTTTAGGGCCCATGTGTGTTGAAACTTGTGAACCCAGTCCCTAGAAGTTAAAATTTTAAAACTTCAAACTTTGGCTTTTGAAACTCATCATTGAATTTCCTCATGCTTGATGCTTGAACGAACACTTCACACCATGATGTTTAGCAAAACTTTTGGAATATAAATATTAAAAGCCAAGATGAAAATTCATGTTTTTTCACTCCCAATTTTTGAGTTTTCTCAACATGTACAAAGGTGCTTGAGTTTTGACTAATCTCAATTAATTGAAGAATATTGAAACAAAACAAACCGTGCTTCAACTACAAATTTTTGAACTCAAACTTTTAAGATTTGAATTGAAAATTGTAAAATACATGTGTAAAAGGACTCCAGAGTTGGAGCGGTAATTCCAAGTATTTTCATCAACAATCTAGTTGCTTACAATTTCCAGTCAATATCCATCTTGTCCATTATATCTCCCCACATTTCCAACTTGCCTTTTGCCCCCGAAGTTCCAAGTTCCAATCTTAAACCATAAGCTTTTAAAATTGATTCAAGTACCAAATTCCAAAAACAACGCCACAATTTGTAAACACATATAACAATTTTGATTTTGCTTTCACAATTAGCTGTGCTAGTAATCAAACTATTAAAATCATTTGAAGTCTCCACACAAAACAAATTGTTGCATATAAAATCCATATGCACGTAAAAGTGTTAATGAATTTTTGGTATGTTCTAATCCTTGAGTGTTGGCTAATTGTTTTCAAACCAAGGTGTGATGGTGAAGAGCTCCTTAATGATGGTGGCTCTCTTGGTGAAATGATGAAAGGGGGAATGACGATGGCTAGGTTTAGGGTTTCAAAAAGATGACAATGTTGCCATTTGTTTAGGCAAACTAAAGTAGATTAAGACCTTGACTTTACAATGAAAATGTCATGCCATGATTTTCTATTTGCCTTTTGGTGAGTTTTTACCCAAAAAAATTGGTTGTGTGGTTTAACCTTTAGTTTTTGAAAACAAACTTTGATGGAACTTTTTAATGAGGTTAAATGTTAGTTTCATTTTAATGTCTCTGACTCTTTAAACTTTTATTTTCCTAGTTTGGGTAACATTATATATTTATATGTAACATGTTGTGCATGATGTGGTTTCTAGAGAAATTTTGATCTTACTTACAACACTTAAATAATGTGATAAAGTTTTATTTCTTACCAGTGGAAGTTGGATATTTTCCATTACTTTCACAATTTTCAACAATAGAATCAAAGTTAACAACAATGAATTGTGTTGATTAATTTATCCCAACACAATATCATATGCATATTTTTTTATCATCCACACAATTGTTCATCATTGGTATTGTGCAACATCGTGAAAACCTAAATATAAAAACATATATACAATTTTTTTAAACTAATGCACCCAACTATGTGATCCCAATAATAAACAAAATAGCTCATCATGTAATAATTTTTCCTTGCATGGGAGGTTCAAAATTTTTTAAAATAAATCTTTTACTAATTTGAAACTTCTCATGTAGATGAATGCACTTCTATGGAAAATGCCCATGGATTGTATACACACATTGTACCTCAAATGCCACTCAAACATTAGGTCAAGTCAAGCCAAAATTTTATGCCCAAAGTTTACACCAATCAATGCATAGTCTTTTTTTCATGGGTTAAGCCAATAAATAAATAAATCCCTAACTTAGGACTAATAGGTACATATATGAACTCTAAAGTTAAATAGAGCTCCCAAGCCTTGCAAGCCAAAAATATCATAATATTTTATTTGGTTTGCAGCATTCAAATGCCGAATATTAATTAGTTTATTTTTCAAAATCAAGCTCAACATTAAATTTAGTGATAATTTTATGAAACTTTTGACTTAATATTATGACAAATTGAAAATATTCAATCGATTGATCATTGCAATTAATGTGCATGAAAAAATCTCATACAAAAATAAATATAGCTCAATTGTTGTTTCCCCCATCTCAATTCTTGATTGCAAGCACCCAAAACTCCACTTCATCCAAAAATAAGTTAATGAAGCATAATAAACATTTATTAGAGCTATGACAAAAGTTGGGTAAATCATAGACTTAGCAATTAAAAGAGTGAGTAATAAAAACAAAAGGAAAAAAAAGAAGGTAAAGTTCCTTAAATACAAAACCTACTTTGAGCAACCATCTCAAATTCTCAAAATTAAAAATAAGGAGATAATTTTTGTTGATAACTTTAGAAGTTGTGGGCAATTGAATTCTTTTGAAAAATTCAGTATTTTGAAAAATAATATAATTTTAAAACCGCCAATATTGCTGAATAGGAGGAGGCACAATATTTATTGACCTAAATTGTGGAGACATTTCTTGCTCAATTGCAGATACTAAGAGAAATTGGTTGCTGAATTGTGGAGAGATTAATTGCATGGACATGCTTGAATGATTTAAATGGGATTGAGGACGTCGGGAAGTCTGCACATTCTTGTGTTGTTGTTGTTGTTGTTGTTGTTGTTTTTGATTTTGACAAAGTATGAATCGTCATCAGCCATCGACGCAGGAGGGAGAAGAAGAAGAAGAAGCAGATGAAGAGGCAGAGCAAGAGGAGAAGCAAGACTTCAAAGATCTTGTAAAGAAACGTGATTTGGAGCTCTCTTCGTCATTGGACTCAAGTCGGATTTTTAGGGTCCAAAGTCGGCATCGAGCCTGTGATGTCATGGTTCATGCCTTGGAGAATGAACACATCCGGTGAGTCAAGTCACACTTCCTCTCACCACCCAATTCCTTTGATTGGATTTTTTTGGCAGCAAAATCAATTTTTTTGCTGCTATGCTCACCTCCCCCAACCCCCCACCTCCCAGACCCAAACTCTCAGCGTTGTGGTTGAATTGAACTTAGTGGTGATGGTTTCCTTTTTAGGATTGTGGAATTCTTTTTGTGAGCCAAAGAAGCAGAGAGCAAATGTCGGAACTGCAAATCTTCTTATGCAATTGGGTCTGAGATTATCATGTTTTTTCTGCAATTTATTTATGACAGATTATGATATCTGGTCTTGCCTCTGCAGATTTGATCAAAATTTTCTCACTGCAAACAAAATTGCTTGCCCATTGAGGATTTGGTTTCTGCAACCAGACTAGTGCTTGATCAAGGTGGACATAATTTTAAAATCTACAACAATGGGCTTGAAGTTGCAGGTTCATCTTTGGAATACCTGGAGAGGAGAATTTAGCATTACTGGATTCGCTGCGAGGGTCGAGCATAAGGATGGTGATCACTCGGCATGAGCAGGCAGCAGGTTTCATGGCAGCAACGATGGGTCGTCTTACTGGGAAGGCTGGCCTGTGCTTCTCGACTCTTGGTCCGGGTGCTCTGAATTTGGCCACTGCTGCTGCGTATGCACAATTGGCTGGCTTTCCCATGGTGACCATCTCTAACCTCCCTCTAGTGCTCTTCGAGCATATTCTTCACAGAGAGCTGCAGACATTGATCATGCTGATTCTATCCAGCAAATTTGCATTTAGCTGAATTGCATATGACGAGCTGAGGGCACGAGTGAGTGACACCCCCTAGGATGACTTGGATGTGGGGTTGGGTGGCCTTGGAATATAGCTGATGATCACGGGTCAGAAACCTATCCGAACAAGTAAGCAAGGTTCCTTTCAGATTATTGATGTTGTGGATGCGATGCGACCAATCACCAAGGTATTGTAGCTCAATGTTCCCTTACACAGCAATCAGGCAGGGCTTAAATGCACACATAAAATGAAAACATCAGATGCACAAACATATTCTATGCCCCGCTCCCCGCCCCCCAATCCGACAGTGGAACTCTGTCTGACTCTATAATAATTAATTATGTGTGAGAGAAATAAAGTTTGAGTTTCTGGATAATTGTGAGATATGTGGATTGGGGTTTTTTGGTTGGGAAATTTTGGGTGGCAGTTCACAAAACAAATTGCAGATGGAGATCTGGTGCCATCAATGGTGAGGGAGGCAATTCGTGTGGCAGAGGAAGAACGGCCAGGGGCTGTGCATCTGGAGCTGCCTGAAGACATAGCCAGTACAATGACTGATGCACAGGCTTTTCCAGTGTATCCAGTCAGAAGACCAATTGCAGAAGGGAAGGCCATAGCCAAGGCCGTCAATTTGATTCATGCTTCGTCCCATCCTCTTCTGCTCATAGGTGCTGGAGCAAATCGCCAACAAACACAGAAGATGTGAGTTGTGGTTAGTCCTCACCTGCCTTGTTGTTTGCATGCCAGTCATTTCCACATCTTTCAGTGCAATTATTCCATGGTTCTGTGACCGAGACTTCATGAAACTTTGGTACACCTGGGATTGAAATAGTTTAACATCTTTATTGTTCTTCCTCACATTTCCAGCCATTCCTGAATGTCAGGCTCCTGGAGTTTGTTGACCAACTTCAGATTCCTTTCGTCACAACCCAAATGGGCAAAGGTGTTATCAATGGTATACCTCAGGTTTTCACTTATTTTCTCTTTGTCCAATATTATTCTACTGAACAGCTCTTTTATGTTCACCAAATTGTCTATAAAATCTAAGTATCTGATGATAATGATGTTAACAATTTTTTTTTGCAGAGGCCCATCCACTTTATCTAGGTTGCTGTGCTTTGTCAGCCAAGGACTATGTGCATGTATGCATTGAGAAAGCAGATCTAATTATCAATATTGGGCATGATGTTGTTGAGAAACCTCCCTTTTTCATGCAGTACGTAACCAGATTGGCAAAAATAATTTTATGGCTTTCAAAGAAGCTTTTGTAACTGGTGAAATGTATTGTGACATCCTTCTTAATACCCACTTGAGCCATTTGTGATTGTAGGGGAGAAGGGGTTCTGTTCACTTCTTTCCTTCTCTCTTCTTACATAACTATCAAGTCCCTGGGATGTGAAACAGAAGCCAGGGTTGATGTCCATTCCCATAGAGGCATCAAATAGAATAGATACTATCTCTGTCATTCAGTTCATTTGGGATTTAGTTATGTACAATAGAAGCTGCAGATCTGTAATCACCCACCAATTCACGTTAGTAATGGGTGCAGTGGATCCTTCTTTGCAGGCATGGAAAAGCTCCAATGGTTATCCATGTGAACTTCTACACTGCAAAGGTGGACAACATCTACTTCCCTCAGGTAGATAGCATTGTTTGTACCTTTCTCCCTGTCTGCATATCATTCTATGCAGGCTGCAAGAACTTCAACAATTGACTATGTGAATTAATAGTGTACAAGCAGGAAGTGGAACCTTGAATTGCCAAAAGAGTCCTTAACCAGTAGGCTGATTTTCAGTCAAATCACACTACACTTGAGAGAAATATTCAGCAGCACTGGACAGGATAATATAAGCAAATTTGGCTGTCATGCAGCTTGAAGTTGTGGGAGATATAGCAAATGCAGTTTGGCAATTGAAGAATGCTCTGCAGCAGCAACAGCATTGGAACTATTCCTTCATGATGCAGGTATGGAATACTGAGCTTCATGACTGTGTGCAGCAATGTCAAGAGAAGGAACATCTGTGGTTGTTGGCCTCTGGCATTGGTACAATGAAGCTATGCATTTGTTGGAACTTTGAGGTGCTATCAACTGAATTATTTCAAAAGTTCCTGGAAGTTTAGTATTCGATGGGACCTAAGAATATGACAGTCTCTTGAAATGGCAGGTGAAAGCAGATCTTGAGGAGCACATAGGCAAGGGTGCCAATGACACTCGTTTCCCATTGACACCCCAGCGTGTAGTATCTGATCTCCGGTATGGATCATTTTCCATGAGTCTTGGAACACTACATGAAACTTGGAATCTAATGCTTAAAATTGGATCAGCATCAGTAGTGATGGAAGCAAGCTGGTTGCACAGTGCTGTCTTCCAATCTTCTGTAAGCTGAGGATGAAGAATATTGGGCCTGAGTGATTTCTGATCAACTTTTTCCTGCAAAAATCACTCTAGGAAACTTTGCCTCATGTGCAGGAAAGTGATGCCAGCTGATGGGATTGTTTGCTTAGATAATGGTAAGTGTGGGTCAACATAGTTGATCCACTTTCAGCTCATAACTCTCCATTTCCATGTCTGTCCTTTTTTGCTGCAACTTTCTTTTCAAGTACAAAGATTTTCCCATTGTGAGTCATCATGAGAAGTGGATTACCTCTAATCAAGTTTGTTTCTTTTTGTGTTTGCAGGAATGTTCAAGGTTTGGTTTGCAAGATGCTACAAGGTTTGTTCTCTAATATGTGCTCTGGGGAAGAGGTTTGAAGAGGTTCTCAATCACACTTGCATTGAAGAGCTTGGCATCAAGCATTTTTTCAGTTGTTTCCTTGTGGTCTTCTTAGTCAAAGGTTTCTGATAAGGATTGCTGGGTGCACCAGAAAAGGAAAAAAATGGAAGGCGCTGATGGGATGGTATGTAGGGAGTGTGTGTATGCAGGCATATGAGCCCAACACATTGCTCCTTGACAATTCTTTAGCAACTATGGGAGCAGGACTACCATCAGCAGCAGCAGCCTGTCTTCTTCATCCAGAGAAGAAGGTTGTGGCTGTTTGTGGTGATGGAGGCTTCATGTTAAATTCTCAGGCAGGATTCCACTTTTTCTTCCCATTGGGTCCTCAGTTAAGACGTGGGCCTTGGAAATATTTATAGCTTACATAATTCTCTACTTTCCCCTTTGTCCCATTGCTGAACTTTTGGAGTGAGAATGAGCTGTAGACCTGTTGCAAAAGTTTGAAAGATCAGGCAGAAAAGAGGAATTTTGCTAGGAGCCAGCAGGGGCATTGCAATGTGTAACAGAGAAGTTTATTGAGCATTTTGATGGTTTTTGCAGGAGATGGAGACAGCAGTGCGTTTAGATATCAACTTGACCATTGTTGTTCTGAATGACAATGGCTTTGGGATGATTAAGTGGAAGCAAAATGCTGCTGGATATTCCATGTTGGTCCCCTTGCACTCTCTGTTTTTGGTATCTACTTGAAACCACCATGCTGATAATGACAGAGTGATTCTGGAGGTCCTCATCTCCAATACAAAACAAAGAATGGTCAGCCTGCAGCAGTCCCCAAAGGAAATGCAAATGTGTTTTGTAGTGTCACTGAAGTAGGACATTTGTGAAGATGTTTGAGGCACATTACAGGTTCCAAGAAGGCTGTGTGCATCTAACTCTAAATGGTGAAGAATCCTCTGAGCAATCCTCTTGAGAATCTGAGGTCATGTTTTTCCAACTCATGTTTTGCAGGTTTGGTTTAGACTTGAAGAACCCCAATTTTGTGGCGTATGCAAACAGGTGAAGCCAAGCTTCATGCATTGGATTCTGAGCTTTGAGAACAGTCACAAGGAAAATTTACTTATGTGGGGTCTTTTTGTTAGTTTCCAGTTATGGTGCCAAAGGCTACTGTGTCAGAAGTGCCAATGAGTTGTCTTGGATGCTTCATGATTGTATCTTCGGTTCAACATCAGGTGTGAAACTTATTGAGGTATTTGACTTCTTAATCCTCCTGACCTTGTCTTCTTGCACCATCCCCATGACCCTGAGACACAGAAGCAGTAGAGACCACATTCCTGATTGTAGGAGAAAACAGATAGTTAAATGTCACTGGATGAAACATGAGTGTGTGCCTTGTCACAGGTGCCACTGGATTACACATGGGCCAACCATATTCTTGACCATGAGCTACCTGGCCTCATCAAGAAGCGACAATCGATGTCTGAGGCTGAATCAGTGAGTAGGAGGAGAACCTCATTTCATTGTTCATTACTAAGTACTATGATGATTGGCTGCAGAAAAATCAGATCCAACCCATCATGATTCAATTGCTAATGGAAATACTACCAGACTCATGATGCGGTTTTGTTTTACGATAAGTTGTAGATGAAGAGGAGTGCAGGTCAAGCAAATATGAAGGGATTTGTTCTGGTTCTGAACAGAGAATTTCACCAGCATTATTCATGGCGGTGAACAGCTCAACAACCATGTCCAACAGTTTGCAGCAACCCATGTCAATTCCAACCATGATCAGTGAGGCATGACCCCATTTTGATTTTGAGCTCTGATCTATCAATGTGCTCTAGTCCATAGAGACTTATATTTGTTGTGCATTTGGAATTGTGTCACTGCTTGTCTCATTTAGAGAGCTAGCAGAAAAGAGAATCAGCTTATTAGGAAACATGGTGAAAGGGTCTCTGCATGGGGAAACAGAAAGCATGTGGGTCTTCTGAGGAGGAGGCTGTTTCAATGGAAAACAGAGCAGCAGAGATGGAGGAGGAAGATTCGGCTTCAACTGCAGTTTGTGAACCCCTATGTTCAAGGATTGCATGCACAACAGATGCAGCAGTTGGTGTGAGCTATGTGAGCAGTCCCATGTGTCCATCGGACAGGCCTGATTGTGTCTGTTTGACCAATGTTCATCTGGAATGCTCTGAATGTGGAAGAAGCTACCCTATGTAGCTTTGCTTGCTTGGGGGCTAAAGAGTGCTTCAGTACTGTGTACTCTCTTCTAATATGGAGGTGGACACACAGATGCTGCTGCTAAATCCTTTAGATGCTAACCTCCATGTGGAATGTAAGATCTTCTATCAATCTGAGCTTTGCCATAATCAGGCATGGCAAACTGTAATGAACTGTACACAGTTTTGTGAAACATGAGCATTTCATCAGTTGGAATGCTCAGAACTTTGTTCGGGATTGAACTGGTGTTGCTTCTGACAAGTTTTGATCTTTCTTGCACTCTCTTGTTATTGTTTGTTTTCCACAAGTACAAGACCCCCATACTTCAGTGCAAGAATGCTGCTGTTGAAAGATTGCAAGGATGTGGTTGCAGGTTGAAAAGCAGGTGGCTTTGTTTTCCTCCTTTCATGCAAATCTATATGTATAACTGACTGCATGAATTTGTTGAATTTTAGTGGTGCCATTCAATGCACAGGATGAGGCAGTGGTGATGCTTTTGTGATGGAACCAATATGTCACTACCCCTGGTACAGATGGCATTGTTGAGACACCTCTCAGCAACATGTTTGTTTTGCTCTGAACCAACTGTATGGAAATTTCTCATTTCCAGATTGACTAGCTGCAGTGCTGATGATACTCTTAGTCTGACCATTATACCTGTATAGATCTAGTTGAGAAGAACTCGAGTTTTCAGTACCTTCTTGCATGTGATTGGAAGTGGGTGATTACTGTGTGCTGGGGATGGTGAGTGTGGATATGAGCAGTAACAGGCTCACAACAACAACCATGTCAGTTCAAGACATGGAAACTATGGAGGTGTAGGATTGTAGGACATGCTAGGATGCAGGCCATGAGATTCTCCTGCACAGCAACACACATTCCACCAGGTACTAAATGCTTCAACTAGCAACCAACGCTTGTAATCAACTACGGATTCCAATAAGTTCTCAAAAGGATATTGTGTTTGTAGTAGGACTCCATAGATTTTCAAATGAGTTTTTGCAAATCAGGAGATGAATATGGAGTGGATTGGGTGTTGCATATTGCATGTGGTTAAGAAATTCAATTCCAATACATTATCTCAGTGCAACACAATCAACATAGCATGATTAGGGTTCAATCCTTTCATGTGGGAGCTTCATGCTATTCTGCGTGAACAAGGATCCCACGGAATGCAACATTATCAGGGTGTAGTAAGTTGTTGCTGATGGGCAAATGTTGATGGGCAGAAATAAGATTGCAACATCAATGGACCAGCCTGGCCAGTTTTTCATGATCCTTCTGAAGCTCATGAATACAAAGAACACACTCAAAGTGAGTGTGTACAAGGCCTACTCCTCTTTTGCACCATCCTTGCTCGCCTCTGACAGCAAGGTATGGAGTCTCATGCCTCTCCTTCATTCTCATTGCTTATTAATATCTCCCCAGTGTCATGACTGTCAAAACCCTGTTGTATGAGGGGTTCCAATGGAACTTACCAGAGTCTTCCTAGTCTTGCTCATAGTTGGGTCTAAATGATTTCAAATCTTGTCAATGAAGGAGTGATGATGCCTTTGATGCAGACTCTGTGAATATCTCCTAAAAATTCCCTTGAATCAAGAAGCAAGTTGTTTAGCATTTGTACAGCAAAACAACTTCAGAACCAAGGAAGGACGAAAGCAAATATCTCTCATAAGAATCAAGAAATCTCCATTCTCACAATTCAGAAAAAAGCAAAGCAAAGTTAACACTTCTTCAACAAGCCATGGAAAGACACGGAAAGATAAAACAGAGAACAAAGGATCAAGAAACAAAAACCAAAAAAAACCAAAAAACCAAAAAAAACACAAAAGCGGCATGGACAACAGTGTCAGTCTCACACCCGTTCAGGCTCCATTAACAGTAGTATGTAGGATAGTGTATTCTCTACCACAACTTCCCCACTGACTTCATCAGCTCCCTACAGTGGGTAAAGGCCAGTGAAAACACGAACCTGCATATGAAGTTTCTGCTGCAAATTTGGAAGCAATAAGAACACTCAGCCATGCTACTGGCTATCAACAAACAACACAAGGAGATAACAAAAAGGTAGAAAGATACAACAGGATACACAAAATGCACAGAGAAGGAGAGCTGGGAAGAAGAGAGACCAAGAGGTCTTACAAGAAACTCCCCCACTTCCAAGACTCTACAAGATTCTATGTAGAACCATTTGGAAAACTCCAAATGCTGCTGAAATTCCAAAAATGAATTTTTCATTATTGAGCAACTCTCTAGTCCTCTTTAACAGAATCTTTAGAGCATGGCTTTCGTTCTTCAGAAGGACAATATTGATGAAATTGACAATCTGAGAAGCAAACGACTCTTTACAACTAGAAAGCTTCAAAAACCTGTAAAATTGACTATTGAGAACTCCCCCAACTTAGCAATAATTGAGATATTGGAATGAACATGAGACATATGAATCATCTCAAATGATAATGTAACATGATAACTTATTTGTTCAACATTGTTTTGAGCTCCATTGCTCACACTTTAGTCCAGGAGGATTCTATCCTATGGACATTTCATTTGGTTATACGGATGCACAACACAATTCAAGTCAATACTCTGGTTGAGAATGTTTGTCAAAGATATCACGATATATCTTGAGGACTTCGTTTCACAGCTAGATCCATGAAATTCCAGGAGATGGTTTTGGGTATATGCCACCACCAAAAGGAGGAAAGCAAAAACAATAGTTGTAGGGGAGGCCAAGAGGGAAAACTCAAACCTGATTACATCAAAACCAAGTGATACTCACTCTTTTCTGGATCCTTCAAAGGAAACTCGGTGACACTGCTGCTTTGGCCCTGCAACATAACAATTCTCAACCACTACACTCTTCTGCGAAAAGATGTGTGTGCAACTTATAAGGTACATAGACTTTTCCTACCGCTACCGTTCATAATTGATCTATTATTCTACTGCTCTTTGTCATTCCTCTATGTAAAGAGTAGTTGCTGCAGCAGGTATTCCAGAGATTCCATTGCATTAGATGGAATGCCTGGAATACCACTCACTCACCCACAAGTGGGGAAGGAAAAGACTTGACTCCTCTCCCATTTACAGGACTACTCCTACTACTAATACTACTACTATTACCATTCCATTATGTATCGAATCCAAACTGTGCAAGTAATTTGGAGAAATATTCTCCTGTGTAGAATCCTGCCACAGCTGCCACCACTCCTGTCATGATGAGGGCCGAGAGTGTTGCAAAATACGATCGCTGAGTTACCTTTGCAAACACTTTTGCACATCCAAGCAACATGACCGATATCACAGACACAACTACAGTGGCAACCATTTTGTAGTCATGGTTGTTGCTCTGGCGGAATGAGAACCCAAACGTCAATGTTGGAAGTGAACCAAAGACCAAAAATGAGAAAAAAGCTAGACACCCATTCAACAAGAAGCTCTGTCCTACTGTCTCTTTGAATTGCACTGGGTTTTCTTTGTGAAGCTCAATAACCTGTAATACACAGATAAATACAACCCCCAAAAAAATCAGAAATAATACACCAAAAGAACAAAACTATTAAAAAATTCTTTCAATCATCTGTAAATTATTTTTTTGATGCAGTAAGAAAATTAAAATCTTTCAAGAATTTTAAGCTCTATAAAAATGTATACATTAAAAATCCATTACTTGTGTCAGTATGTTTTGTGCAGTTTGAAAAAACACCCACATTATCTCGCTCAAATATTTTATTTGTGAAAGATTATGTCACCAATCTTTTTCTACCTATTTTTCTGACTGTTCATTAGGTATTGCTGAAGTCGCTCTCTCACAAACATATGAAACAATAACTTGCTATACAAAGAGAAAAACAAAACTTTGCAAAACACCCACAAAGAGAAAAAATTGCTGCTTACTTTGTGAAAGAAGGAAATAGATCCAAATATCAAATTTGCAAGCCCCATTGCAAGAACAGTTCCTGTATCAGAAAAAACCAACAAATCAGAAGAAGACCTATTTAGCTCTGCTCCCATAAGACAATAAATAAGCTTCTGCATTCATATTCGCTAATTAGATGTAATCAACTACCATCAGCAGCTTGATTTCCCAAAAGATGAAAAAAATTCCCTCTTTAATTTATGCTTCTAAAATGAATGGAAAATATATACTACCTCTTCATCATTCTAAAATCAATAAAAACATGTGTTTTACCCCTTAATGGTGGTTCTAAAAAATCAATCTAAACCATCAATTAAAATTCAATTAAATATTGTAGCAAGAAACACTCCCTCCAAAACCTTTTCCTCATACAGAGTTTCTCTTCTAGAATAAAAGAAACATGCAGTAACAATTTTGAGATAAGAATTGAAAACTTGTGCATACGAGTTTTAGCATCGCCACCAGCAGCTGAAGCAACAACGCCAAGACTTATAAGGGACACATCTAGCCCACCGTAAACCACACTCTTCAAATACTCTTGAACCTTGGAAACTGTTGCAGCTGTTACTGCTTCGGGCATAGGTGGGGCATCATGAACTTGAATCACCGTCGTAGTCACCGATGTTGTCTCATACACTTCAGGGATACTAGCACTTATGTCTGTTGTTGGTGAATCTGTGTTTGCAGTATCTGGATTCCCTTTAAGCAGACGTTCCAGAAGCCCATCTTTGGAAGACAGGGTGGATCCAGCAGAGATGGGAAAAAACACCCTTTTCAATCTGTGGGAAAACAACTGACAGAAAACAAACCAAGACGCTATTATTATCAAAGGAGAAAAAATTCAATCATTGAGTTATTTTGACCTCCAATGGAGACCCATGAGAACAAGAAAGGAGGCAGACAACTGCAAGATGCAGGCTCGTGATCATCTGTAATTACCGAGTGCACATCCCACATCTGGCTAATGGGATGCTTGACTTCTTTGGGTACCCAATTTTGATCAACAGAAACAGGGACTGAGGAGGAACCATCTGGGTCGGTGTCAGGTTTCGTGAATTGTTGATCATCTGCAAAACGTACACTCCAATCCAGATGCTTGTTATAATATTTGTGCATTGAAAAAAACAGCTATATTATTATGAGGGTGCCAAAGAACCTACACTCTCTCTCCATCAAGAGGATCACAAGAACCCACTAGGGTACTACAGAAAAAGATTAGACCATCCTTAGTTTTGTGAGAAATTGAGTTGTGGGTGATGCAAAAGAGTCCTCAAGAATATGGAGTAGCTGGGAGTGGGGGGAAAGACATTCACAGAAGGAGGAGGCATTTGGTGTTGCTTGCTCCAGAGGCTCTGCTGGATGTCGACTTGTGCTTGGGACTGAGGAGGAATCATCTGGGTCGGTCTCAGATTTTGACATCAGAGGTTTCATGGATTGTTGATCATCTGCAAAACGTACACTCCAATCCAGATGCTTGTTATAATATTTGTGCATTGAAAAAAACAGCTATATTATTATTAGGGTGCCAAAGAACCTACAATCTCTCTCCATGAAGAGGATCACAAGAACCCACTAGGGTACTACAGAAAAAGATTAGACCATTTGTATTCCTTAGTTTTGTGAGAAATTGAGTTGTGGGTGATGCAAAAGAGACTGACCTTCGGTTGGAGTCCTGAAGACTATGGAGTAGTTGGGAGTGATGGGAAGATATTCACAGAAGGAGGATTGGTTCAGCTGATCTTTTGTGGCATTTGGTGTTGCTTGCTCCAAAGTCTCTGCCGGATGTCTAGAGACCTCCAGATCCACCCCCACCACTCCTTCCTCGGTTATTTCCTCTGGCTGCTGCTGAGCTTCATCTGTCGGGTGATAAGTTGGTGCTGGGGGGTGTGCCTGCGACTGACGTGGCAGATGATGCTTTTTGAGAGGGAAATGATACAGTGTTTCTGGTTTGACAACAACAGGATGATCAACCCATGCAGGGCACTCTACAGTATCATGCTCCACATCTGTTGGGTCTGCAGATTTTGTGGATGTTGTCGTGGTTGTTTTTGTGGTTGTTGTCGTGGTTGTTGTGATTTGTGACCCAAAGTGAGTATCTGCTTCTTGAGTTGCATTCCCTCTACCTGCAATATGCAATTCCATTTAGCTCTAATGTCATGCTAATCATGATGGGTGCTACTGCACTAACCATCAACGTATAAAATGCAACTTTGAAACCCATCTAGAAATTAAAATGAGATTGGTTTCATTGCAAAGCAGATTCCAGATCTGTTTTGACTTGGATCAAATTTAAAGATAGGACATGTCAGGAAAAACAATACACAAAAAATCTCAGTTTTGACAAAATACATAAGTAATCTGCAGAGACTAGTTTGTGTGTCAATTGGTGTAGTAATGGCATTTTTTTCTAACCTTCACTGACAGGAACTTGTGTTGCTCCTTCCCATGGATATGGTGGAAGTAAAAGTGGAAGGCAATTAAAACCAGCTTTTGAATCATGATCATTGTCGACTTCTGCTGATGTGATTTTGTCTTCAATTTCTGTCACATAGATGGGGTCATGAAAAACAGCTGAGAATTTGATGCCTGCTTCTTTTGTTGGGTGTTCTGCATCCTTGTCCATTCCTTTGCCTTTATCATCCTCAATTCCTTTGCACAGGAGCAAAAAAAAAGACTCGGCCCAAAACATCTCCCACAAATTACCAATTTGGACTTGGACCTCCCCACCCACCCAAAAAATTCTGTTTTCTCTTCAGATTTGCTCTCTCTCTCAACAGAGTGAGATCACCAAACCTTAAAAAGAAAGTGAGTTACATCAAGGGGGCAAAGAGTCACTACCTTGAGTAGAAGAAGGCAAATCAAGGATCTCAGGTGCAGGTTTGGTATCTGGTTCAGGAGGTGTAAGAACTACCGTGGGCAGAATCACTTCCGTGTTTGTTGGATTTTCAGCTGGGAAGACCACATTTGGATCCAACAAACCTACCACTGCGTCTGCAGAGAAAAACCCATCACCCAAAACCCTTTGAAAATCAATGCTTTGCATCAAAACCCTGATTAAGTAGTAGTTGAAAAACAGCTACTAGTCAATAATTGGCTAAGACCCATTTTTGTGCACAGAAATTAAGAGCGAAGTACCCATTTTTGCACACCAAAAATAAAGAAGAAAAACCCCATCGTTTGTGCACAAAATTAAGAGGGAAAAAGCCCATTTTTGTGCACAAAAATCAAGACCAAAAAGCACATTGTTGTCCAAAAAGTTAAGAGTGAAGACCCCATTTTGCACACAAAAATTAAGAGAGAAACATCCATTTTTGTGCATAAAAATATAAGAGCGGAAAACACGGTTTGGTGCAACATGTTCATCTACCCTACAGCAGGAAAACCCTAGTGTAGGAAAGGAAATCCCAACTGGGTCTCTGCCTCATTATTGCAATCGGGGGGATTTCATGGTGTGATGTGACTGACCATGTCCATTGCTTTGTGCAGTTTGTTGTGTATCCTCCCATGGAAATGGTGGCAGAAATAGGGAGAAGCAGTTGATGTCATCATCTTTGGCATGAGCATTTAGTTGTTCAGGAGGTTTGTTGACAGTGTCAATCAGTAGTCCCTGTGATGGTTGAGTGGGTTGGACAACATCCTCAGCAGGAATTGGCATCTTCCCTTTGCCTTTGTCTCCCCAACGTGGTGTTAGAAGCTCTGCAAACAACAACTTCAGATTCCAGCATAGCACTACAAGACCCACTGACACTCAAAACATAGATCAGGCTTGTCAGTCATGGTTGTCAAAACAGTTCTCTTGCATAGAGAGGAGGACGATGATGAGGACAAGGATGGAGGAGGAAGAAGAGTACCTGGGTTGTGGCTGGGTTTTGTAGTTGCAATCCGTTGCCAAGGCAACAAGAGAGGAAGACACTTGTTTTTATAGTAAGGTTCACTTCCATCTTCTCCAACACTATCTGGAGACCCCACACCAACAATTGTTTCAGGCACCACTTGAGTCAAACCTGGTGGGTGGTAATTCTCCAGAGGTTCTCGAGTTTCAGCAGCTGATGATGATGATGATGTTGGAATTCCAGCAGCTGTTGATGGTGATGCTGGCGGAATTTCTTCTGCGCGTTGCCATACTGAACAATTTTTTCACAACAGAAAAAGATCATCAGGGGTGTCAGTTAATCAGGCATTGGCCGGAAAGGTTGCAGTCAAGGTGAGAGGAAAAAAGAGAGAAATCAATCAAACCAACCAGAGTTTTCAAGACTACCTCTGCGGAAGAACAAAGTAAAACATGCCAAACAGCCCCAGTCTTCTTCATACACATCATAACCATGATGATTATCATCAGCAGGAGGAGTAGTAGGAGGACTATGTAGTTTTGAAGGTGTATCCTGGCTCTGGATCTCCTCCACATTCAGCAGTACCCATTTCTCAACTGAGACCACCGACGGTGATGTTCTCTTCCTCTTGCGAAGAATCACCCGTTTAGTTATGCATGTGCCACAGTCTGGACACAAGAGATCGTGTGTTGTCTGAAGCCGAAGAACTCTCTGTACCTCTGATTCTCCCTCAGCTGAATTCAAGGAGCTACTAGCCATAGACTTGTCATTGTTGTCGTTGTGGTGGTCTTCAAAGTAAGGGGCTTTCTTCTTGCTGTTGCTGCTGGTACTACTAGTGTTTTCCTCCTCAAAACCTGCAAAACCATCTTCCTTACTGTAAGTCACACTGTTGGTGAAGGTTTCAACAGTGGTGGACACAGTGTAGCCAACAGTTGTTGAAGAAGGCCCCCTCATTTGCAAGTCATGATGCTTTGCAGCAATCACATCCTCCTCCATGCAGCTTCCTGTAATGGGATGTTCTGCAGGTGTTACCAGGTAATCCCCAATGTGTGTGCTGCTGCTGCAGGCATCCTTGGTTTCTTCCCATGAGGCATTGTCCTTTCCAGCTTCATCTGAAGGCACATTCCTGAGAAGCTCATTGACATCCTCTCCTTCCTTGTGATGATCTGTACCATTTGTTTCTGGAGCGACCCCAATTCCTTCTTTGGTCCCAATATCAGAATCGCCATTTCTGCATTTTGTTGTTATGTCTGTCTGATCAATTGTTTCTGCTGCTGTTGCTTCTGCAGTTCCATTGCCACTACTGCTGCTTGTAGTACTACTACCACCACTCTCTCCATTTTCTTCCACCTTGGATGATATTTGAGCAATCTCAGAACTTTTGCTACAGACATCATCAACAACATGGTCTTTGCCGTTGGAGTTTGCATGATCTCTGATGTGCTCCTCCTCCATCTCTACAGGCTCATTTGTCGTGTCAAGAACCTCACCACTCAAACCACATGATTCTCTCTTTGCTTTGTCATCTTCTTCTTCTACTTCTTCATAAGAACTTGACCTTGAGCTCGAGCTCTTGTCAGCAGAGCTGACTGCTTTCTCTACTGGAGATATAGTTTCTACAGCATCTTGAGCATCAGCAGTGTTGCACTTGGTCGTCTGAGGCCCTTGCAATTCAGACTGAACATCAGCTGCTGCTGCTCCTGCCACATTCACCTCTTCAGGCAATTCCTGAGCTGGGGATGGCAGCTGGTACTCAGCCGACTGATGCCCCATTACAGGAATGGAACTTGGAGTCACTTGTTCACCCAATTTTTTCTTCCGAGAGTCTGGAGCATAAGACGCAGGAGCTGCATTTCCACCTGCAAAAGAGAAGGAAAAAAAACACCACACTGCAGCAGCAACTCCAGCTTTCAAGGATATCACGAAAACAAACACCAAAGCTCCAAGTCTTCGGGGAATGAATGGGGCAACACAAAAGGAACTGAGGAAAGAAAATCCTAAGTTCTTCCATTGAAGCTCATACCTCCTACAGTTTCAATGAGCTGCTGCTCAGAGGCTCCTGGTTTCTTGCAGTCCAGCTTCTGTTTGTTTTTAACTCGCTGCATGAGCTTTTTTCCCTCAGTCCTGGCGGATCTACTGCTGCCAGAAGAACACTCGTCACTAGATGATGATGATGAAGAAGACGACGACAAGCTAGAATTAGAATTGTGAAAAGCTGACAAGCTGCTCTTCGTCTTCTTCTCCTTCTTCTTCATCATCTTCGCTCCCTCAAAATCCAGATCCCCCAAAAAATTCAAAACTGTATCCTCTCTCTCTCTCTCTCTCTCTCTCTCTCTCTCTCTCTCTCAGAATCGCCTATCCTTGAT
>Ga0209208_10002602_pt1 | contig 25906 bp, 20 predicted proteins | sample S1TSphfallax_3_FD_187694 | JGI IMG/M metagenome (GOLD analysis project Ga0209208, IMG submission 187694) | Host-associated microbial communities from peat moss isolated from Minnesota, USA - S1T2_Fd - Sphagnum fallax MG (SPAdes) (version 2) | ecosystem: Host-associated > Plants > Peat moss >...
CGAGGGGGGGCCGCCTGGCCGGTATTGGACAGCCGCGCGAGGGCAAAGGCGCTTATGAGAGACGATCTCCGTTGGAATAAAATCTTCGGCGCGATCCTCGCGACGTTGTTGGTCATCTTCGTTCTGCGGCAGGTCGCTGAAGCGGTGTTCGCCACCGAGCCACCCGCCAAGCCCGGCGACATTATCGCGGTCCAGATCGCCACACCGGCCTCAGATACCGCGGCCCCTGACGTTCCCCCAGACTGGGGAACCGCCTTGGCGAAGGCTGATGTGACCGCGGGCCAGCAGGTGGCGTCCAAGTGCCTCTCGTGCCACAACTTCGCCAACGGCGGTCCGAACATGACGGGACCCAACAACTGGGGCGTCATCGGCCGTCAACCGGGCTCGAAGCCAGGCTTCAGCTACTCTTCGGCCATGACCGACTTCGGCGGCAAGGTCCACGCCTGGGACTATAACCACCTCTACCTCTTCCTCGCCTCCCCCCAGACCTATATTCAGGGGACAAAGATGGGGTTCGCCGGACTTAAACAGCCCCAGGACCGCATCAACCTGATCGCCTGGCTGCGTCTGCAAAGCTCAAGCCCGGCGCCGATCCCGCCGCCGGACCCCAAGGCCGCCGCCGCGGCTGCCGCTCCGGCGGCCGCACCCGCCGCGGCTCCCGCCGCCGGCGCGACCGCCGCGGCGACGCACTAGACCCGGTCGAGACGGCGGAAAGCGGGCTTGGGCCCGCCAATGCGTTGAACCGCCGCAGCCAGGGGCTCAAGGCTCACGCACATGGTGAAGGCGTTGGCGTGAAGGAGCGTCTCCGGGTCGACCATGACGCCTATATGGCCCGGCCAGAGCACGAGATCGTTTCGCCTCAGCCCGGAAAATCCTTCACCGGGCGTCGTCGGCTCACCAAGGGCGGCCTGCTGGTCGGTGTCGCGCGGAGCGGCATAGCCGCACGCGTAGAGGGCCTGCTGAACGAGACCTGAGCAGTCCACACCCTCGACGGTGCGGCCGCCCCAGAGATAGGGCGCGCCCAAGAAGGCGAGGGCCACCTGCGCCGGATCCTCGGCGAACGTCCCTATGGGCGAAAGGTGTTCGTGAACGATCCATCCTGACCCGAACGCCTTGAGGAACCGCCCGTCCTGCGCCTCGACGCTGATGAGGGCGTTGAGGGGCAGCCGCTCCGCCGGCGGGGCCTTGATGCTCGGGCGCGAGAAGGCGAAGGTTGAAAGGGCGCGCACCCGGTGCGTCGGACCGGGCGGCTCGGCGGCGAGGGCCGCCGCCTCCACCCAGCCCACGTAACCGTCCCTGAGCGCCTGGCCGAACACGTAGGCGCCGTCCTCCAGGAGGATGTCGAAGCGCTCGCCAAAAACCATTTCGTCGGCCTGCTCGGCATCCGGGCCTTGAGCCTGACGCACGGGCGCACGACCGCGGACCGCGGCTGTGCGCCGGACCGGCCGATAGGCGGCGGCCGGAACCCGCCCTTCCAGGCTCTCAGCGGCGATCCCCCCGTGGACCAAGAGCGTTCTCGGGTCGTCCCAGGCCATTACTTCGGCCATGTTTGAAGGAGGGCGTAGATCGCGCGCACGCCCTGCGCCTCCGCGCCCGCAGGCCAACCCGCACGCGAACGGCCGTTCCACGCGAAGATGTCCAGATGCGCCCAGACCCCGGTCTTGGGGGCAAATCTCTGGAGGAACAGAGCCGCCGTCACCGAGCCCGCCTGGGCCCAGCCGTCCGGGTCGTTTTTGAGATCGGCTACGTCGCTGTCGAGGCTGGCCTCGTATCCGGCCCACAGGGGCATGCGCCACAGGGGATCGCCGTGAGCCGCCGACGCCTCGAGGAGATGGGCTGCGAACCCGTCGTCCGCCGTATAGAAGGGGACCACCTCAGGACCAAGGGCGACGCGGGCCGCGCCTGTGAGGGTCGCAAGGTCGATGGTGAGGGCGGGCTCGTGCTCGCCCGCCCGGGTCAAGGCGTCGGCCAGGATGAGGCGGCCCTCCGCGTCCGTGTTGCCCACCTCAATGGTCAGGCCCGCCCGCGAGCCCAGCACGTCCCCCGGCCGCATGGCGTTCCCGGAGACCGCATTCTCCACGGCGGGGATTAAGGTCACGAGGCGCACAGGGAGCCCAGCGGCCATGACGAGGCGCGTCAGAGCCAGGACGTGGGCGGCGCCGCCCATGTCCTTTTTCATCCAACGCATCCCCGAGGAGGGTTTAAGGTCGAGGCCGCCGGTGTCGAAGGTGACGCCCTTGCCCACAAGGGCGATGACGGGCGCATCGGCAGGCGCGGAGGGCCCAGTCCAGGTCAGTTCGATGAGGCGCGGGGCCCGATCCGCCGCCGCCGCCCGGCCCACGGCGTGGACGGCGGGATACCCCTTTTCGAGGAGGTCGTCGCCCACGATCACGCTGATTTGGGCCCCGTGGTCGGCGGCCATCTCTCGCGCAATGGTTTCGATCTCGACCGGGCCCATGTGGCTGGCGGGGGTGTTGATCATATCCCGCGCGAGGGCGCAGGCGGCGGCGATGCGGCGCGCTTCGCTCAGAACATCGGCGTCCATCACCACAAGGCGCGCCCTGGGCTTTGCGGGGTCCTTTTTGTACCGGTCGAACCGGTAAGCGCCCAAGGCGAACGCCACGGCGCCGTCGACGCCGAGGGGCGGAGCGCCGCTCGTCGCATCGCCTGCAATCACGAAATCGCCCGCCGGAAGTTTGGCCTGCAGGCTGCGGAGCGCCGTCAAACGGTCGCTGGCGGGCGCGCCATAGAGGACCTTCAGCGGGCGCCCGTCCGCGCCAGGCACGACGAGGACCTGTCCTGATTTGCCGGTGAATCGCGCGCCCTCCGCGAGGCCGGCGGCCAGGGGTCCGGCGCCGTCCAGGGCTCGGGCGAAGGTGTCGGGGTCGATGAGCTCAACGGCGACGGCGGCTGAAGCCGCGGACGGCGCGATGAGGACGTCTGAGGGATGGTCGGTCACACACGGTCTCCAAGACCCCGCACCGCGGGGATTATGCTTAACGCTTCGTTGACGCGGCGCGGCGACACTCCCATCGCCGTCAATCGTGGAGGCGTTCCGTCATGTTCCCGAAAGCTCGCGGCGCCGCAACCGTCTTTGCGGCCCTGACCGTGGCCGGCGCCCTCGGGGGCGTCCTCGCCGCGCCGGACGTCGCGTCCGCCTGGCCGTTCGGACCCGCGACGCCGGCGACGCCCTCCGCCTCCAAGTCGAAAGCGACCCCACCTCAGGAAACGAAGGCGACGCCCGAGCAGCGGGCCGCCGCATCGCGCCTTGAACCCCTGGTGCGCGCGACCTTCTGGCAGCGGGAGGTGCGCATCGATCCCAACGACGCCGAAGCCGCTATCGGTCTGGCCTCATCCCTTCGCGCCCTGGGCCGATACGACGAGGCGGCGGACGCCGCCGATCGGATCAGCGCCCTCCAGCCGCGCAATCTTGAGGCCCTGCTGGAGTCGGCCCGCGCCCACGTGGCCGCCGGGCGGGGCTTCTACGCCCTACCCGCCCTGAAGGCGGCCGAGCGCCTAGCGCCGAAGGATTGGCGACCCGTCTCCCTTATGGCTGTGGCCCTCGAGCAGGACGAGCGCCCCGAGGAGGCCTTCGCCGCCTATCAACAGGCTCTCAAGCTCTCGCCGAACAATCCTGCGATCCTCAGCAACCTCGCCCTCTATTACGCCGTGCGCAAGGACACGGCCGAGGCGGAAGCCCTGTTGCGTAAGGCGGTGGCTCAGCCTGGGGCGACCCCCCAAGAGCGTCAAAACCTCGCCTTGCTCCTAGGATTGGAGGGGAAAATGAGCGAGGCGGAACACTGGATGCGTCAGGATTTGCCCCCCGACGCCACCGAGGCCAACCTCGCCTATTTCCGCAACGATCCGCCCGCCGCCCCGCCGAGCGCGCGCCCCCCCATCCCTTCAGCGGCCGGGTCGGTCGCCCCGCAGGGCGCGCCGTCCCCGCGCCCGCCAGCGGCGCCGGCGGCGCCGGCCCGAACCTGGACCTCGGTGCAGCAGTCGGACGAAAAAGGCGGCTCCGGCCGCTAGGTGGGCCGCCTTTCGGCGAACCGGCGCAGGACCGTGCGGGTGATGCGGGTGACGAACGGGTCGTCCGCGCCCAGGCCATGGGCCCACTCGGTGGTGCCGGCGTTGAAAACCTCCCCCTCGCCCCGCCGGAAGGACGCCATCACCGCGTGGCCGCGAAGCACCCGCGCCTGGGTCCGGAGGTCGCGCGCGCCGTAGGCGATTTCAGCCACAACCTCGAGCTGCTCGGGGGGAATGAGCGGTCGATAGGGCCCGGGCGCCTCGGCGAAGGCGGCGGGGGCCAGGGCGATGATCTCAAGAGCCTCCGGCACGCCAAGTTCCGCCAGCGGGTAGGGCAAGTTGTCCGCATCAAATCCGAAGCGGCATCCATCGTTCTCATAGCCGAGGAGGGGAACCTGCGACCCGATCACATCCCCGTAGTAGAGATCGCACCCCTCCAGCGCCCAGTGCTTGTCGCGGTAGACGGTGTACCCCCCGGCGCCCCGGGCGACGCACAGGCCGAGCCTGTGGTAGCCGCCGAAGAGGAAGCTGAGGCCTGTCGTCGCCGCCTCCGGACGCCCGAAGGCGGGGTGGGACCAAAGATGGGTGGCCGCCGAAGGGTCGGCGGCGGCTACGGGATCTTCGGCGAACCCGGCCCACTTGCGGCATATCAGGACGCCGCCGCCGGCTTCCCAACGCACCTTCCAAAACCCTGTGTTGCCCGAGAAGATGGCAAGCCCCCCGCCGCCATCGATAAAGCGGTCAAGCTGATCCCTCTGCGGGCCGGACCAGTACTCGCTGTGGCCCACAAGGGCGACGCAAGCGTAGCCGTCCAAGGCGTCCGGCTCCGCGTCGAGGTCGAAATCCGTAAGATAGTCGACCTTCAACCCCTCCCCCTCAGCCCAGGCGGCGAACACGTGCTCCCACTTGCCAAGGTAGCCGGCCGATCCGTCGTAGGGCGACTGACCATGAGCCCGAGACCATGCCGGGTCGGCGCCGGCCCACGGCTTTTCCTCAAAACCTCGCGCACGCCCATTGACCAGACGCGGCATGCCGTCCGGCGGCGCCAGAAGCAGGGGGGCGAAAGGGCGCTGCGTCGACAGGACCCCAAGAGCGCCCGCCATAGCCTCAGCCAGGGGCTTCTTCCGGGCCATCAGGGCGCCGACGTCGCAATAGGCGTTGCGTCCGCCCCAGTAGTTGTAGGCGTGCAGGGTGTTGGTGGCGAGCACCAGGGCCAGTCGGCCCTGAGACCTGCGGGCGGCGCGGACGCAGAGAAAATGATGCGACACGCCCCCCTGGGCGTCGGTAAGGACGAGGTCGTAGTAGCCGCTGGTCCAGTCCGGTCCGACGGTGAACTCAGCGCAGACCGGCCAGCCGCATCCGAGCCGGTCCGCCTCCTCAGGCGTTGGGTGATCGCCGACCTCTATGGCGTCGAGGACCAGCACTCGGGTGCGTGAACGCCCAACCCGCGCCACCTCAAGCCGGCACGGGCCGGCGGCTGAGGCGGCGTGAAGGCGGACGGTTTCCCCGGGCCGGGCGGAGAGACGGTCGGTGTAATGGGCGGTCATGATTGCTCCTGCCGCACGGACAGCGGCGGCTATTATTGACGCGGCGCGGCGTCCGCCGTAAACGGCCCTCATCCGGCGCCATGTAAATCGCGCCCTCCACCGCCACGACCCCACGCCTATCTTAGGCTGGACGAGGGCGGCGAGGCCCCCCGTCGACGTGATCGTCCACGGGGGCGATTTGCGTTGGGCCGATGCGAGGATGACATGTTCGAGAGCCTAGGCGAACGACTTACAGGCGTATTTGAGGGACTGACCGGTCGCGGCGTTCTCTCTGAGAAGGATGTCGACGAGGCCCTGCGCCAAGTGCGGCTGGCCCTGCTGGACGCCGACGTCGCCTTGCCGGTGGTGCGCGACTTCATCGCCAGGGCGCGCGAAAGCGCCACGGGCGAGGCGGTCATCCGTTCTGTGCGTCCCGCCGACCAGGTGGTCAAGATCGTCTACGACGGCCTTGTGGAAATGCTCGGCGGCGAAACCTCCGAGGGCCTCAATCTTGAGGTCAATCCGCCGGCGGTCATCATGATGGCGGGCCTGCAAGGCTCGGGCAAAACCACCACCGCGGCGAAGATCGCCGTGCGCCTGTCCAAGACCGACCGCCGCAAGATCTTAATGGCGTCCCTCGACACCCGCCGTCCGGCGGCTATGGAGCAACTGGCCGCCCTCGGCCGCCAGGCCCAGGTGGACACCCTGCCCATCGTCGCCGGTCAGTCGGCGCCGGACATCGCCCGGCGGGCCCTCAACGCCGCGCGCCTCGGGGGCTACGACGTTCTGCTCTTGGACACGGCCGGCCGCACGACGCTGGACGAGGCCATGATGAGCGAGGCGGCCGAAATCGCCCGCATCGCCCAGCCCGCCGAGATCCTCCTCGTGGCGGACAGCCTGACGGGTCAGGATGCGGTGAAGACCGCAAAGGCGTTCCACGAACGCCTGCCGCTCACCGGGCTGGTGCTGACCCGGGCGGACGGGGACGGGCGGGGCGGGGCGGCTCTTTCCATGCGCCATGTCACAGGCCTGCCCATCAAATTTCTCGGCGCCGGCGAGAAAATCGACGCTCTTGAAGTGTTTGACGCCCAGCGCGTCGCGGGGCGCATCCTCGGGCAGGGCGATGTGGTCGCCCTGGTGGAGAAGGCCGTCCAGGAGGTCGACCAGGCTCAGGCCGAGCGCATGGCCAGAAAGATGGCCAAGGGTCAGTTCGACCTCGACGATCTGGCCGCTCAGCTGCGCCAGATGCAGCGGATGGGCGGGCTCCAGGGGATCATGGGCATGCTCCCCGGAGTTCAGAAGGTGAAGAAGCAGATCGCCGAAAGCGGCATCGACGACCGTGCGTTCCGTCGTCAGGAGGCGATCATCAGCTCAATGACCAAGGTAGAACGCAAGAAACCCGACCTCCTGAACGGCTCGCGCAAGCGGCGCATCGCCGCGGGCGCGGGCGTCGAGGTGGCGGAGGTCAACCGCCTCCTCAAGCAGCATCGCCAAATGGCGGATATGATCAAATCCATGAGCCGAGGCGGCGGCAAGGGCCTCGCGGGGATGATGGCCGCCATGGGCGGCATGGGCGGGATGGGCGCCGGCCTGCCGCCCGGGGTCGCTCCTCCCGGCGGCGGCCTCGGAAAGATGGGCGGTTTTGGCGCGGCGCCGAACCTAGACCGGCTCAAGGCCCTCGGCGGGGGCAAGCTTCCCACCGAGCCGCCAAACCCTCAAGGCCTCGGTGGACTTCCGGGCCTGCCCGGGCTCCCCCGAAAAAAATGACGTCCGCGTCCGCACCCCGCGGCGCCCTGCAACCTAACTACCCACAGACTCCCACAAGGAAACAAAGACCATGTTGAAGATCAGACTCGCCCGAGGCGGAGCCAAGAAGCGGCCCTATTACTCCATCGTCGTCGCCGACAGCCACTCCCCCCGGGACGGACGCTTCATCGAGAAGGTGGGCGCTTACGACCCCCTCGTGGCCAAGGACAAGCCCGGCCGCATCACCTTGAAGACCGAGCGCATCCAGGCGTGGCTCTCCAAGGGCGCCCAGCCCACCGACCGGGTGGCCCGCTTCCTGGCTGCGGAAGGTCTCGCCGTCTGGACCCCGGGTCAAAATCCCCTGAAGGGCAAGCCCGGCAAAAAGGCCGAGGAACGCGCCGCCGAACGGGCGCAACGCGACGCCGACCGCGCCGCAGCGGAGGCCCAAGCCCTCGCCGCGGCTCAGGCGCCCGCCGCGGAACCCGTCGCGGAACCCGCGCCTGAGGCGGAAGCCGAAGCCGCCAGCGCCGACGCCTGACGCCTAACGCCTTTGGACGAGCGCCAGGTCCTCATCGGCCGTGTCCTTGGCGCCTTCGGCGTCAAAGGCGAGATACGGATCCTCTGCTTCGGCGAGGATCCCAAGGCGCTATTGAGCTACAAGATCCTCGTGGACCGCGCCGGCGCCGCCGTCCTAACCCTTTCGGGCGGACGCGCCTCCAAGGATGTGCTCATCGCCCGCACCGTCGAGGTTGCGGACAAGGACGCCGCGGACGCCCTGCGGGGAACCGACCTCTACGTGCCCCGCTCGCGCCTCCCGGAGGCTGAGGAGGACGAGTTCTATCTCGCCGACCTCATCGGCATGACGGCCCGGTCCCCCGAGGGCGCGCCCCTCGGCAGGGTCCGGGCGGTTCCCAACTACGGCGCTGGCGACCTCTTGGAAATCGAACCGGAGGACGCGCCGACCTTCCTCGTGCCCTTCACCAAGGATCTCGTGCCGGAGGTGAAGATCGGCGAGGGCGTCCTTGTGGTCATTCGGCCCAGGGAAGTGGAGTAGCCCCCGCTTAGACCCCATCAGGCGGGGTTCGGGGCTTGATGTGCATGAGGCATTCCTGCACGACGCTCGCCGCAAGAACGCCGTCATGGGTGTACATCTCTCCGCGCACAAGCCCCCGGCCCTGGGACGTGGAGGGGCTGTCCTGATCGAACAACATCCATTCGTTGAAGTTGAAGGGCTGGTGGAACCAAAGGGCGTGATCGAGGCTGGCGGACTGCAGACCTGGGGTCTGCCAGTTGATGCCATGAGCCCGGAGGGCGGTCTCCATGAACGCCATGTCCGATGCGTAGGCCAGCAGCGCCTGCTGCAGATGCACGTGGGGCCCGATGGGGGCCTTGGCCCGCATCCAGACCTGTTTACGCGGTTCGCGGCTCGCCTCCCCGCTGAACGGTCCGCCCTGGACCCAGCGCACGTCGACGGGCCGCGGTCGGCGCATATGCTCAAGCTGGCGCGCCGTCAGGACGTCCTTAAGCCGTTCGGCCTGGGTCGCTTCGTCCGGCAGGGTCTCGGGCGCAGGCGCCGCAGGCATGGGGAACTGGTGCTCAAGGCCCCGCCGAGGAACCTGGAAGGAGGCGGCCAGATTGAAGATCTGCTCGCCGTTCTGGATGGCGATGACGCGCCGTGTGGTGAAACTGCCGCCGTCGCGGGCGCGGTCGACCTCGTAGAGCACAGGGATGCGCACGTTCCCCGGACGAATGAAGTAGGCGTGCAAGGAGTGGCAGATCCGCTCGGGAACCGTCTCGTAAGCCGCCAGCAACGCCTGGGCGATGACGTGGCCGCCAAAGAAATGGTCCCCGTTGTCCTTAGGCCCGTGCCCTCGGAACAGGTTAAGTTCTATGGGCTCGAGAGCCAGGGAGGCGATGAGGTCCAACGGATCTCGCGCGGAATGTATTTCGCTCATGCGAAGGGTTATACGGGCCCATGACGTTCCTCGCCACCGTCCTGACCATGTTTCCTGAGGCCTTCCCGGGTCCGCTGGGGGTCAGCCTCATCGGGTCGGCCTGGCGCGAAGCGGGGCTTTGGACGCTGGAAACAGTGGACATCCGCCGCTTTTCCAACGATAAGCGCGGCTTCCTGGACGACGCCCCTGCGGGCGGCGGCCCAGGGCAGGTCATGCGGGCGGACGTGATCGCGGCGGCGTTGGACAGCGTCGAGACCGCGGCGCGGCCGCTTTTGTGCATGAGCGCGCGGGGAAGGCCCCTGACCCAGGCGCGCGTGAAGACATGGGCGGCCGGACCGGGCCTTGTGGTCCTGTGCGGTCGTTTCGAAGGGGTGGATCAGCGGGTGCTCGACGCCCGCGGGTTCGAGGAGGTCTCCGTCGGAGACGCGGTGCTCGCCGGCGGCGAGGCCGCGGCCATGGTGGTGATCGAAGCGTGCGCGCGTCTCGTGCCGGGGGTGCTCGGCAATGCGCAGAGCGCACAGGCTGAAAGTTTCGAAGACGGGCTCTTGGAGCATCCGCAGTTCACCCGACCGCGGCGGTTTGAGGAGCGCGACATCCCCGAGGTTCTTCTGTCGGGCCATCACCAAAAGGTGGAGGCGTGGCGGCGCGAGCAACGGGAGGCGACCACGCGGGAGCGGCGACCCGACCTCTGGGCGGCCTATCTCGCCAATCAACAGGCAAAGGGCGATGCAAGCCCGACGGAGACGAGAAAATGAACACGATCCAGCAGCTGGAGCAGGAGGAGGCCGAGCGCCTGCTCGCCAAGCGCGCCATCCCCGATTTCCAGCCCGGCGATACGGTGCGGGTCAACGTCCGCATCAAGGAAGGTGAGCGCGAGCGCATCCAGGCCTATGAAGGCGTGTGCATCGCCCGGGCCGGCGCAGGGGTGCAGGAGAACTTCACGGTTCGCAAAATCAGCTTCGGCGAGGGCGTTGAGCGGGTCTTCCCGGTCATGTCGCCGATGATCGAATCGATCGAGGTCAAGCGCCGCGGCGCGGTGCGTCGCGCCAAGCTCTACTATCTGCGCGACCGGCGCGGAAAATCCGCCCGCATCGCCGAGCGCCAGGCCAGCGCCAAGCCGGACGCTCAAGAAGGCTGAGACGCCAGGCTGAGCACGAAGGGGCGGGCCCTCACGCTCGCCCTTTAGCCGGTAATGGCGGTGGGCCCACGCTCCCCGGTCCTGATCCGCAAGGCCGCCTCGAGGTCGACGATGAAGATTTTTCCGTCGCCGATCTTGCCAGTGTTGGCCGAGCGGATGATGGCCTCAGCGACGCGGTCGGCGATATCGGCCGGGACAGCGATCTCCAGCTTCACCTTCGGCAGAAGCTTCACCTCGTACTCAGCGCCGCGGTAGACCTCGGTCTTCCCCTTCTGGCGACCGTACCCGCGCACCTCCGTCACCGTCAGGCCTGAAGCCCCTGCGTCCGTCACAGCGTCGAGCACCGCATCAAGCCGGCTCGGCTTAATGATGGCCGTAATCAACTTCATCGCGCACAACGTCCCTAAACCGCAAAGACGATTTAATGACAGCTATGGCGAAATTTTTTGCCCCGACCAAGGCTTAAAAACAGCGCCGACCGCCGCAGGGCGGAACGCAGGCCTGGCGAACACCGGCGCGCGCACCCCTTTGGGCTTGACCGCGAAGGTCTGTTTGACCGCCTCAAGAAGGATCACGCCGGAGAACGGGGCGAAGATGCGCGACCCCACCTGTTCGAATAGATCCGCATAGGGGGCGAAAATGGGATAGGGCGGCGCGTAGAGGGCGCGGGACCAGGCCGTGGGTTCAAGGCCGGCGATGTTCACCACCGCTTCAAGCTGGCCGCGGCTGAAGGGCCGGCCGTGTCCGAAGGGCGTATGCTCGGCCCGCGACCACACCCCCCGCCGGGACGCCGCCACCACAATGAGCCGGCCGGAGGGCGCCAAAACGCGCCTGGCTTCGATCATCAGGCCCTCCGGATCGTCGCTCTCCTCCAGGGCGTGGATCAGGATCAGGCGGTCGAAGAGTGCGTTGGGAAAGGGCAGCTCGCGTTCGCCGGAGAGACAGACGAGCCCACGCCCCTGCGGCGCCCAGCCCATGGCGCCCTGACCTTGGGGCATGGCCGCCACAGCCCGCCGCGCTTCGGCAAGGAAGGCTTCTAGGTAAGGCGGCGCATAGCCCACGCCCAGAAGATCCAGGCTCCGCGTCCCGCCCCAGGCCTCGGCGATCTTACGCGCCACCATATCCCGGGCCGCGGCGCCGAGGGGGGTCGCGTAGAAAGCGGTCAATTCATCTGCGCTGCGCCGCATCGGTCTCGCCGTTTCCTCGCGTGTGGATCATATAGGCGTGCGTCCGTCTCGACCACAGCCTAAGGATCCGGCCATGGCCCTCAACGTGCATCAGTTTCCCTGCCTGAGCGACAACTACGGCTTTCTGGTCCAGGACGCGGCCACGGGCCTCGCCGCTTGCGTGGACACCCCCGACCCCGACGCCATCCTCGCCGCCCTGGACGCCACAGGCTGGCGTCTCAGCCTGATCCTGAACACCCACTGGCATCCGGACCACACGGGCGGAAACGCCGCCGTGCAATTGGCCACCCGCGCCGAAATCGTTGGCCCGGCAGAGGTCAGACGCGCCACCATCCTCGATCGCGTGGTTGAAGACGGAGACGCCGTCAGCCTGGGCGAGACCCGGTTTGAGGTGATGGGCACCGGCGGCCACACCCTTGGCCACGTGAGCTATTACGACCACGCCGATCATGTCGCCTTTGTCGGCGACACGCTGTTCGCCCTCGGCTGCGGCCGCCTGTTCGAGGGCGACGCGAGCCAGATGTGGACCAGCCTGTCTCGCCTCGCCGCCCTGCCTGACGACACGAGGGTCTACTGCGCCCACGAATACACCGCCGCCAACGCACGCTTCGCCCTGACCGTGGACGACGATCCGGCGGTGCGCGCGCGCGCGCAGGCCGTGTTCGCCGCCCGAGAGCGGAACGAGGCCACGGTGCCGACGACCATTGGCCTTGAAAAAGCGACCAATCCGTTCCTGCGGGCGCCCCATCTGGCGGCCGCCATGGGCCTGGCGGGCGAACCAGCGGAGGCGGTGTTCGCCGCCGTGCGCGCCGCCAAGGACGCGTTTCGCGGCTAGGCCGATTAACGCGGCGCGCGTTTGGCGAGGATGCGCTGGAGGGTGCGACGGTGCATGTTCAGCCGGCGCGCGGTTTCGGAAATATTGTGACCGCAAAGTTCATAGACCCGCTGAATATGCTCCCAACGGACCCGGTCGGCGGACATGGGGTTTTCCGGCGGGGCTGGGGAGCCGCCTTCACGGGCGGCCAGAAGCGCGCGAGCCACGTCGTCGGCGTCCGCGGGCTTTGGAAGATAATCCACCGCTCCGGCCTTAACCGCCGCCACGGCGGTGGCGATATTGCCGTAGCCGGTGAGCATCACCACCCGCGCGTCGGGCCGCTCGGCGTGGATGGCCTCCACCACCTGGAGGCCGTTCCCGTCTTCAAGCCTGAGGTCGAGAACCGCGAAGGCTGGCGGGTTTGCGCGGACCGCCAGCATGGCTTCAGCGACGGATCCCACCAGTATCGGCTCAAATCCCCTTGTCTCCAGGGCCCGTCCGAGGCGCGTGCGCAGTGGGGCGTCGTCATCCAGGACGAGCACGGTCCGTTCTGGTAAGGCGGCGATAGCGGCGGCAAGATCAGTCATGCGCGATCTCACTCATTTCGACGTCCAACGCAGCGCGGACGCTGACATAGTGTCGCAGGCTTCGCAAAGCATTCAAGGGCCGAAACGCCTCCAGGGCGCCCTTAGGCGTCCGGCTTCGCCTCAATCCGGCTTCGCGACCAGCGCGCCTCAACGACGGCGCCGCCGCGTCGGGCGTTGCGAAACTCCACCCGCGCGCCGGACCGCTCCAGGAGCGTCTTGGCGATAAAGAAGCCCAGCCCCATCCCCAGATGACCTGAACGGGAGTTCTCCCCGTGGGATCGGGTGGTCACATAGGGTTCGCCCAGCTTGGCCATGACGTCGGGTGCGAACCCCGGACCGTCGTCCCTGATGGTGATGGTCAGGCGATCCGCGTCGTAGTGCGCGGTCATCTCCACGGTGCTCTCGGCGAAATCGACGGCGTTCTCCATGAAGGCGGAGAGGCCGTGGAGCACCTCTGGACGCCGGCGCACCTCCATGATGGCGGCGCCGGGGGCGCAGGTGACGTCCGTGCTGATGAACACCTCCGGCCCCTCGTGGGGCCGAGCCACCTCGTCCATAAGCTGGGATAGGCTCATACGCTCATGATGACTATCCGAAGCGTCCGGTTGGCGGGCGAGCTGACGCAGGATCTCCCGGCAGCGTTCAGCCTGCGAGATCAGCAGGGCCACGTCCTCAAACAGGGCCGTCCCGGGCATGAGGCCGCGGGACATCTCCTTGGTCACCACCTGGATGGTGGCCAAGGGCGTTCCAAGTTCGTGGGCGGCGGCGGCGGCGAGGCCGCCGAGGGCGGAGACGCGCTGCTCCCGGGCGAGGACCGCCTGCGTCGCTGCAAGAGCCAGCTCCATGCGCTGGCTTTCCGCCTGGGCCTGCCAGGCGTAGGCGGCGATGAACACCATGCTGGCCATGGTCGCCACCGTCAGGGTCAAGCGGTACACTTCTGGCCCCGAGTAGACCAGCACCGGCGCCATGGGCAGGCGCGTGCTCCAGATCGCCATGGCCGCGACGCTGATCAGGCTGAGGGCGCACAGGACGCCTGCGTAACGCGTTCGCAGGGTCGCCGCGCCCACCACCACCGGGCCGAGCAGAAGAAGCCGAAACGGGTTGAGCAGGCCGCCTGTGAGCATCAGGAGGACGGTCAACTGAACCAGATCGAAGGTCAGATGGATCATCGCCTCCCGTTCCCCGGCGAGGCGCGCGCCCGGAAGGGCGAGGCCGAACGACAGATTGACCATGGCCGCCGCCGTCACGACGGCGAGGCACGGCGCTAGGGGCAGAGACAGGCCGAGGACGTATTTGGCGCCCAGAACCATGGCGTATTGCCCGCCGATGGAAATCCATCTGAGGAGGATGATGGTGCGCAGCCGCAGGCCGCGGCGCGCCTGTGTCCAGTCGGCTGTGGCTTCGTCAATAGCGTCAAGGCCCACGCCTTGCCACGCGTCCTCCTGAGGCCTATCGGACGAGGCTGTAGCGCCGGACGTAGGGCGGGCCGACCGGAATGGCAGTGCGATGAGTTGAGGAGCCATGGGAAGCCGATGGTGGAAAAGGAGCGGAAGGGCCCAGAGACGAAGCCCAGGAAGTCTGGACCTGAAGTCGGTCCAGGGAAAGCGGCACAGGCGCGCAGGGGAGGCCTCGGGCGTCCAGCGGTCCTCGGCGCCGTCGGCCTCGTCCTCGCCTGCGTTGCGGTAGTGGGCGGCGCCGCCCTCTTCTCTAAGACGCCGGCGGCCAATCCCACGTCCATCGGCGGCCTGGGCGGACCCTTCCACCTTGTGGACCAGGACGGAAAGCCCGTCGACCAGTCCATCCTGAAAGGAAAATGGAGCGCAGTCTTTTTCGGCTACACCTATTGTCCCGACGTTTGCCCGGCTACCCTGCAGGCCCTGGGGGCCGCTTCCCGCGCCCTCGGTCCCGCCGGGGCCAATTTTCAAGTCGTCTTCGTCTCCGTGGACCCCGAGCGCGACACGCCGGCGCAGATGAAGACCTATATCGCCAGCCAGGGCTTTCCGGCTCATATCTTCGGTCTGACCGGAACGCCGCAGGCCGTAGCCCAGATCGCCAAATCCTATGGGGTCTATTACGCCAAGGCGGGCACAGGGGCCGATTACACCGTAGACCACTCAGCGGCCGTCTATCTCATGGACCCTCAGGGCCGCTTCAACCGGCCCTTCTCCCACGACATGAGCCCAACCCTCATCGCCGACCAGATCAAGGCCGCGCAGGGTGACTGAGGCAGGCTTGCCCCAGGGTGCGGCGTTGTTTAGCTATTTCGCAATAGCGAAGTGGCTATATGCTCGATGAGACGTCCTTAGGCACCACCCGACATGCTCTACGCGCTGAACGAATTCAATTACTACGCCTCGGCGCCCATGCGCCTAGCGGCGCGAACGGCGCGAGACTTCTGGAATTCGTCGGCGAACCCGGCGGCGGCCACGGACTTTGGGCGTAAGGCCTACGCCGCCGCAGACCTCTTCGCCAATGTCACGCGCCGTTATGGCAAACCCGATTGGCGCATTAGCTCAACCCAGGTCAACGGGCAGACCGTGCGGGTGAGCCCGGAGGTCGTGTGGGCCTCGCCCTGGGTCAACCTCGTGCACTTCGAACGCAGCCGACCAGACCTTCGCAAATCCGGAAAACGGACCCTGGATCCCAGCGTCCTCATCGTCGCGCCCCTATCCGGGCACTACGCCACCCTGCTGCGGGGGACCGTGGAGACGTTCCTGCCCGACCATGAGGTCTACATCACCGACTGGGCCAATGCGCGTCAGGTTCCGCTCCTGGAGGGGCGGTTCGACTTCCACGACTACATAGACGTGGTCCGCCAGATGCTCACCGCCCTCGGCGCCCGCGCACACGTCGTGGCCGTATGCCAGCCTGGACCGCCTGTGATGGCCGCCGCAACGCTTATGGCTGAAGACGGCGATGAAAACCGCCCCGCCTCCATGACCTTCATGGGCTCGCCCATCGACGCCCGCCTCGCCCCGACCGCGCCCAACCTCCTCGCGGAGCAGCGACCCTTCGCGTGGTTTAAAACCAACATGATCTACACCGTCCCGCCGCCGTTCCCCGGGGCGTTGCGACGGGTCTATCCGGGGTTCGTCCAGCTTTACAGCTTCATGAGCATGAACGCCGAGCGCCACCAGTCCGCTCACCGGCGCTATTTCGACGACCTTGTGAAAGGCGACGGCGACCATGCGGCCAAGCACCTGGAATTCTACGACGAATATCTCTCGGTCCTCGATCTCACCGAGGAGTTCTATCTGCAGACAATCGAGATCGTGTTCCAGAATTACCTCCTTCCCCGGGGCTTGCTCGAGCACCGCGGCCGCCCCGTCAGGCCTGAGATCATCAAAGACATCGCCCTCATGACGGTGGAGGGCGAACTGGACGACATTTCCGGCGTGGGGCAGACCCAGGCCGCCCACGCCCTCTGCTCGGGTCTTCCCGAGGACCGCCGCGAGCTCTACGTCCAGCCTGGGGTCGGTCACTACGGGGTGTTCAACGGTCGACGGTTCGCCCAGGAGATCTATCCAAAGGTGCGCGCTTTCATCGCTAAAAACGACGTCGCCTAAGACGACCGGAAACGACCCTGCAGGGGCTGCGGCCCACCTGCGGCTCCGCGAGCTCGGTCCGGCGCGGGATTTGAACGCTCTCTCCCAAACTGTCCTGATTTGGGAGCGCGGCGATGAACGGGCTTATCACCACCTTGGTTGTTGCGGCCGCCGTTGCGGCCCTCGCGCCGTCCGCGTTCGCCCAGTGCCCAGCGCCGGCCTGCGCCGGCGCCTGGACCTCGGCGACGCCCGGTTACGTTCTTGCGCCGCGCCCTAAGGCGGTTCGACCGGCCGTGCGCCGCACCTACGCGCCGCCGAGGCGTCCGCGTTACTTTCGCGCCCGTTACATGCAACCGGCGCCGCGCGGCGGCCTTGCGCAATACGCCTACGCCGCACCTTACCCGGCGGGGGCGCCCTGCCCCACGGTCTGCGTGACCGTGTACCAGCCCCAGGAAATCGGCGTCGGCGGCGAGTTCAACGGCGGCGTGGGCGTGACTGAGATAGAGGGCGGCGGCGGCGGCGGAGCCGTTCCGGCCAGCGTGTTCGGCGAAGCCGCGGCCCTGCAGAACGCCTCCGGCGGTTCGTCCGGATCCACAGTCAACATCGCGCTCAACACCGCCGCCTCGAGCATGAGCTCGAGCCAGTCCAACGCCAATGGCTACGGCTATGGCTATGGCCAAGGCGGATACGGCCAAGGCGGCTATGGTCAGGGGGGCTATGGTCAGGGCGGTAAAGGACAAGGAAGCGGCTACGGCGGCGGCGGACACGGCGGCGGTTACGGCGGCGGCGGTTACGGCGGCGGAAAGGGATCGTCCGGCGGGACCGGGTGCGGGTGTGAAACCACCGGCTCCGCGCCCTCGCAGACCGGGTCCGGCTCAGGCTGGATGGGCGCCTCCATGGGCGGCCATGGCGGCTGGATGGGCGGCGGCGTCGGCGGCGGCGGCGGATCCAGCGGCCACAAGTCCGGCTCCCATGGCTGCGGTTGCACGCGGCGTCGTTAAGGCGTCCGCGCCACGCTTTTCCCTTACGCGGCTTAGCCGCGAACACCGCCCGTCCGTCCACCCCGCCGCGAAAACGCGTGGATTGCTGCTTTGCGGCGTCATAGGGATTTTTCCAGAAGTAATTCTGAAATATGGAGAGGCGATAGGAACCCCGCTTCGGGCGCGGTCAAGACTCTGCCGCGCCCCTACTCTCCAGGAGACAGACCCGCGTGTCGAACACGGACCCACGCCCCTCTTCGGAAAAGGGCGCGCACACGAGCTACGGCCGAAATCCGGGACGGTCTCCTGCAAAGCGCTCTCGCTGGATCTGGATTGTCCTCGGCCTTGTTGTCGTCGGCCTGATTCTATTCTGGATTTATAATGCGACGACGCCTGCGGACACGGGATTCGCCGGTCGAGGCGGCGGCCGTGGCGGCGGCGGGGCCCGGGGCGGGCGCGGCGGACAGGGCGGCATACCCACAGCCGTCAATGCGGCCATGGCCGTCCGCGGCAACCTGCCCATCTATCTTGACGAACTTGGCACCGTCACGCCCCCGGCGACGGTGACGGTGATCCCCCAGATCTCCGGCGTGCTCCAAACCGTGGCCTTCAAGGAAGGCCAGATGGTGAAAAAGGGCCAATTCCTCGCTCAGATAGACCCGCGCCCGTACGAGCAGATGCTGGCGCAGGCTGAGGGAACCCTGGCCAAGGACCGGGCCGCCCTTGCGGACGCAAAGCTCGACCTTAAGCGCTACCAGACCCTGCTTTCGCAAGATTCCATCAACAGCCAGCAGGTCGACACCCAGACCGCCACCGTCAAGCAAGACGAGGGTCAGGTGAAAAACGACGAGGCGGCTGTGGCGGCCCAGAAGCTCAACCTCATCTATTGCCACATCACCTCCCCAGTGGACGGCAGGGTGGGTCTGCGCCAGGTGGACCCAGGCAACTACGTCACCGCCGGCACCGCGAACGGCATTGTGGTGGTGACCGTCATCGATCCGATGGACGTCCTCTTCACCCTGTCGGAAGACAATCTCACCACCGTCGCCAGCCGCATCCATGCCGGAGCGGTCCTGCCGGCGGTGGCGTACGACCGGGCGCAGACCACCAAACTGGCGGAGGGCAAACTCCTCACCCTCGACAATCAGGTGGACACCACCACGGGCACCGTTCGGGCTAAGGCGCGTTTCGACAATAAGTCCGGGATCTTGTTCCCCAACCAGTTCGTCAACATTCGCCTCACTGTAGATACGCTGAAGAACGCCGTCATCATACCGACGTCCGCCGTCCTGAAGGGGCCCCAGGGGATGTTCGTCTTTCGGGTAGAGAAGACGAGTTATGTGGCCTCCGCCAGCGTGGTTCCGGTGAAGGTTGGTCCCGCGGCTGGCGAGAACACGGCCATCCTCTCGGGGCTTGACGCCGGCGACATAGTCATCACCGACGGATCCGACCGTCTGAAGGACGGATCGCGTGTCGTCCTTCCAGGCGATTGCATTCCCGGCGGCGCCGGACGCAGCCGCGCCGGCGGCGCGCGCGCAGGCGGCGCTGGCGGCTCCGGGAGCGCGTCCCGCCGGGGCGGCGGCGGAGGCGACGGCGGATTCCTTGGACTGTTCGCCAAAAAGCCGCCCGCCGATCCCCTCGCCGCCATGCGCTGCGCGCCCGGTCAGCGGCCCCTCACGGCCCTAACCGCGCCGCCTCCCACGGGCCTCACCGCCTCAGGCGAGGTCGCGCCCGCCCCGACGCCAACCGGCTCGACGGCGCCGGCGGCCCCGTCAGGGGCGCCCACGCCGGCGGCGCCGACGCCTGCGGCGCACCCTGGTTTCGGCGGCGGCCAGGGCCGCGGCGAGGGCGGCGGCGGCCAGGGCGGCAGGCTCCAGGCCATGATCGCCGCTTTGGGCCTTGATGCGGCTCAGCAGCAGAAAGTCCAGGCCATCGCAGCCGAAGCGCGTCAGACGGCGCAAAACAGTGACGACCCTCGGGCGGCCTACCAGGCCATGAACGCCAAGATCGCCGCCATTCTGCGTCCAGACCAGAAGATCAAATTCGATCAGCTTCGCGCCCAGGCGGCGGCCCGCCGCGCCCAAGCCGAAGCTGGCGGGGGATCATCCGACCAATGAGCGATACGGGCCGACCTGAAGACCCGACGCGTCCCGGCGACCGAGACCCGGTGGAGGCGCCGGAGAGCGCCGACGTGGGCGTGGGCACGGTAAATCCGTCCCACCTCTTCATCAAACGGCCCATCGCCACGGCCCTCTTGATGGTGGCGGTGTTCCTCTCCGGCGTCGTGGGGTTCCAGTTCCTCCCCCTCTCCGCCCTGCCGGAGGTGGATTACCCAACCATCCAGGTGCAGACGTTCTATCCGGGCGCCTCGCCGGAGGTCATAACCTCCTACATCACCGCGCCCTTGGAGCGTCAGTTCGGCGAAATGCCGAGCCTGAACCGCATGAGTTCGGTGTCCAGCGCCGGCGCCTCCATCATCACCCTTCAGTTCGGCCTCGACCTTTCCCTGGACGTGGCCGAACAGGAGGTGCAGGCCTCCATCAACGCGGCGGGCAACCTTCTGCCCTCAGACCTGCCCGCGCCTCCGGTCTACGCTAAGGTCAATCCGGCCGACGCGCCGATCCTGACCCTGGCCCTCTCCTCCAAGACCATGCCCCTCACCCAGGTGGAGGATCTGGCCGACACGCGCATGGCGTCCAAAATCTCGCAAATCGCAGGGGTTGGCCTTGTCAGCGTTTCGGGCGGGCAGAGGCCCGCCGTGCGCATCCAGGCCAATCCGCGGGCCCTGGCCGCTTACGGCTTGACCCTTGAAACCCTCCGCACGGCCATTTCGGGGGCCAACGTCAACGGGGCCAAGGGCAGTATTGACGGCACCGTGCGCCAGTACACCCTCAACGCCAACGATCAGCTCACCTCCATCGCCGACTACGCCGCCCTGGTCATCGCCTTCAAGAACGGCGCGCCTATCCGTCTGGGCGATGTGGCCACCATCATCAACGGCTCGGAGAATAGTCAGCTGAGCGCGTTGAACGACACCACTCCGGCGGTGATCCTGAATATTCAGCGCCAGCCGGGCGCCAACGTCATCGCCGTCGTGGACCGCATCAAGGCGCTCATGCCGCAAAGCTTCTGCGCCACGGACGCCTGCCGCGCCGTCACAAAGCCAGGGATCCTGGATACGGCCCTCCCGAGCTCGGTGACCGTAACCCCGACCACGGACCGCACCGTCACCATCCGCGCCTCGGTGAAGGATGTGGAGTTCGAACTCATCCTCTCCGTCCTTCTCGTGGTCCTGGTGATCTTCCTGTTTCTGCGCAACATCGCCGCCACCTTCATCTCCGGCGTGTCCGTGCCCCTCTCCCTCGTGGGCACGTTTGGCGTCATGTATCTTTTGGGCTTCTCCCTCAACAACCTCACCCTGATGGCGCTCACCATCGCCACGGGCTTCGTGGTCGACGACGCCATCGTGATGATCGAGAACATCTCCCGCCACATCGAGATGGGGAAGGACCGCAAGGCGGCGGCCTTCGTGGGCTCAAGCGAAATCGGGTTCACCATCATCTCCCTCACCCTTTCGCTCCTGGCCGTGCTCATCCCGCTCCTGTTCATGGGCGATGTGGTGGGTCGCCTGTTCCGTGAGTTCGCCGTCACGCTTGCCGTGACCATCGTCATTTCCGCGGCCGTGTCCCTGACCCTGGTGCCGTCCTTGTGCGCCATTTGGCTCGGACCGCCGGAAGAGGATCAGAGAACCGCCTTCGGCCGGTTCAACCATCGCCTGGACCAAGGCTTCCAATGGGTTCTGGCCCGCTACGACGTGGCCCTGACCTGGGTCCTGGCTCGCCAAAGGCTCACCCTGGCGGTCGCCATCGGCACGTTCCTCATCACCGCCCTCCTCTATGTCGTGATCCCTAAGGGCCTTTTCCCCACCCAGGACACGGGGCTGATCCAGGGCGTCTCCGAAGCCGCGCAAACCATCTCCTACACGGCCATGACGGAGCGGCAGCGCGCCCTCGCCGCGGCGATTCTCACCGACCCAGACGTGCAGAACGTCCAGTCCTTCGTGGGGGTCGACGGCCAGAACCAGACCCTGAACGAGGGGCGGGTCCTGATCAGCCTTAGGCCCCTGGGGGAGCGCCACGCCACGGCCAGCGAGATCATCCGCAGGCTCCAGGCGGAAACCAGCGGGGTCGCCGGCGTTTCGCTGTACATGCAGCCCGTCCAGGACCTGACAATCGATTCGAACGTGGGCCGCACCCAGTATCAGTTCGTTCTGGAAGGCACCGACCCCACCCTCCTGGCCAATCTTGGGTCTAAACTCGTCACCCGCCTGCGCACCCTGCCGGACCTCGAGCAGGTGTCCGCCGACACGGAGAATCAGGGTCTTGCGGCCTACATCCAGGTGGACCGCGACACCGCCGGACGTCTTGGGGTGTCCCTGGCCACCATCGACAACGCCCTTTACGACGCCTTCGGCCAGCGGATCGTCTCCACCATCTACACCCAGTCCAATCAATATCGGGTGATCCTTGAGGCTCTGCCGTCCATCCAGCGCTCGGCTGACGCCCTCAACGCCATCTACCTGCAGTCGACGGCAGGAACCTCGGTGCCTCTCTCGGCCATCGCCACCATCCGCCAGCAGCCGTCGGCGCAACAAATCTCCCACGTGGGCCAGTTCCCGGCGACCACCATCTCCTTCAACCTGGCCAAGGGTGTGGCCCTCGGCACGGCGGTGAACCAGATCAAGGCCGTGGAGCAGGAGATCGGGGTGCCCCTCTCTGTGACCACAACCTTCCTGGGCGCCGCCCAAGCGTTCCAAGCATCCCTCGCGAACGAGCTTTGGCTGATCCTCGCCGCCGTGGTCGCCATCTACATCGTCCTCGGCGTTCTCTACGAAAGCTTCATCCACCCCCTGACCATCCTCTCGACCCTCCCCTCGGCGGCTATCGGCGCTCTCCTCGCCCTCTGGCTCACGGGTCAGGATCTCGGGGTGATCGGGATCATCGGCATCATCCTGCTGTTCGGCATCGTCAAGAAGAACGCCATCATGATGATCGACTTCGCCCTGGACGCCGAGCGCACGGAGGGCCTCTCGCCGACGGACGCCATCCACCAGGCGGCGCTCCTGCGGTTCAGGCCTATCATGATGACCACCATGGCCGCCCTCCTTGGCGCTCTGCCCCTCATGATCGGCGGCGGCATGGGGTCCGAACTGCGCTTCCCCCTCGGCATTTCCATCGTCGGAGGGCTTCTTGCGTCTCAACTCCTGACCCTGTTCACAACCCCAGTGATCTACATCGCCTTCGATAATCTGGCCCAGCGCGTCGGGCGCCGGAGCCAGGATCGGGCCCAAGCCCGGACCTCAGCCCCGCCCCTTCCCCCCGGCGCGGAGGCGGAGGGTTCGGCTGGATGAACCCGTCGGCCCTCTTTATCCGACGTCCCGTCGCGACGACGCTGATCACCCTCGGCATCGCGCTCCTCGGGATGGCGAGCTACTTCGTCTTGCCCGTGGCGGCCCTGCCGGCGGTGGACTTCCCCACCATCTTCGTTCAGGCCTCCCTTCCGGGCGGCAGCCCGGAGGTTATGGCCACGAGCGTGGCCACGCCCCTGGAGCGCCGGTTCGGGGAGATCGCCGATCTCGCCGAGCTCACCTCCTCCTCCTCCACGGGCTCGAGCCGGATCATCATGCAGTTTGGTCTCGACCGGGACATCAACGGCGCCGCCCGGGACGTGGAGGCGGCCATCAACGCCGCGCGCGTGGATCTTCCGACGTCCCTGCGCTCCAATCCCACCTACCGAAAGGTCAATCCCTCCGAGGCGCCCATCATCATCTTGAACCTCACGTCGGATGTGATGACCCCCGCGGAGGTCTACGATAAGGCCTCCACCATCATTCAGCAGAAGCTCTCCCAGCTGGAGGGCGTTGGCGAAGTGGACATCTCCGGCGGCGCCAATCCGGCGGTCAGGGTTGAGCTCAACCCCACCGCCCTTTCCCATTACGGCATCGGTCCTGAGGATGTCCGCGCGGCCATCTCGGCGGCTAACCTAACCTCGCCCATCGGCCAGTACAGCGACGGCCCGCGAAAGCTGCAGATCTACACCAATGATCAGGGGTTCACCGCCAAGGACTATAGGCCCATCGTCATCGCCTATCGAGACGGAGCGGCAGTGCGCATCTCCGACGTCGCCGAGGTGGACGACAGCGTTGAGGACATCCACCAACTCGGCTTCGCCAACGGCAAGCCCGCCATCGTGGTCCAGGTCCGCAAGACCCCCAACGCCAACGTCATCGCGACCGTAGACCGCATCAAGGCGGCCCTGCCCCAGATCCGGGCGCAGATCTACCCCATCAACATGGACGTCTCGGTGGACCGGACCCTCACCATCAGGGCCTCCATCATCGAAGTGGAGCGCACGCTGGTCCTCGCCATCTGTCTTGTGGTCCTGGTGGTCCTGGTGTTCCTGCGCAACGGAACCGCCACCCTGATCCCTGGCGTCGCGGTGACGGTGTCCCTGATCGGCACCCTGGCGGTGATGTTCCTGTTCAAGTTCAGCATCGACAACCTCTCCCTCATGGCCCTCACCGTGGCCACAGGGTTTGTGGTGGACGACGCCATCGTGGTTCTGGAGAACATCACGCGCCATGTGGAGGACGGGATGCCGCGGTTCAAAGCCGCGCTCATCGGCGCCGGAGAAGTCGGCTTCACCGTCGTCTCCATGTCCATCTCCCTCATCGCCGTGTTCCTGCCCATCCTGCTTATGGGCGGCATTGTCGGACGTCTCTTCCGAGAGTTCGCCATCACCCTCTCGGCCTCCATCATCATTTCCCTGTTCGTCTCCCTCACCGCCACGCCCATGATGGCCGCGCGGATGATCGACGAACCAGGGACGCGGCCGGCGACCCGGCGCTTCGGCCTCTACCACCGCGTCATGAGCCGATTGTCGGGGATCTGCGAGACGGCCTTCGTAAAGACCGCCGCGCTTTATGAAGAAGCGCTCAACTGGTCCCTGGACCACAGCCTGCTCATGCTTCTGAGCCTGTTTGGGGCGATCGTCCTGACCATCTGGCTCTATGTGATCGTCCCCAAGGGCTTTTTCCCGCAAGAAGACACGGGTCAGCTCCAGGGCGGCGTCCAGGTGGACCAAGCCTCCTCCTTCATCCTCACCCGGGCGAAGTTCAAGAGGATCGTCGACATCATCGGTAAGGACCCGGCGGTGGAGACGGTCACCGGCTTCTCCGGATCGGGCAACGCCGGCGTCTACGTTCAGCTGAAACCCCTGGCCGACCGCCACGGCCTCACCTCCGACGAGGTGATCCAAAGGCTGAGGCCCAAGCTCTTCAAAATCTCCGGGGCCCAGACCTTCCTGCAGACGGTCCAGGACGTGAGGGCCGGAGGTCGCCAGTCCAACGCCCAGTATCAATACACCCTTGAAAGCGACGACCTGAGCGAACTGCAGGTCTGGGCCGAACGGCTGACCAATGAACTCAAGCTGGATCCGACCCTCACGGACGTGAACTCCGACCAGCAGCCCCACGGTCTGGAAACCATGGTCACCATCAACTACGGCGCCGCCTCGCGTCTGGGTCTGACGGTGGCGCAGATCGACAACGCCCTGGGCGACGCCTTCGGCCAGGCCCTGGTCTCCACCATCTACAACCCCTTGAACCAGTACCATGTGGTCATGGAGGTGGCGCCCCAGTACGCCCTGACGCCCGAAGCGCTGAAGGGGGTCTACATCTCCACGAGCAACGCCGCGGGCTCGACCCTGACGTCCGGAACTGGACCTCGCCCGACAGGCAAGGGCGCCCTGACCGCCTTCCTTCCAACGCCCATGGAGACCCGGCTTGCCTCCATCAGCCAGAGCGCCCAGAGCCGGGTGGAGACCAACGGCGTCTCGACCGCGCCGTCGCCCTTCCTGCTGCAGTCCTCGCCCCTCAACGCGTCCTCATCCCACGCCACAAACATCGCCGCCCTGACCTCGGCCGCCGTGGTGGGCGGGGTCGCGGTGTCTTCCGGCCTTTCCGGAGCGGGAACCTCCGCCTCCACCACCGGCGGCGGCAAGGCTCAGACCGGCGTGGCGGTGGCGACGGCCAAGGAGACCATGGTGCCCTTGAGCGCCGTCGCCGACTACGCCCCGGACTTCACCCCCATCGCCGTCAATCACCAGGACCAGTCGGTGGCCACCACCATCTCCTTCAACCTCCCCCCGGGCCGTTCCCTCTCCGACGCCCAAAGCGCCATCGCCCGGGGCGTGAACGCCATCCACATGCCCGCCACCATCCATGGGGGCTTCAGGGGCACGGCCCAGCAGTTCCAGCAGTCCCTCGCCAACGAGCCCATCCTGATCCTGGCGGCCCTGGTGGCGGTCTATATTGTGCTGGGCGTTCTCTATGAGAGCTACGT
>Ga0209208_10002603_pt1 | contig 25906 bp, 24 predicted proteins | sample S1TSphfallax_3_FD_187694 | JGI IMG/M metagenome (GOLD analysis project Ga0209208, IMG submission 187694) | Host-associated microbial communities from peat moss isolated from Minnesota, USA - S1T2_Fd - Sphagnum fallax MG (SPAdes) (version 2) | ecosystem: Host-associated > Plants > Peat moss >...
GCCGCGAAGCCCTCCTCCTGCTGGATACCCCCTACATCACGCTGGCTAACATCGAAGCCATGCTCGCCGCCCTCCCCCAGGAAACCAACACCGAAACCAACACCGAAACCAACACCGAAACCCGCCCCGAAGCCCGCCCCAAAGCCCCCACCCGCAAACCCGCCCACCTCTCATCCATCCCACTCCGCCACAAACCCAAACCCCACCGCCTCCCCGGCGCCTGGCTCCTCTCCCCCCGCCGCGCGCGAACCCCACCCCCAACCTCCAACCCACCCGACGGGTAAGCCAAGCAAGCGTCGTGGCGGGTGGGCGTGCGCAGGTCTGGGTGCCATGTCCCTCAATCGGGCCCGTTCCACCCAGCAACGCGATTCGGTTATTGTCGAACCGGCCCTAAGCGGTGAGATCGGCCAATCCCGGCATCGCCAGGAAGCGGGGCCGAAGCCGTTTTGCCTGTTTGGCTCCCTGCCCCGGCGCCGGCCGCCTGCCGCCGGGGCAGGCAGAGCGCAAACAGGGCCAGGATCGCGGTCAGGCCCAGCGGCACCAGCAGGTATTGCGCGGCGAGCCTGGCCAGCAACGGGGCAAGCCAGATCGCGGCCAGCCCCGTTATCTCCCAGCGCCGGAAGCCATGCTCCAGCCCGAAGGACACGAGCAGGGCCAGGGCAGGGCCGAGCAGCATCATGTCATAGTCAAGGCAATAGGGCGTGGTCAGCAGCGATCCCGCCAGCAGCGCTGCCCCCCTCAGCCGGCGATCACACGGCCGAAACCAGACCCACGCGATCGCGGCCAGAACGCACAGCGAGACGATCGTCTGTGCCACATAGGCCGCGGAAATACTCCCGCCCCACATGCGAACCGCTGCAAACACGCTCTGGATCTTCTCCCAGCCGGTATTGCCCTGTTCCAGAACCACACTCCGCGTGAACGCCAGGCTCTGCCGGAAGGCCAGCCAGGAGCCGACCCCGAACGCGGCGATGCTCGCGGCCGTCATCGCCGCCAGCATCGCCACCGCGCCGGCGATCGCCCGCCAATACCGGCCGGCGACCAAAGCCACCGGCACCACCAGCCCAAATTGCGGCTTATACGCCACCAGCGCGAACAACGCCCCCGCCAGATACGGCCGGGTTTCCAGGCTCAGCAGCGCCGATCCCATCAGCCCCGCGGTGAGAAACCCGTTATGACCGTGGCCGAGATTGACATACACGGCTGGAAAAGATGCCGCCCCGATCAGCGCCATGCGCCCCGGCAGGATCCGCCGCATCACCAGCAGATAAAAGGTCAACGTGCTCGCCTGCCACAGCACCAGCGCCGGCAAATAGGGCAGCAGCGCCGCGAGCGTGGCCACCGCCAGGAAGTAGGGCGGATAATGCCACCCGTAAAACGAGTCCGATGCGCCGAAAAAAAGATGCTGCGCCATCGCATGGCGCCGCGGATCGAACGGCGCCTCCGGATGCCCCGCCAGCACGCTGCGCCCGGCAACCCACACCTGGCTGAAATCGGTGCCGACCGGCTTGCCCGTCAGATCCAGATTGCCATGGGCGGTGGCGAAAACACCCACGAACACCGCCACATACAGGCCGATCATCGTCAGCCCGTAGGTTCTGATCCTGTCCGCCGTCAGCCAGGTGCCGTCACGCGCGGCCAGCAACGCCAGGCTCATGCCGGCAGTGCCGCGTGCAAAGGGCCGGCGCCCTCACGCGCGCGCACCGCCAGGCCGCGCGCCACAATGACCGCGAAAAACGCCGCACAGAGCAGCGGCGAGAGCGGCAGACCCAGCGCCATGGTGCAGTTGCGCGCCTCCAGCGGGAACACATACATCGCCAGCAGAACGATCTTCTCCCAGGGCCGCCAGCCCTGCGCGCCACCGCACCCGGCGAGCCAGGCCATCGGCACGCTCAGGCTGAGCAGATCGTAATCGAACAGATAAGGCGAGCACAGCGCAGCCGCCGCCGCGGCGGCCGCCATCTCCGGCCCCGGGCCAGGCCGCCGCCGCGCCACCAGCACCACCATCGCAAGTGCCGCCGCGCCCGCCGCGATCTGCGCCAACGCGGCCAGGCCGGCGCCCCCATGCAGCAGCCGCACGCCCGCATACACGCTCACCATCCGGTCCCACGCCTCAGGCCCGTTCAGCACGGCCCGCGCCATGGGCGCATAGGCGAAAAACGCCGCCCACGCCGCGGTGCCAAATACCAGCCAGGAGACCAACGCCAGCCCTATCGCGCTGCCGGCGCATCCCGCCAGCGCCGCCCATCGCCGCGCAGCCAGCAGCGCAAACGGCACGGCAATCGCCAAATGCGGTTTGCAGGCCAGCACACCCAGGCAGCACCCGGCCAGAAAAGGCCGGCGGCCGAGCAGCAGCAGCGCGCCACCAAAGCAAATCGCCCCCAGAAATCCGTTCTGGCCCATGGCCGCATTCAGCGTCGCGATCGGCAGCGCCAGGATCGCCAGCGCCGGCCAGGCCGCCGGCAGCACACGCCGCAGCACCAGCATCGCCCCGGCGGTGCCGCCGATGGCGAACGCCGCCATCGCCGCCAGATACGGCAGAACGCCCAGCGGCAGCGACAGCAGCATGAAGACCGGCGGATAAAGATAGGGCAGGAACTGGCTATGCGCCGGCTGCGCCCCGATCGCCTGCGCCGCCGTCATCGCCGCCGACGAATACGCCAGCGCCGGCGTGCCCCGCAGGGCAAGCACCGCACCCGACCAGAACGCGTTGAAATCCGTCGTCATCGGCCGCCAATGCGCATCGCGGCTCGCTGACAGGATCAGCTGCGTCACCAGATTGGCCGCCTCGATCGCCACGGTCAGCGCCACCAGCAGCCCCCAGGCCGATGCGCGCTCCCGTGTCAGCCACATGGCATCGCGCAGCGCGCGGCGCGTTCGGGCCAACAAGCTCATCGGGCATACGCCGTGGGCGCGGCCCGGGCCCGCAGGGCCACGATCGCGAACATGCCAGCCACCAGCGGCGGCCCAATGATCACGCCGGCCAGCAGACCAAAGGCGCGGGCGAACAGCGGCAATATATACAGCGCGGCCAGCAGCCATTTTTCCCAAGGCAGCCACCCGGTGGCGACCCCAAGCGCCGCCACGCAGGCCATCGGCACCGCCAGCAACAGCAGGTCGTAATCATAGAGAAACGGCGTGAACAGCAACGCCGCCGCGGCAAGCGCGGAGGCTTCCAGCCGCGCCCCCGGCCGGCGCCATGCCACCCACGCCAGGCCGCCGATCGCCGCGGCCGAGATAGCCGCCTGCATCGTGTAAGCCAGCGCGTTGCCGCCGCCGGCCAGCCGCACCGCGCCGAACATGCTCTGCATCTTCGGCCATTTGATGGCGATGGTCTCGATATCCGCCCTCGCATTGGGCGCGTTGGCCAGAAACCCATGCCACGTCGCAGGGCCGAGCACGATCCAGGAGAGTGCCAGCAGTAAAGCCGCGGTAAGGCCGCACGCAATCAGCGCGCGCCACCGCCGCGCCGCCAGTAGCGCCACCGGCACGCACACAGCCAGTTGCGGCTTGCACACCAGCCCGCCAAGGCACATTCCCGCCAAGGCTGGCCGCTCTTCCAGCCAGATCGCCGCCGCCGCGAAACACGCCGTCGAAAGCGCCGCGTTCTGCCCCGAAAGCCCGTTCATCAGCAGCCCCGGCCAGGTGAGCAGCGGCAGCCACGCCCAACCTTGCGGCAGGAGCCTTCGTAATGCCGCCAGCAGAAGGAGGGATTCACCGGCGAGGAACACCAGCAACGCGGCCACATACCCCAGCAGCCCAAGCGGCAGGATCAGCAACAGGTACGGCGGCGGGTAATAGAAGGCGAGATACCCGGGCGGCATCTCGGTGGCCGCGCGCTCGGTGGCCTCGATCACCGCGTTGTCGTAGGCCAAGGCCGCATGCCCACCCGCCGCCAGATGCGCGGCGGCCCAGAACGCATCGAAATCCAACGCCCCGGGCTTGCCTTCATGCCTGAGGAACAGCACGAAGATCACCGCCAGTAACAGCAGCTGCACCCCAGCCAGGATGACCGCATACACACGCGCCCTGTCGGCGGTCAGCCAATCGGCAGCGGCCATCCGGCCGAATCGGGGCGGTTTCATCTCGCGGCAGCCTACCGCCGCTCTGCCTAAACAGATAAAAGTTTTTTGCTTCTTTTTTTCAAAAAAGAAGAGTCTTCTTTCTTGAAAGAAAGAAGCAAAGAACTTTTACCTAGTGCGCCGGGACTCACCACCGGGCCGCGCTCTGGGCAAACCGGGGCGGCTGTGGTTAGAGCGCGACGATCATGCGTCATTTCCTGGATTTCGAGAAACCGATCGCCGAACTTGAGGGCAAGATCGAAGAACTGCGCCGGATGTCGGAGCCCGAGGGCATCAACATCGCCGACGAGATCACCCGCCTCACCGACAAGGCCGACAAGCAGCTCCGCGCCACCTACGCCAAACTCACCCCCTGGCAGAAAACGCAAGTGGCCCGCCATGAGGACCGCCCGCGGGCGCTTGCCTACATCGCGCAGTTGATCACCGATTTCACGCCGCTCGCCGGCGACCGCGCCTTTGCCGAGGATGCGGCGATCGTGGGCGGTCTCGGCCGTTTCCAGGGCCGGCCGGTGATGGTGCTGGGCACCGAGAAGGGCACCGAGACCGATTCCCGCGTGAAACATAATTTCGGCATGGCGCGGCCGGAGGGGTATCGCAAGGCGCGCCGGCTAATCGAGATGGCCGGCCGGTTCCGCCTGCCGCTGCTCACCTTCGTGGACACATCCGGCGCTTTCCCCGGCATCGAGGCCGAGGCCCGCGGCCAGGCGGAGGCGATTGCCCGATCCATCGAGGCGTGCCTGGACGTGCGGGTGCCGATCGTGGCCACCATCATCGGCGAGGGCGGATCGGGCGGCGCGATCGCGCTGGCCAGCGGCGACCGCGTGCTGATGCTGGAGCATGCCGTCTATTCGGTGATCTCGCCCGAGGGCTGCGCCACCATCCTGTGGCGTGATGCCGCGCAGGCGCCCATGGCGGCAGAAGCGCTGAAACTGACCGCTTCCGACCTTAAAGGCCTGCATCTGATCGACCAGATCGTGCCTGAACCGCTCGGCGGCGCGCATCGCGACCCCGCCCAGGCCATCGCCAATGTCGGCCTTGCCGTGGCGGACGCGCTGCGCCCATTACTCGAGCTTGACCCTGCTGCCCTGCGGGCCCAGCGGCGCGAAAAATTCCTCGCCATGGGCCGCGAGGGGATCGTGTAGCGTATGGATAAAAGTTCTTTGGTTCTTTCTTTCAAGAAAGAACATCTTTCTGCCCCAGGCTCGGGCGACGTGGCAGAATCAGAGAACACACCCACGGCCACTTCCCCCGCCGGCGGACGCTTACATGCGCTGGACGGATTGCGCGGGATCCTCGCCGTCGTCGTCGTGGCGGATCACACCGCCGTCGAGCTCGGCAGCGCGGCGCTGGGGGCGGCGGCCAGCGTGTCGGTGGCGGTTTTCTTCATCCTCTCCGGCCTGGTGCTGACCCGCGCGTGGGACGGGCATTTCGGCCGCTTTCTCGCCCGGCGATTCCTGCGGCTGTGGCCGGTGTTCGGCTGCTGCTTCATTGCCGGAAGCCTGCTCGCCGGGCTTTCCCCCATCACGCCGGAGCTCTTGTGGGTTCCGTGGCCGGTGTATGACGCCAATATCCGCTGCCCGCCCACCTGGTCGCTGTTCATCGAGGCTTGGTCCGCCTTCGCCATGCCGTTCTTCGTGTGGTCGTCCAGAGGCGGGCTGTTCCGCTCGCTCGGCGCGATGGCCGCCTGCGTGGCCGTGGCGGTGGCCTGGTGGCCGCACAATCTCGCCTTCCGCGCCTTCCTGTGCTACCTCGTATGCTTCGTCATCGGTGCCGCGCTGTCGCGCAAGACCCTGCGCAACGGCTTTCTCGAATCGCCGGCGCCGCAATTCCTCGGCCGCATTTCCTACAGCCTGTATCTCAGCCACTGGCTTGTGCTGCGCGGCGCCACCGCCGCCTGGGGCATGGCCGGGACGATCCTGGCGATACCCGCGGTGTTTGCCGTCGCCTGGCTCACCTGGCGGGTGGTGGAGCGGCCCAGCATCGCGCTCTCCCGCCGCATCGGGGCCGCGCGGGCCGCACCTGCCTGATTTTCAGAGTGGCTCGCCAGGTATCGCCGTGCCGCCCAGGCTTTCAAACAGCGTTATCACCTCCGCGATCGCCGCCTCGGCCGCCGCCGCGTCAGTGCCCTTGGCGACGATGGCCACGCCAGACACCGGCTCGCGGAAATAGGGATAGCTGCCGATATCGAGGGTTGGATACCGGTTCTGCACCTGCGTCAGGCCTTCGGCGAGGTCGCCTTCGCGCACGCCAGTGGTGTGGACGCTGCGGGAGATCACAGGCGCCCCACGCTTCAGCGTCGGCGCCAGGGTTTCGAACATCTGCCGCATGATGGAGGGCACGCCCGCCATCACATGCACGTTGCCGATCGAGAAGCCGGGGGCGATGTGACCATTATCGATCAGCACCGCGCCGCGGGGCATCGTGGCCATGCGCTGGCGCGCGGCATTGAATCCGCCCGGCGGGTAATGGGCCTCCATGCGCGCCCATACAACCGCCTGCTTCTCCCACGGCACACCGAAGGCCGCGGCGATACATTCGCTGGTGATGTCGTCATGCGTCGGGCCGATGCCGCCGGTGGTGAACACCTGGTCGAACCGGGCCCGCACTTCATTGACCGTGGTGATGATCGTCTCCGCCACGTCCGGGATGATGCGTACCTCGCGCAGCGGTATGCCCAACTCGCCCAGGCGCCTGGCCAGATAATTCACGTTGGCATCCTGCGTGCGGCCGGAGAGCACTTCGTTGCCGATGACGACGATGCAGGCGGTGGGGTTCATCGGGGCAGGGTAGCGGTGGCAAGGGGAGCAAGGAAGCTGTTCTTTTTTGAAAAAAGAACCAAAAAACTTTTACCCATTGGCGCGCACCTCGCCGGCAGCACACGCCATAGTCAAAAGTTTTTTGCTTCTTTTTTTCAAAAAAGAAGTGCTTTCTTTCTTCTTAAAGGAAGTCCCTCAACAACGGCACCAACGGCTTATCCGCCGCCGGCATCTCATACTCCGTCAGCTTCGCCGGCCTCACCCACGCCAGTGTCTGCCCTTCCAGCGGCTGCACGAAGCCCTGCCAGCGACGGCAAAGATATAGCGGCATCAGCAGATGGAACCGTTCATAGGCGTGGCTGGCGAACGCGAAGGGTGCCAAACACGCCGCCGCGACGTCGATACCCAGTTCCTCGCGCAATTCGCGGATCAGCGCGGCCTCGGGGGTTTCGCCGGGGTTCAGTTTGCCGCCGGGGAATTCCCACAGCCCGGCCATCTTCTTGCCTTCCGGGCGGCGCGCCAGCAGCACGCGGCCGTCGATATCGATCAGCGCGCAGGCGGCCACCAGCAGCAGCGGCTTTTGCCCCGCTTGGGGCACTTCGGTTTCCACATGGCCAAAGATGTCGTCACGCGTGGCGGCGAACACATCCACCGGCTCCTCGCAGCCGCGCGCCAGAAAATGCTGGGTGGAGCGGCCGGTGAGGCGAAAGCCGAGGCGCTTCAGTACCGCGGCGGAGGCCGGATTATCGATCGAGACCTGCGCTTGCACGCTGTCGATCGGCAGGTTCGCCAATGCCCAGCGCACCATCCGCCCCGCGGCCTCGGCCGCCACGCCGTGGCCCCAGAAACGCTGGCCCACCCAGTAGCCGAGATGCCCGGTGCGCGGTGCGGCATCCAGGCGCAGCCCGACGCAGCCGATCACCATTTCCCGCCCCGCCTCCTGGCCGGTGATGGCCAAATGGTAGGCGCGCCCTTCGATGCGCTGCCGCAGGGTGGAGGCGATCCATTCATCCGTCAGCGCGCGGGGGTAGGGATAGGGCACGCGTGAGAGCATGCGCACCACCGGCCAGGTATTCACCAGGCGGTGGATATCCTCGGCATCCTGCGGCACCGGCGGGCGCAGTTTCAGCCGCTCCGTCACCAGGGGCGCGAAATCGTCCGCCGCATCGGGTGAGGCCGCCGGTGGGTGCTGGATGGGCCTAGCTCCGATAACTGCCGTTAATGTCGATATACCCATGCGTCAGATCGCAGGTCCAGGCGGTACCGCGCCCCGTGCCGAGACCGAGATCGATGGCAATGGCGATCTCCCGCCCGCGCATATGGGCCACCACGGGGGCTTCGTCGTAATCCGGCACCACGGTGCCGGCCCGCGCCATCCACACGCCGCCCACCGCAATGGACAGCAGGTCGCGATCCGCTGGCTCGCCCGCGCGGCCGACGGCCATGACGATACGGCCCCAATTGGCATCCTGCCCGGCGATGGCGGTTTTCACCAGCGGCGAGTTGGCCACCGCCAGCGCCACGCGCCGGGCGCTGGCATCATCCACCGCGCCTGCCACATCGATGCGCACCAGTTTTTGCGCGCCCTCGCCATCGCGCACCACCATCAGCGCCAGGTCCAGCAGCACGGCGCGCAGGGCGGCGGCGAAATCATCCAGGCCGGCATCGGTGGGATTTCCGGCCGCACCGGTCGCGAACAGCAGAACCGTGTCGCTGGTGGAGGTATCGGTGTCCACGGTGATGCAGTTGAAGCTGGCATCCACCGCCGGCGCCAGCAGCGCCTGCAATGCGGGTGCAGGCACCGCGGCATCGGTGAACACAAAGCACAGCATCGTCGCCATGTCCGGCGCGATCATCCCACTACCCTTGGCGATGCCGGTGATCCGCACCTCCGTGCCGCCAATTTCCGCCCTGCGCGTGGCCGCCTTCGGAAACGTATCCGTCGTCATCATGCCGCGCGCCGCCGCTTCCAGGCCATCGGGGCTCAGTTGCGCCGCGAGATCCGGCAGGGCCGCCGTGATCTTCGCATACGGCAGCGTCTGGCCGATCACGCCCGTGGAAGCCAGAAACACCTCGGAAGGCTGGCACCCGACGATGGAGGCAGCGGCAGCGGCGGTCGCCTGCGTCGCTTCCCGCCCGGCCTGGCCGGTGAACACGTTGGCGTTGCCGGCATTGACCACCAGCGCGCGGGCCCGGCCGCCGGCCAGCGCCGCGCGGCACCAATCCACCGGCGCGCCGGGGCATTTGTTCTTCGTAAAAACCCCCGCCACCGTGGTGCCGGCGGCGAAGGCGGCCATGAACAGATCGGTACGGCCGGTATAGCGTATCCCCGCCGCCGCCGCGCCGAGCCGCACGCCGGCGATCGGCGCGAGCTCGGGCAATGGAACGGCGAGTGGAGAGACGGCTGTTCCGGCCGCCATGCCCGCGCCTACTTCTTGGCGGGCGCCGGCGGCGCCGTTTGCGGCTTCAGTGGCTTGCCGTCCGGCCCATACTGCACGATCTTCACGGCGCCGCGGGCCTGGGCGGCCAATTGCTGCGCATCCTGCCGCAACAGTTGCTGCTTGATCTCATCATGCACGGCATCATAGGTCGGGGGCTGGGAAACCCGTGTATCCAGAACCTGGATCACATGCCAGCCGTAACGCGTGTGCACCGGCGTGGTGGTGTACTGACCCTTGCCAAGCTTGAAGGCCACGTCGGAGAATTCCGGTAGCATATCGCCCTTCTTGAACCAGCCGAGATCGCCGCCCTGCTGCGTTGCCGCATCCTTCGGGTCGCCGTATTTCTTCGCCAGATCCTCGAATTTCGCGCCGGCCTGAAGCTGCTTGATGATGTCCTGCGCCTTTGCCTCGCTATCCACCAGGATATGGCGCGCGTGCACCTCCGGCTCGCCGGCCTTGCTGGCAAACTCCTTGTCGTACTGGGCCTTGATCGCGTCTTCCGTCACCATCGGCAGCACGGTCTTCACCAGCAGCGCGCGTTGCAGCACCTCATCGGCCGCGATCTGCATCTGGTGCGAAACGGCCGGATCCTTGTCCAGCCCCTGCTTGCGCGCCATCACCTGCAGCGCCATGCCGCTGACGAGATTGTCGAGCGCCGCGGTGAAGAGTTTTTCCTGCCCGATCTGCGCGCGCTGTTCCGGTTGCACATGCGTATCAACCCAGGCCGCGATATCCGACAGCTTGATCGGCTCGCCATTCACCGTGGCGATCAGCGGGTTCTTCTGCGCTTGCGGGGCGGCGGCCGGCGCGGCCGGCGCCGGCTTGGCCGCCTGCGCGCTGACCATGCCAAAAGGGGAGACAAACGTCAGCACGGCAGCCGTAAGGGCCGTGGTCAAGGTCAGCGAGCGCATAAGAACCTCATCAGGGGGCGGCGGCCTTATGCGCAAAGGGCCACCAGAAGGCAAGGCCAGGGCGGCGCATGGCTACGGCCGGGGCTGCCGGAAAGGAAGGCCAGGGGCTCTGCCCCTGGACCCCGCTGGGGACTCGTCCCCAGACCCCATTACGTTAGGTGGTTCTGGGAGGGGGGCCACACGTCACGCGGTAAAGGTACGTGCGGCCCCCCTCCCAGAACCACCTAAAGGAACAGGTTCTAAGGACGACTGTCCTTAGCGGGGGTCCAGGGGGCAGAGCCCCCTGGCCTGTCGTCTCCAACCAGCGCCGGCCGGGGCCATGCGCCGCCCTGACCTTGCCTTCTGTTGACCCTGCCCCCCGCCCCGCCTATCTGCGCGAGTGCTACCCCCGGAAGGCTCTTTATGTTCTCCTCCATCGCCCGCGCCATCTTCGGCACGTCCAACGACCGTTCGCTGAAGGCGTATCAGCAGCGTGTGCCGCGGATCAATGCGCATGAGCCGGCGATCGCGGCGTTGTCGGACGAGGCGCTCCAGGCCAAGACCGTGGAGTTCCGCCAGCGCCTGGAAGGCGGCGCCACGCTGGACGATCTGCTGCCTGAAGCCTTCTCCGTGGTGCGCGAGGCCAGCCGGCGCGTGCTCGGCATGCGCCATTTCGACGTGCAGCTGGTGGGCGGCATGGTGCTGCACGACGGCAAGATCGCCGAGATGAAAACCGGCGAGGGCAAGACGCTGGTGGCCACCCTGCCGGTCTACCTCAATGCGCTCTCCGGCCGCGGCGTGCATGTGGTGACCGTGAACGACTACCTCGCCCGCCGTGACAGCGAGGAGATGGGCCGCCTGTACGGCTTTCTGGGCCTGCGTACCGGCGTGATCGTGCATGGCCTGAACGACGAGGAACGGCGCGCCGCCTATGCCTGCGACGTAACCTACGGCACCAACAACGAATTCGGCTTCGACTATCTGCGCGACAACATGAAGTACCGCCTGGAGGACATGGTCCAGCGCCCCTTCAGCTACGCGATCGTGGACGAGGTGGACTCCATCCTCATCGATGAAGCCCGCACGCCGCTGATCATCTCCGGGCCTGCCGAGGACTCCTCGGATCTCTACCGCTCGGTGAACCTGATCGTGCAGGAACTGGTGAAGGATCAGGCCACCTTCGAGAAGGACGAAAAAGCCAAGTCCGTGCATCTGACGGAAGCCGGCAACGAGCGCGTGGAGGACATGCTGCGCGAGGCTGCCATCATCACCGAGGGCAACCTCTACGACATCTTCAATGTGTCCGTGGTGCACCATGTGCAGCAATCGCTGCGCGCCCACACGCTGTTTGCCCGCGACGTGGATTACATCGTGCGCGATGACAAGGTGATCATCATCGACGAATTCACCGGCCGCATGATGGAGGGGCGGCGCTTTTCCGAAGGCCTGCATCAGGCGCTGGAAGCCAAGGAGTTCGTGACGGTCCAGCAGGAAAACCAGACGCTCGCCTCGATCACTTTCCAGAATTATTTTCGACTTTTTCCCAAACTCGCCGGCATGACCGGCACGGCGATGACCGAAGCCGACGAATTCGCCGAAATCTACAAGCTGTCGGTGATCGAAATCCCCACCAACGTGCCGGTGATCCGCGCCGATGGCGATGACGAAGTCTACCGCACGGCGGCCGAGAAATACGTCGCCGTCGCAACGCTGATCGAGGAGGCGCGCGCCCGGTTGCAGCCGGTGCTGGTCGGCACCGTCAGCATCGAGAAGAGCGAGGTGCTGAGCGAGATTTTGAAAAAGCGGAAAATCCCGCACGCGGTGCTGAACGCGCGCTTCCATGAACAGGAAGCCAGCATCATCTCCCAGGCCGGCGCGCCCGGCAGCGTGACCATCGCCACCAACATGGCCGGGCGCGGCACCGACATCAAGCTCGGCGGCAATCTGGACATGCGGCTCAAGCGCGAAGCCGACACGTTGCCCGATCCGGCCGCGCGCGAGGCGCGGGCGGCCGAAATCCGCGCCGAGGTGGCCGCTAACCATGAAAAGGTGAAGGCGGCCGGCGGCTTGCTGGTGATCGGCACCGAACGCCATGAAAGCCGCCGCATCGACAACCAGCTTCGCGGCCGCTCCGGCCGCCAGGGCGATCCGGGCGCCAGCCGCTTCTTCCTCTCGCTGGAGGACGATCTGATGCGCATCTTCGGCAGCGACCGCATGGGCGGCATGCTACAGCGCCTGGGCCTGAAGGACGGCGAGGCGATCGTTCACCCATGGATCAACAAGGCGCTGGAAAAGGCGCAGAAGAAGGTGGAAGCGCGCAACTTCGATACGCGCAAGAACCTGCTGAAATACGACGACGTAATGAACGACCAGCGCCGCGAAGTGTATGCCCAGCGCCGCGAATACATGTCGGCCGTCGATGTATCGGAGACGGTCGCCGCTTTCCGCCATGAACTGGTCGATAGCCTGGTGCGCCTGCGCATCCCGGAACGCGCTTTTGCGGAACAATGGGAAACCGCGGAACTGGCACAGGATGCCAAGCGCATCTTCAACCTCGATTTGCCGATCCAGGAGTGGGGCCGCGAGGAAGGCATCGAGGAGACAGCCATCCACGAACGCCTGACCCAGGCGGTGGATTCCGCCTTCGCCGCCAAGGCCGCGAATTTCGGCCCGGAAATCATGCGCTACATCGAGAAATCGTTGCTGCTGCAAATGTTCGATACGGTGTGGAAGGAACATCTTCTGGCGCTGGACCATCTGCGCCAGGGCATCGGCCTGCGCGCCTATGGCCAGCGCGATCCGCTGAACGAATACAAGAGCGAGGCGTTCGCCCTGTTCAACGCCATGCTGGACGATCTGCGCGAGCGCGTGACGGTGACGCTCGCGCGCGTGGAACTCTCCGCCGAACCGCCGCCGGTGCCGCAAACGCTGCCCGCCGGAATGGTGGAGAATTTCGCGGCCCCCGCGATGGTGGGCGCCGACACGGACTACGGTAACGCCGACCCGCTGCGCATTACCGTGGCAGGGCCTGGCACCACGATGGATCCGGACGATCCCACGAGCTGGGGCGCCACGCCGCGCAATGCGCCGTGCCCGTGCGGGTCGGGGAAGAAGTATAAGCATTGCCATGGGCGGGCGTAGAAGGAAGGAAGATGTTCTTTTTTGAAAAAAAGAACCAAAAAACTTTTGTCCGTATGGCTTACGCTGCCGGCTAGTCCGCGACAGCACAGGCAAAAGTTTTTTGCTTCTTTTTTTCAAAAAAGAAGACTCTTCTACCCCGTCCCATTCGGCAAAACCACCGTAAACGCCGAGCCCACGCCTTGCCTGCTCTCAACGCTGATCTCCCCGCCATGCAACTGCACCACCGTGCGGGCGAGATAGAGGCCCACCCCGGTTCCGGTGATACCGGATACATTGCTGCCGCGAGAGTAGCGATTGAAAAGGGTTTCGATATCGCGAGGCGGAATGCCCAAACCCTGGTCGCGGATCGTGACGCTGGTGGTCGCCGTGTCCTGCCGCGCGGTAATGCGCACCTGCACCGAATCCGGCGAGTATTTGATGGCGTTGGAAAGCAGGTTGCTGAAAGTCTGGAACAGCAGTTTCGCATCCCCGGTGATGCGTAGGGGCGCCGGGCCGAAATCCTCGGAAATGACGGCATTGGGCGCGATTTCGCGATGCAGGGCGCACACCTCGCGTAAAACCACGGCGAGGTCCAGCCCGGCTGGATTGATCGAAAGCGTCGCCGCGCCGTCGATCAGGCTTGTGGAGGTCAGCAGGTTTTCCATGAGGTTGGTGATGCGCTGCACCGCGCTGCGGATTCGGCTGGCGCGCTCGGCCAGGTCGCCCGCGATGATATGATCCTTCATGTTGATCAGGCGCTGCGCATGCGCATCGATCACCGTCAGCGGCGTGCGGAATTCGTGGCTGATCATGGCGACAAAATTGCGTTGCTGGCGCATGAGGTTCTGCTCATGGGCCAGCTTCTCCTCCAGCATGGCGGCCTGCCGCGCCAGGCCCAGCTGGGTCTGCATCAGGGCGATGGCGTTGGCCCGGAACACCACCACGGCGCGCGCCATTTCACCGATTTCGTCCTGCCGGCCGACGCCATCCACGTGGATATCCGTCGTGCTGGCGGCCAGCAGGCGCATCGTGCCGGCCAGGTCGATCAGCGGCGCCGACACGTGCCGGCGGACGTAAATCAGCGTGCCCGCCAGCAGCGTGCCGGCCAGCAGCAGCGCCAGCACGATCAGCACCAGCGCCTCGGAGTAGGCGGCTTGGGTGCGGGCGCTGGCCCGCCGGGCCTGGTCTACCGTGCGGGCGGTCAATGCGCCCAGCACGTCGCTGGCCGCATTATAGGCGGCGCGCGACATGGTGTGGTAGATTTCCACCGCCTGGTCGTGCTCGCCCGCCGCTTCCAGGGCGCTGGCCCGGCCGGCAATCTGCAAGTAGGCGCGCCAGCGTGCGGCAAAGGCGTTGTAGAGCGGCCTGTCCGGCGCGCGGGTGGTGATCCGCTCATAATCATGCTGCGCCCGTTCCACCGCCTGGGCGAGGTTCGCCATGTCCGCCAGCGCGGCTTTGCGGTCGCCTGGCCGGGTCGCCAGAAGGTAATCGCCTTCGGCTGTGCGAAAATCCGACGTGACGTTGTTCAGATCGCCCAGCAGCCGCGTGCTGGGCAGCCAGCGGCCGCGCAGGTCCAGCGAGACTTCATTGAAGCCGCTGAACAGATGTATAGTGAACAGGCCGAACCCGACGATTAAGGCAAAGAGCATGACGCTGATGAGCGAGAGGCGGGCATGAAGCGAGGTGAAGCGGGCCCGCAGGCCCCGCAAGGGCGTGCTAGCCACGATTTGACATTGCTTTTTTATGGCATTGTGCAGTGCAAGAGGATGTTACGCGCACGCAGCCATAGCCGGGAAGGTGACACATGCATGAAGTGCCAAGGGCCGCGTTGCGGTCCGCCCGGTCATGCAGGCAAATGATGTCATCCCGGGCGCCCAAACATATCCTCTGCATCGATGACGATCAGGAAACCGCCGGCCTGCTGGCCGAGGAGCTTCTCGAGCGCGGATTTAGGATCACCTCCGCCCATGGCGGGCATGCGGGGCTTGCCGCCATCCTGCGTGACGGGCCTGACCTGGTGCTCTCCGATATCAGCATGCCGGGGGTGTCCGGATTCGATGTGCTGGAACGGCTTGTGGCGCTCGCGCCGCGCTTTGCCAACATGCCCTTCGTGTTCCTCACGGCGCTCACCGACCGCGAGACCGAATTGCGTGGCCGGCAACTGGGCGCCGACGACTACGTGACCAAGCCGGTGGATTTCGACATCCTGGTGACGATCATCGAGGCGCGGCTGGCCGGCGTCGCTCGCCGGGCGATGTGGCCGCAGCAGGTGGGCCTGAACGAGCGCGAAACCGAAGTGCTCACCTGGGCGGCGCGGGGCAAAACCTCCAACGAAATCGGGCAGATCCTGGACCTGACGAAGCGCACGGTCGATTTTCACATGGATAATGCGCGGCTGAAGCTGAACGCCTCCACCCGCATGCACGCCGCGGTGAAAGCCGCCTCGGCCGGGCTGATCAACGTATAGCCACAGGGCGCGGGGCCGCCGATGTGCGGCCCGGCCTTGGCCGGACCACCCACCCGCGCGGGATGCGCGCCACGCGTGCCGGCGGCGCCCGGCTTTTGGCCCTGGCAGCGGGGCTGCAAGCGCGGGCAGGCAGATTGCGCCAGCATCTGCGAAAAGCGACCTCGGCCGGCCGGCGGGTTCCGCGTTGACCAGCGCTAGCCGCTAGCCTTGCGCAACGTCAAAGCTGTAGTTATATTTTTGCCATGACATCCTTCCGCTTCGAGTGGGACGAGGCCAAAAACCGGTCCAATCAACGGAAGCATGGGCTGAGTTTTGAAGAGGCCAGCCAGGCGTTTCGCGATCCTTTGTTGCTCTGGGTTCAAGACCGCGTTGAGGAGGGCGAGCAACGTTGGCAGGCGTATGGGGCAATCGGGGGCTTTGTGCTTGTGGTGGTGGCCCACACTCTCAGAGAGGAGGGCGCTCAAGGTGCGCCCGTGGACGTCATTCGCATCATCTCGGCGCGGCGCGCCACACCAAGAGAAAGGAGGCGCTATGAAGACGAAAATGGCTAGCTACACCTTGGACAACCTGCCGCCGCTCACACAGGCACAACACGACGACCTCGCGAGGCTGGCGGCAATGCCCGACGAGCAAATCGACACCAGCGACATTCCCGAGCTGACCGATGAGCAGTTCAAAAATGCGGATCGCGGCCGGTTCTACAGGCCCATCAAGCGGCAGATCACGGCGCGCGTCGATGCCGACGTGTTGGAGTGGCTACAATCGCAAGGAAAGGGCTACCAGTCCCGTATCAACGCGATCTTGCGGCGCGAAATGCTGGCTTCGCTCAAGTAGGGGCGCCGCACAATCCGATGGAGGAAACCTCAATGGACGAGTCACGAGGGTTGAAAAAGAAAGGTCTTCTTTTCTGAAGAAAAGAAGCAAAAGACTTTTGGAGCGCTGTCGCGGACCGCGCCGGCAGCGTACACAAATTTTCAAAAAGTTTTTTGCTTCTTTTTTTCAAAAAAGAAGGCCTTCCTTCACTTCAGATGGTCGCGCAGGAAGGCCGCCCGTATCTCATCCACCCGCGCCCGTATCGCCGGATCTGGCAGCAGATGCGTCCCTGGCAGCAGCAGAAGCTGGTATGGCTTACCCGCCGCCAGCAGCGCCTGGGTGAGTTTCACGGTATTTTCGAAATACACATTGTCGTCTGTTTGCCCATGCATGATCAGCAGCGGCCTGGCCAGGTTCGCCGCATAGGTGAGAACGTTGCTGACCTTGTAGCCGCCCGGATTATCCTGCGGCGTGCCCAGATAGCGCTCCGTGTAGGCGGTATCGTAATCCGCGAAATCCACCACCGGCGCGCCGGCCACGCCCGCTGCAAACACATCCGGCCGGCGGATCGTCGCCATCGCCGTGAAATACCCGCCGAACGACCAGCCTTCGACGCCGACATGGCGCATATCCATCTCAGGGAAGCGTTTGCCGAGCGCCCGCAGCCCGTCCACCTGGTCGGTCAGCGGCAGATCGATCAGATCGTTCCTGGTCGCGTGTTCGAAATCATGATCGCGGCCGGGGGTGCCGCGGCCATCCAGGCTGACCACGATAAAACCGTGGTCCGCGAGGCACTGGTTATCCAGCGCGCGGCGTGGCGCGCGCACCACGACTTTGACCGTGGGCCCGCCATACACGGCCAGCACCACGGGGTAGCTGCGTCCCGGCTTGAAGTCGCTGGGGCGTACGATCTGCGCATCCAGATCGCGGGTGCCGGCGGTGAGGTATTGCACATGCGGCATGTGCGGCACGGGGTCGGCCTGGCTGGGCAGTTCGGCGATGGCGCTACCGTCGGCCCGGCGCAGGATGGTGCCCGCGCTTCCGTCGGCCAGGTTCATCGTGTCGGCAAACACGTCGTGCCGCTCCGGCGCGAATGAGGCGGCGTGCAGGCCGGGGGCGGCGGCGATCGGCGTGGGCGTGCCGCCGGCGAGCGGCACCCGGTATAGTCCTTCGGAGAGCCGGTCGCCGGCGCTGCCGGTGAGTACCACCGAACCATGCGCCGCATCCACATCGTTCAGCGCATCGTAGCGAAAGCCGGCCGGGGTGATCGCGTGGTCCAGGGTGCCATCGGCGCGATGCAGTTCCAGTTGCCATTGCGGATTGCGCGCGGCCGCCCACACGAAGCCGGACCCATCCGGCAGCCAGATCGGCAGATCCCGCCCCAGGACCGAGAGTTTGGTGGTCAGTTCCAGCCAGGCCGGGTCGGTCTCCGTCAGCAGCGTCCGGGTGGCGCCGCTGGCGGGATCGGCGGCCAGGATTTTCTCCGTCGTTTCGGCGCGGTTCTGCACCACCAGGGTCAGCGGCGCGTGTTTCTGCCAGATCACCCGGTCGATATAGGGCAACGCCGCCTGGTCGATCCTGATCCATGTCGTGGGGCCGCCGGTGCGCGCGATCACCCCGAATTTGACCATCGCGTTGGCCGTGCCGGCGCGCGGATAGCGGAACTCGTTCGGCTTGGTGGCGGGATTGGCGGGATCGGCGATGTAATGCGGTTCCACCCCGGCGGTATCGGACTGCTCATAGACCAGCATGGTGGAGTCCGGCGACCACCAGGCGCCATCCTGCCGCCCGAGTTCCTCCGCCGCGGCAAACTCCGCCAGCCCGTTGCTCAGCGTGGCCGACCCGCCATGGGTGATCTGGCTATCCTGCCCGGTTGCCAACGTGATCACGTGCAGATCGTTATCCCGCACCGCCGCCACGTATTTGCCGTCGGGCGAAAGCCGCGGCCCGATCCAGCCGGTGCCGGGCACCGGCGACACCGTGCCCGCCGGCAGCGCCACCACCATCAGGCGTTCGCCCTGCGTCACCAGTACCGTGCCGCCATCGTCGGACACGGCAAAATCGGTGATGCCGGACATCGTCATCCGCGCGCGCTCGCGCCTTGCCTTCTCCTCGGCGCTCAGCGTCTCGGGGCCGGCGGCGGGGGCGGCCAGTTCGCGCTCGGTGCGGGCGGCGGTATCGTATTCATACAGCCGCAGATGCGTATCCGTGGGGCCACTGCGCAGATACAGCGCATGCGCCCCATCCGGCAGCATTTCCACATGCCGTGGCTGGCCGAGGCTGTAATCGCGCGTGCGGGCGAGGGTCTCAAAACAATCGGTCGCGGCGGCGGGGAGAGTCGTGGCGGCAAGCAGCAGGGCGGCAAGCGGAAAGTGACGCACGGGGAAAAAGCCTCTGATCGTTCGCGCGCAGTCAAGCCGCGCGGCCGCGCCGGCGCAACGGGGAATCACCCGCCCGTTCCCTCCGCGCGCCGGAGCGTTACACTGGCGGCAATGCGCGCCCCACCCCCACCAAACCTGCCGCGCTATGGTGACCGCCGCCGCATGCGCGTGGGCATACTCGGCGGCAGCTTCAACCCCGCCCATGCCGGCCACCTGCACATCGCCCGCATGGCGCTGCAAAAACTGCGGCTGGATCAGGTGTGGCTGCTCGTCTCCCCCGGCAATCCTTTGAAGGAGGCCGCCGGCATGATGCGCCTGCCGGACCGTCTGGCCTCCGCCCGCGCCCTGGCGGACGGCCGGCGGATCATCGCCACCGATATCGAGCGCCATCTCGCCACGCGCTACACACTCGATACGCTGCGCGCGCTGAAGCGGCGGTTCCCGCGCATCAAATTCATCTGGCTGATGGGCGCGGACAACCTGGCGCAATTTCCGCGCTGGCTCGGCTGGATGGGCATCGCCCGCACGGTTCCCTTTGCGGTCCTGCCCCGCCCCTCCTACACTCGGGGCGCACTGGCCGGGCAGGCGGCGCGGCGGTTGGCTTCTTCCCGCCGCGCCGCGCGCCAGGCCGGGGTGCTGGCCGACCTCACGGCACCCGCCTGGGTGTTTCTTGAGGGGCGCCAGAACGCGCTTTCGGCAACAGCCATACGATCCGCGGCCGCAGGCTTGGCCGCGAGAGGAGACGAAACATCGCCCGCAAGCCAACACCCCCCGCCGCACCCGGGGCCAAGGAACCCAAGCGCCGCGCCCCCAAAGCGCCCGCGGCGCTGAAGGAAGCCGCCAAAACCCCCGGCACGCCGCGCAAGAAAGCCGTGGCCGCCGGCCCGCGCGGCAAGCGGGAGGAACCCGCCGATCAGGGTCTGCTGCAAAGGCTTCAGGCCGTGATCGTGGAAAGCCTGGAAGCCGACAAGGCCGAAGCCGTCGTCGCGCTGGACCTCGCCGGCCGCGCCTCTTTCGCCGACCGGATGGTCATCGCCACCGGCCTCGCCGACCGCCAGATCTCCGCCATGGCCACCCACCTGGAAGAAAAACTCCACCAGGCCGGCATCAAACGCGTGCGAATCGAAGGCGCCGGCGGGTCGGACTGGGTGCTGATCGACGCTGGCGATATCGTGATCCACCTGTTCAAGCCGGAAGCGCGGTCGCTCTATGCGCTGGAAAAAATGTGGGGGGCGGAGTTCGATGAGGCGGTGCAGAGCATGTAAGGCAAGAAAGGGAAGTCTTCTTTTTTGAAAAAAAGAAGCAAACGTTTGGCCTGTTCGCTGGCGGCGCGGCGCGCATCATGCGGCTGATTGCCGTCGGGCGGATGAAGGCGGGGCCGGAGAAGGATCTTTTTGATCGCTATAGCCACAGGCTGCGGCCGAAAATCGACCTGACCGAAATAGCCGAGGCACAGGGCAGCCCGCCGGAACAAAAACGCCGCGAAGCCGCCGCCATCCTCGCCGCCCTGCCCGCCGAAAGCTGGGTCGTCGCCCTGGACCTCGGCGCCCAGGCCCCCACCAGCGAAGCCCTCGCCGCCCTTCTGCGCGGCTGGACCGAAACCGGGCGAAAAACCGTCTTCATCATCGGCGGCGCCGAAGGCCTGGACCAATCGGTGCTGCACCGCGCCGACCACCACCTCTCGCTCGGCCCCCTCACCTGGCCCCACATGCTCGCCCGCGCCATGCTCGCCGAACAACTCTTCCGCGCCCAGTCCATCAACACCGGCCACCCCTACCACCGCGCCGGACGGCCCTGATCCGGCGTTGGTATGTCACATGGCGTTTCCGCTGCCGGCTGGAATTGGCCGAGAGCGGAAGGGCGGCTTTCGGGTGAGATGAGCAGAGAACCAGACGTTGCGCCTGACGGGACGCAGACGCGTAGGGTGGGACGCGCTTTGGCGTCCCACCACCTTCGACACGCCGCCAAAGTGGTGGGACGCCAAAGCGCGTCCCACCCTACGAGCTGGAATTGGCCGGGAGGGGAAGGGCAGCTTTGGTGGTGTTCGACACAGGTAAGCAGACGGGCGATGCCTTCGGAAATCTCGCTTCAAACGTAGGGCGTGCTCCAGCACGCCATTGCCGACACAAAACGGAACAGCCGCGCGTGGCGCGCTGGGTTTGGCGTGCTGGAGCACGCCCTACGCTTGCTGCACAGCACCAATCCGATCGAGCGGCTCAACGGCGAAATCGAGCGGCGCACCGACGTTGTCGGGATATTTCCAAATGAAGCCGCCATCCGCCGCCTCGTCGGCGCCATTCTGCAGGAACAAAATGACGAGTGCGCGGTGCAGCGCGACGCTACATGACGCTGGAAACCATGGCCGGCTTGAGCGATGATCCCATCGTCAAGCTGCCGGCCGTGGCCGCCTGACAAAACCGGCCAACCATGCTTGAGAACGCAATGATGTAGCCAATCCTAAACCACGCCGCCGGACACTATCCGCAACGATGGCAGCAAACATACTCGTCAGGGAGTTTAAGCTCCCCATGGCCGACTATTCTGCGATAAACATTTCGCCGGATGGTCGAGTAATGCGATTTTTCAAAGCGCATGCTTTGTTGAGAAAGGAAGGAACGATTGATGAGCTTCCCTATCTTGCCCGTGAGCTGAACACTGAATTTCCGGGCCTATTAGACATCGCTGCATGGCGAGGCGGCGCCAGTGCAACCCTCACGCCGAGGCGTAACGGTGCAACGGTACGGCGTGCTGCGGGCAGGCTCATGCCAAAGGCTGTAGAAAGGAACGTTATAGGATGAGGTTCGAGGGGCGATGATGAACGGACAATGGATAGGCCGCTACTCAGGGTCGAATTCAGGTCGGATTGTCGCTGATCTGGATGACCGAGAGACCCATTTCGAAGGTCCGGTCACAATATACGACGATAATCAAAAAATGCCTTTCTCATGGGCCTATATCAAGACGCCAGATCGAAACACGGTGTTCGAAATTTGTCTGGATGTCTTTCCACTCGACCCCAGAACCGGCGACCCGGCCCCGTCGTGGGAACAGATCACGGCACTGTTCCCGCCAAACATTTCTTTTCCAAAGAAAGCAACTGCTTCATTCAGCGTCGATGAAGATGGCCGGACTCTAAAGGTTCAGTGGAAGACCGACATTGGGACATTTGGCGCCGCCAGTCTTCCAAGGAGTCGCGCTGGCGAGCCGTCCGAACTGGTTCCGCGTGCAGATGTGTCATGCTGGGGTTCGTTTAAGAGTTACTTGAGCACGCTTCCCCACCGTAGGCACATATTCCGTGGGCAGCGCGACGGTAGGCGGCTGCGCACAGGCTTTCACAGAACAGGGCGAGCGGATCTTAGGCGCTTCTTAGCAACCGACATTCAGACGCTTCATCGTCACTTGACGCAATGGACATCGCATATCTTCAACCTTGGTATACCCGATCAAAACGGCGCCTTCTTCAATTTGGCCCAGCATCATGGCTACCCCACGCCACTGCTTGATTGGACATACTCACCCTATGTCGGGGCCTTCTTCGCCTATCGAGGTATACGCGAATCTGATGCACAGAAAGCTGAGCCTGACACAACGGTCAGAATATTTATTTTCGATCAAATGCGCTGGCGCGAGGATTATCAGCAGCTCTCGAAAATTACTGGCGCGCCGCCGCACTTCTCAATTATGGAGTTTATTGCCATAGATAATGCGCGCCTCATACCGCAGCAGTCGATCTCTAGTCTAACAAATATTGATGATATTGAAGAGTATATTCAAACCATGGAAAGCGAGCGTAAGAGATATCTTGAGGTAGTCGATCTACCGATATCGGAACGCTCATTAGTGATCCGAGAGCTTAGCGCAATGGGAGTTACGGCGGGTTCGCTCTTTCCGGGATTGGATGGCGCTTGTGAAGAGTTGAAGGAACGCTTCTTCCGCCTGTAGTCACGGTAATTCGTAGTTTGGGCTATCGAATGGGGTTTTCTGGTCTCAGCGATTCGTTGTAACACCAGTGGGGCTAGGACGCGGCGGTCTGCTGAGACGGTGTCCGCCCCTCCCGACGGGGCGACGAGGCTAAAAGCAGTTTATAGAAAATAATCTCCTATCTTGTTTACCTATCGACGTTCTGCTGGTTGAGGACAGCATTTGACTTCAAGAACTTGATTAGTACTTTTTCGATCTGCTCCCGTAAGTTTTTGCTATCGATACCCACATAAGCAGCATACTGAACAATGGGCGCTCTAAACCAAAACTTCTGGTAGTGATCTCGCAACCGCGCGGAAATCTTCTGTCCTTGCCCTACGTAAATTGGCCGGTCGCTTATGTCATAGAGCACATATATGCCAGCTGCGTTCGGCCACTCAGCCTCGCTATTTGGATTGAAATTGAACCACTCGCCAACTCCTTCGATGGTTGCCTCTTCTTTGGCTTCTTCTTTAGCCTCGAGGGAAAGTTGTTGGCCCATCGCCTTCTCAAGCTTCTCAATTGTTGTCCTTTGAGGATTCTGACTCTTCCCTGATTCAATGTTGTATATTGATACAGCCGATAAGCCCGATTTTGATGCCAGTTCTGGCACTGAGAAGCCCACGCCTAGGCGCGCCTTATTTAGCCAAACCCCGATTGCGGAAGGCCCGTCAAGCGTTTCCTCCTTCTCGCCTTCCCTTTCCGGCGCGCTGACGCTCTCCGTATCGCTATCGGGGCTCCCCAAAAACCGCTTTATCTGAGCCTTCTGGTCGTCGGATGGCTGAGACCTCTCGTTTTCCCACAACGATATCATTGTTGCAGAAACAGGGGGGTTAATCTTGTTGCCGAGTTCTGATTGAGTGAAGCCCAGCATTATGCGGCTTTTTTTAACGCTCGGGCCAAACCGTAACCGCGCCATCTTATCCCGCTCCCGTTATACTTAATTTAGTCGTGAAATCGTCGCCTGGCTGACATTGTAGCTGCGGGCGATGCTGCGTTGCGTCTCACCCTCAGCAAGCCGCTTTCGTGCCTCTCCCGCCTGGTGTGGCGTCAGCTTGGGCTTGCGCCCGAACTGAACGCCCTTTGCCCTGGCATCGGCCCGGCCGCGGGCCGTGCGTTCGATAATGCGACGGCGTTCGAGGTTAGCAGCAACCCCCAGCATGGCGAGGACCAGCTCGGCGAAGTCGGACGTGGTATCAACCACGGGCTCGGCGAGTGAGCGGAGTCCAGCACCGGCACGCTGCATGTCGCGGGCGATCACCAGCAGGTCGGTTGTGTCGCGGGACAGACGATCAACGGCCGGGATCACCACCACGTCGCCGGCGGCGAGGGCCGCCATCATCTTCTTAAGCTGGGGGCGCTCGGCCGTCGCCCCGCTGACCTTCTCGCGGTAGATGGTCGCGCACCCGGCGGCCTTAAGCTGAGCCACCTGGTTGCTAAGGTCCTGGGCGTCTGTCGAGACTCGAGCATATCCGTAAATCATCTCACCAATATGCATCAGATATATGCATAGGAAAAGCCCCTTTAGATCAGCGGCCTAAGTTTGATGCAAATGTCTCAATCTCGCACCATGCTCAATGTCTGATCTCGGGCTCGGCCCGGCGGCCCTAGAATGACGACAATTGGCGCAAAGCCGCCAGGCGAACCACCGCGGGCGGGCACTTCAAAAGCGCGGCGGGAGCGCTCTCACGGGGTGTGCCTGAAGCAAGCGGAGATACCGGGTCGTCCTGGAAGCGTTTCCTGCCCTCCGTTCCACAATTGTAACGCCGTGCTCGTCGTGCCCAAGGCCGCTTCGCGCCGCCTGCGGCGGTGGCCAACCCGGCCGCCCCCTGGCATATCACACGCGATCGCGGCATCCTCATACCCCAGACCACCGGAACGAACCGCCTATGCCGCTCGATCACACCCTCCCCGAAGACGACCGCGCCGCCGCCCTGCGCCATGCGCAAACGCAAGCCAATGCCCTGTTCGAGGCCATCGGCGCCCAACTGATCCGCCCGGGGATTTCGGAAAGCCAGCTCAACGACGAAATCCACGCGCTTGCGGCGGCAACCTTCGGTGTGGAAACCCACTGGCACAAGCGCGTCATCCGCAGCGGCCCCAACACGCTCTGCCCCTACGTGGAAAACCCGCCCGACCGCATCATCACGGACGACGATATCCTCTTCATCGATCTCGGCCCCGTCTTCGCCGCCTGGGAAGCCGATTTCGGCCGCACCTACGTGCTCGGCAACGATCCCGTCAAACATCGCCTGGCCGCCGACCTGGAGCCCCTCTTCAACGCCGGCCGCGCCTATTTCGAATCCCACCCCGACATCACCGGCGGCGAACTCTACGACGCCGCCTGCCGCCTTGCCGCCGAAGCCGGCTGGGAATTCGGCGGCACCATCGCCGGCCACCTCGTCGGCGAATTCCCGCACGAACATATCGATGGCGACCGCCTGGAGCTCTACATCACCGCGGGCAACACACTCCCCCTGCGGTCCTTGGATGCTGATGGCCGCAAGCGCCACTGGATCCTGGAAATCCACCTCATCGACCGCGCCCGCCAAATCGGCGGGTTTTACGAGCAATTGCTGACGATCTGAGAGGCAGGCGAAACCGCGTGCTTTGCGCATCCTTCGGTGCCCGCATGTACGGCGGGGCTGAGCGCGACCAGTCTACCTGCGCACACTCACCAGCGCCCCGTCGCTGCTTCCCGTAACCCCCGCTTGATACATCGTTTCCACCTGGGCGGGTGGCTCGGTGAAGCGGCTTTGAATGGTGGCGCGCATGCGGGTGCGCAGGGTGAAACTGCCTTGCGGCAGCGTCTGGTACACGACCAAAACCTGGCCGTCGCCATACGCGGAATACTCCATCAGGATAGTTCTGGAATGACCCCCTAAACTGAGACATTGGACTAAGGCACACTGATCCGGAAGGAGGATGAGTGTGGCAACCAAGCGTCGTCGTCGTTACACGCGTGAGTTTAAGGAAGCGGTGGTTCTTCGGTTCGA